>OJPL01000966.1_pt1 | contig 9569 bp, 8 predicted proteins | sample 1598501 | NCBI WGS metagenome assembly OJPL01 (sample SAMN03922486, study PRJEB24848) | human gut metagenome | isolation source: stool sample | host: Homo sapiens | place: Germany | collected 2011-05 | reverse complement strand
ACAACCGTAGGGGCGGATTCCCTATCCGCCCGTCAAGCGGCGGCACGGCTCGGGCGGATGTGGAATCCGCCCCTACGATACAATGATGAAAATTTTAGTTGCAACTTTATTAGTCTACGCCCTCGGCCTGCTGTTTACAGCGGTGGGCAGTCGGCTGGCGGGGCGGTGCACTACCTGGTGCTGCGCCCTGCTTGGGCTGCCCATGTGGGTCGTGGGCGGCACGGTGGCACCGTTCTGCCTGGCGCTGCCGCAACTGATGCTGGCATTTCTGGCGGCGGGCATGTCGGTCACGGCGCTGGCCGTCGGCACCGCACTGGCGGGCGCTGTCACGAATCTGGGGCTGGCGCTCTCCGTCTGTCTGCTGCGCAAGAGGCACTGCGCCGTGGCGGATCGGGATGAGTTCTGCCGCAAATGCCTGCTGCTGCTGGCGGCCTGCGGCGTGCTGGCCGTGTTTGTGCGGGACGGCGAATTGAGCTACACCGGCACCGGACTGCTGATGCTGCTGTTCGTGCTCTTTGTCATGATGAGCATTGTGTTCCAGCACAAATTCACCTACGGTGATACGATCAAGGCGGTCTCCACGTCCGAAAAGCACCCCAGCCCGCAGTTGGCCGCGCAGGAATACGGCTACACCGCCCACACGATGGCCTTCCCGGTCATGAACGTCCGGAACGCACTGACAAATCTGGCGGGTGTCGTGGGCGGGCTGGCCCTGCTGGCGGGCGGTGCACAGGCGTTGCTCTACAGTGCCACGACGCTGGCAAACCTCACAGGCACGATCCAGGCCCTCTGGGCGGCGACGCTCATCAGCTTCGGGTTCTGTATCCCTCTGCTGGTCGAGGCGCTGAATCACCCGCTGGGCTCGGTCTGGAAGTGGTTCTCGGCTCGCTGCCGCTACTACCCGCCGGATTCGCTGCCCATCCAGCTTTTGAACAGCGCGATCCTGAACCTGACGCTGGCGCTGCCGATTTCCAGCCTGATGTACCGCCACAAGCTGCCCGTCGGTGCGCAGTTCCGCAGCTATGAAGTCCCCGTCTGCGCCGCCATGGCGCTGGTGCTGTTGCTCCCGCCGCTGTGCAGGCACAAGCTGAAGCGCGGGCAGGGGCGGGTGTGTTTGGCGCTGTATTTTGCGTATCTGGCCGCCGCGCTGTTGCTGCCAAGAGCCGGGGCGTAAAGGATGTATACTTCTGCTGTCGAAAACTTGTGCGAAGGGTTCTTGACCGCTCCGTGCCTGCTTACCATTGCGACACACAATAAAAATCCCGCAACGCGGTAGGGGCCGCACATGTGCGGCCCGCAGCCTTCCGGCAGAACCCGTCCGCCGTACATGCCGCGGGCCGGGCATACCCGGCCCCTACAACGCAGCAGCGGCCCACGCTTCGTATTTCCCGAAGTGTGGGCCGCTGTTTTATTTGCTTATCTCTGCGCAAGCCTCTTTAATGATCTCCCGCTCGACGAAATGCAGCTTTTTGCCGTTGATCAGCTGGTAATCCTCGTGCCCCTTGCCCGCGAACAGCACAATGTCGCCAGGCTCGGCCATTTTCACCGCGGCGTAAATCGCCTCGCGGCGGTTCGTGATGCAGGTGTAGGGTGCGCCGGGAGCCATGTGGCCCGCAATGTCGCGGATGACGTCCTCGGGCGGCTCGTTGTCGGGATTGTCGCTCGTGATGATCGTATAGTCAGCGTAGGCGCTTGATGCGTCGGCCAGTTCCTTGCGGCGCACCTGCGTGCGGCCACCCACCGACCCAAATACACAAAGTAAACGGTGCGGATTGTACGCCCGCAGCGTTTTCAGCGCACTGGTCAGGGCCAGCCCGTTGTGGCTGTAGTCCACAATGAAGGTGCGCCCGGGCAGACCCTCGACGACTTCAAATCGGCCCTGCACGGGAGTGTGGGCCAATGTGGCGGCAGCCTGCGCGGGCATTACGCCGAATGCCCCGCACAGTGCGACGGCGCACAGCGCATCCGAAGCGCTGAACGTGCCGGGGGACATGACCTCGATGTGGGTCGTTTCGCCCGCGTGTACACAGTCAAAGTCAACGCCGAGGGCGGTCTGGCTGCGGAACTGTGCCAGATTCTGCCCGTGATAGTCGGCCGCATTCTGGATGCCAAAGCTGATCTGTTCGCCTTTAAAGCCCTCGCGCATGAAATCACTGTAGGGGTCATCCACGTTGTAAACCATCGTGCGGGCGTTGTATTCTGCAAACAGGCGGCGCTTGGCGCACTTGTAGTCCTCAAAATCGGGGTGCTCGCCGGGGCCGATGTGATCCTCCGACAGGTTCGTGAAAGCCACGACCTCAAACGGCACGCCGTCTACGCGGTGGTGGCGCAGCGCCTGGCTGCTGACCTCCAGTACGCAGTGGCGCACGCCCGCATCCAGCATCTTGCGGAACAGCCGGTGCAGCTCGAGACTCTCGGGCGTTGTGTTGGCGGTGGCCTCGTGCACGCCCGCAATGTCCACGCCGTTGGAGCCGATGTAGGCGCAGGGCAGACCGGCCTCGGTCATGATGGCCGCGGTCAGCAGGGCGGTGGTCGTCTTGCCCTTTGTGCCGGTAATGCCGATGAGGTGCAGCTCGTCGGCGGGGTTGCCGTAGAAATCCGCACCGATGACGGCCAGCGCCGCGCGGGTGTCGTCGGTGACGATCTGCACGGCGTCCGCGGGCAGGTCGACCCTATGCTCCACCAAAAACGCACGACAGCCGTTTTGGTAGGCGCTTTCGGCGTAGGTATGCCCATCCAGCCACGCACCGACAAGGCAGACGAACAGCGAGCCGGCGCAAGCCTTGCGGGAGTCGTAGGTGATGGCGTTGATGTCCGTTTCGGAGGCACCCGTGTGGGAGATATGTTGGACAAGGTCGTTTAGCTTCATGATAACGTCCTTTTTAAATAAGAAAGAATAAATAATAAATAATAAAGAATGTGGAGTTTTCTCCCTTTGGTCGAAAACGAAATCCGTAGGGGCGCATTCTATATGCGCCCGCGGAAGTTTGCCTTGCCGCAAGCGGGCACGGGCGGATATGGAATCCGCCCCTACGTTTTTTGAGCGGAGCGCCAGCGACGCGATTCACCACATTTATTATTTCTTATTTTTTATTTATTATTTGTGTACCGGGTAATACGTCTTAAACTTCTTGAACTGCCTTCTCAGCTGCTCCAGCACGCAGGCATAGCGCACGGGGTTCCACAGCAGGTCGGGCTTGTACAGCAGACTGCATGCCTCCTTGCCCTGTGCTTTCAGCGCCTTGGCGCGGGCGACGAGGTCCTTGTCCTCGGTGTAGGTAAAGGCCACCCGAGCGGGGACGTGGTGCCAGAACACCTCGTTCTTGTTCAGCACGCAGTCCGTGCCGCCGTCGTTCCACTTTTCCACAACCAGCTTGGCAATGTTCATGCCGGTGGCGGTCACATAGTAGTTGCTGCGGCCCTGGCGCAGGTTGATCTCAAACACGCGGTAGTCGCCGGGGGTGCCGCTGTACTTGATGTCAAAGTTGGAAAAACCGGTGTAGCGGCAGGCCTCCAGCATCTTGCGGATGTTCTCCACCAGCGGCAGGGAGGTCGTGTCCTCACTGACGATGGCGGCATGGTTGCCCAGGCCGTGGGGGGTGTGCTCCTCGACCATCGTATGGCCAAGGCACATGGCGCGGACCTTACCGTTCTCGTCGGAGAACGCCGTCAGCACGCGCATGTGGTCGTCGCCGCCCGGCACCATCTTCTGCAGGACCATGCGGTCCGGGTAGCCGCTGGCATAGATCGTTTTGACGATCTCGGCGGCCTCGGCGGGGGTGGCGGCGGTGTAGACCTTTTTCATCGTGTCAAACGGATGCTTCCAGTAATCAACGCTGGACGACGGCTTGACGATGATGGGGTAGGCAAAGCCTAATTTATCCTCGGTCAGCTCGGCGGCATCGACAGGTGCGGTCAGGATTTTCGAGTCGGGGTAGGGGATGCCGAACTTCTCGCAGACTTCGTAGAACTCGGCCTTTTTCTGGATGGAGCCGTACAGGTCGGCGGCAGGGCCGGGGGCGATATACTCGGTCAGTTCGGCCTTGCGGCGGATGATCATCGCGGCGTAATCGTCGGTGCAGCCGAACAGATAGAGTCGCTTGCCCTTATGCTGTGCCGCAAACTCGTGCAGAATGCGCAGCATCGTGTCCTCGTTGTCCATATCGGGCACGGTGGTAAAGTGGATGATTTTGGAATACTTGGTCGGAGCCATCGGGTAGCGGCCATAGGCGTAGCTCTCGACGCCGTAAGCCTCATGGAACGCCCGGGCAAAGTTGTAGCAGTTCAGGTCTGCACCAAGGAATACAGGGATAATGTCGGACATGGGAAAGTACATCTCCAATTTTTCAAATTAGGCTTCCCCTGAGGGGGAAGCTGTCCGCGCAGCGGACTGATGAGGGGCAGCCTTGCGGCGGCAATCCGTTTGCGGGCAATTAGCGCAAACTCGCCCCTCATCCGGCCTCGGTCGGGGCCTCGGCCACCTTCCCCCTTGGGGGAAGGCTCATAAGATTCACGCATCAAACTTCTCAAAGAACTGCTCATGCCACGTCAGGAAGGTGTAGGCAGTCCAGATCTTGCGGCGCTCGTGCTTGGGGTCGGCCAGCATGGCGACGAGCTTGTCCTGGTCGAAGTACTCCGCCGCCACATCGCTCATGAAGCTCTTGCGTACCTTGGCGGAAAACGCCGGGTCCTCGAGCCACTTGGCAATCGGCACGGGGAAGCCCTTCTTCGTGCGGTTGGCCCAGGCGTCGGGCAGGGTCTTGTTGGCGGCGGTGCGCAGCACGGCCTTTGTGTCGCCGCGCAGCTTGTAGCTGTCGGGGTAGGTCTGGGCCTCGCGCAGGACCTCGCGGTCCAGATAGGGCACGCGCAGCTCAAGGCTGTGTGCCATGCTCATCTTGTCGGCCTTCAGCAGAATGTCCCCGGGCAGCCACAGGTTCAGGTCAAGGTACTGCTTCTTTTCCAGCTCGCTCAAGTCCTTGACGCGGTCATAGATCGGCGCGGCGACCTCGCGGGCCGTGGGGCCGACGCGGTACTTAGGTCTAAGAATGTCGTAGGCATCCTTCTCCTCAAAGACGTGCGCCTGGCCGATGAACCAGTCCTCGGGGCGGCCACTGCCCTTGATGATGAAGTCGTGCCCCTTGAAGTAGGGCAGATGCTGGCTGGCATCGCTGGCCAGATGGCGCAGCGGCGCGGGGATGTGCTTGTACTTCTGCATCAGCGGGGTGTCGGCGTACCACTCGTAACCGGCGTAGATCTCGTCCGCGCCCTCGCCGGACAGCACCACCGTGACATGCTGGCGCGCCAGCTGGCACAGGAAGTAGAGCGGCACGCTGGACGGGTTGGACTGGGGCTCGTCCATGTGGTACTGGATGTCGGCGAAGGCGTCGAGGCACTGCTCTTTCGTCAGCATCTCGCGGTAGTTCTTGATGCCGAGCTTCTGGCTCAGCTCGCCCGCCTCGCTGGTCTCGTCAAATTTATGCGTGCCGTCGGGGCTTGCAAAGCCGACGGAGAAGGTCTCGTCGGGCATCAGGCAGGCCGTGATATAGCTGGAATCGACACCGCCGGACAGAAACGCGCCCAGCTTGACGTCGCTGATGCGGTGGGCGGCCACGCTCTCCCGCACGCGGGCATCGATCTCATCGGCGGCGGCCTCGTAGGAGAGCGCCGTGGGGTGGCGGAAATCGACATCCCAGTAGCGCTCGATCTGCATCTTGCCGTCCCTGTAGGTGAACCAGTGGGCCGGGGGCAGCTTGTAGGTCCCCTTGAAGAACGTCTCGTTCATGGCGCTGTACTGGAAGGTCAGGTAGGGGCGCAGGGCCTCGGCGTTGACCTCGCGGCGGAAGCCGGGGTGTTCAAGCAGGCTCTTGATCTCGGAGCCGAACAGCAGCTCGCCCGCGTCGGTCTGGGTATAATAGAACGGCTTGATGCCGAAAATATCGCGCGCACCGTACATCTCGTTCGTTTTCGTGTCCCATACGACGAAGGCAAACATGCCGCGCAGCTTGGCGGCCAGTGCCGTGCCGTACTCCTCATAGCCGTGGATGATGACCTCGGTGTCGCAGTGGGTCTTGAAGATGTGCCCCTTGGCCTGCAGCTCGGTGCGCAGGTCCATGAAGTTGTAAATTTCACCGTTGAACACGCAGACGACGGTGCCATCCTCATTGTACATGGGCTGCTTGCCTGCGGCCAGGTCGATGATGCTCAAACGGCGGAAGCCCAGCGCAATGGCCGTGCGCGGGTCGTCGCCGCTGATATGGTAGCCTTCCATATCGGGGCCGCGGTGGATGATGCGGTCCGCCATTCTGTGCAGGATGGCCTCGCGCTGTTCACGCAGACCGGTAAAGCCAACAAAACCACACATGGTACATTCCCTTTCTCTCTATAGGCGCAATCATAGGATTTTAACTTATATATTTGTATATTGTACCACAGATGAAGGGAAAAGAAAAGTAGACGGGGAAAATATGTGAAGAAAAGTGAAGCGCAAAATGGCTTCCCCACAGGGGAAGGCCTGACAAACAAAAGCGGCAGGATGCCGAAACATCCTGCCACAGAAATATAACGTTACGCTTCCTCTTCCGTCGTCACCTTATCGGTTTTTCCCTCGCCGTCCAGTGCTTCTTCCAGCGTGTGCCAGGCAAGCACGGCGCACTTGACGCGGGCAGGGACGTGGGCAATGCCCTGCAAAGCGGCTACGTCCTCCAGGTCGTCCAGCTCCTCGGGCGTGATCTTGCCCTTGATCATCTGGAAGTACAGGCTGATGAGGCGGTGCGCGTCCTCGACGGTGCGGCCCTTCACAAGGTCGATCATCAGCGAAGCCGACGCCTGCGAGATGGCGCAGCCGCTGCCGATAAACCCGGCGTCCTCGATTTTGCCGTCCTTCACGCGGAGCTGCAGCGTGATGTCGTCACCGCAGCTGGGGTTGACACCCTCCAGGCTGTGGGTCGCCCCCTCGACGGGGTGGCGGTTCTCTTTGCTGCGGCTGTTCTCGGTAATGATCTGGGTATACAGTTCGTTCAGGTTCACAGGCCCATCACCTTTCTGACATTTTCAAGATTTTCCAGCAGGGCGTCCACGTCCTCGGGTGTGTTGTAGATCGCCACGCTGGCGCGGCAGCAGCTGCCGATGCCCAGGAACTCCATCAAGGGCTGGGCGCAGTGATGCCCGGCGCGCACGGCCACGCCGCCCGCGTCCAGAATCGTCGCTACATCGTGGGGATGTACGTCGTTGACATTGAAGCTGACAACGCCGTAGCGGCCCTCGGCCACAGGCTCACCGTAGACGGTCAGCCACGGCATGGCGCGCATACCGGCCAGCATACGGTCCAGCAGCGCATGCTCATGGGTCTCCATGGCCTCCCAGCCGATGCCATTCATATAGTCGATGGCGGCGGCAAAGCCGACCTCGCCGCCGACGTTGCGGGTGCCGGCCTCAAACTTGCGGGGGCCGTCGGCCCAGGTCGCGCCGCTTTCATGCACAGCGCCGATCATATCGCCGCCGCTCATGAACGGGGGCATCTTTTCCAGCAGTCCGGCGCGTGCGTACAGCGCACCGACGCCCATGGGGGCGTACAGCTTGTGAGCAGAGCAGGCCGCAAAATCCACGTCCAGCTTCTTGACGTCCACGGGGGTGTGGGGCGCGCTCTGGGCGCAGTCCAGCACGACGACAGCGCCCACGGCGTGGGCACGCTTCACAATTTCTTCCACAGGCGCGCGCAGACCCAGCACGTTCGAGACCATCGCCACGGCGACGACCTTCGTCTTGGGGGTGATTTTTTTGTCCAGCTCCTCGGTGGTCAGGCGGCCGTTCTCGCCGGGATACATATAAACCAGCTTCGCGCCGGTGGCCTTGGCCACGCGCTGCCACGGCACCATGTTGGAGTGGTGCTCGGCCACGGAGATGACGATTTCATCGCCCTCATGCAGAAAATTCATGCCGTAGCTGTAGGCGACGAGGTTCAGGCTCTCCGTCGTGTTCTGGGTGAACACGATCTCGTCGTCCTCTGCGTTAAAGAACTGCGCTACGGTGTGGCGGGCTCCCTCGTGGGCGTCGGTGGCGCGCATGGCCAGCTCGTAAACGCCGCGGTGGGGGTTCGCGTTCTCTTTCGTATAGTAATCGACCACCGCGTTCAGGACCTGCATGGGGTGCTGGGTCGTGGCGGCGCTGTCCAGATAGACAAGACGATTGCCGTTTTCGTCGGCAGCCAGAATCGGAAAATCAGCCGTCCAGTTCATCATTCAGCCTCCGTGCAACATTTTCACGTACTTCATCCTGCAAAGAATCCAACGGGATCTTGTCAATGGCCGGGGCAAAGCGGGCGTCCACCATCAGGCGGCGGGCCTGTGCTTCGCTCAGGCCGCGGGAGCGCAGATAGTAGAGCTTGTTCTCGTCGAGGCGGCCCACGCTGGCGGCGTGCTGGCCTTCGACCTCCTCCTCACCGCAGAGGATGAGGGGGGCGGTACGGTTGCGGGCGCTGGGGCTGAACAGCAGCACGTCCTCGCTCTCATGGCCGACGCCGCGCTTGGCACCGCGCTGGAAATCGACAGTACCGCGCAGAATTTTATCGGCACTGCCGGTCAGCACACCGGCGGTGTGCATCTCGCACAGGGTATCTCTGCCGGTGTGGACGGACACGTCGTTGAAGTCCAGCACGTCATTGCTGTGGCCGAAGTAGACGGCATCGAGATCGTACTCGCACTTGTTGTGGTTCAGCAGCGTGCGGGCACCGCAGGCGACGACGGAGCCGCCCAGCTCAATGCGGACCTGCTCCACGCGGGCGGAGGTGCCCTGCTCAATGGCAACGGCGTTCCAGCGGCGGGCACGGTTGCCCAGCAGCTGCACCTGCACCAAAACTACATGCGCACCCTCGGCGGCGCGGATGCGGGTCAGGTTGGCGGAGACGCCGCCCTTGGCATCACCGCGCACGACCTGCACGACGGTCAGGCTGCTGCCCGCCGCCGCGTCGATGGTCAGATAGGTCAGCGCGTGGGGGTGGTCGGCGTCGAGCGCCGTCTCAAACACGACGGGCGCGTCGGCGGTGCCGGTCACGGCCAGGTGGTTGACAAGGTTGGCGTTTGCGGCCAGCCAGGCGTCGGTCTCGGCACCCATGCCGCTGGCGGCAAAGCTGCCGAAGTCAGCCGCGGCGGGGGCCGTCACACCGGCGGGCAGGGCAGGGGACAGCGCCTCGGCCTTAGCCCAGCCCGCGGCGGGCACGGCAGGCAGTGCCGCCGACGCCGGGGCATAATTTACGCCCAGCGGATTCCAGGTGGAAACCGGGAGGCGGTTCATGGTTGTAGTCATAGCAATATCACCTAAATATTATCTATTGCAAATAATAAATAAAAAATAATAAATAATAAATGTGGTGGAGCGCGGTGCTGGCGCACCGCTCGAAATTCCTCTGCCGCCGTAGGGGCGCATTCTATATGCGCCCGCCCTGCCGTTGGCAAGGTGCCACGGGCGGATATGGAATCCGCCCCTATGGTTTTGTTTTCGACCATAGGGAGAAAACTCCACATTCTTTATTATTTCTTATTTATTATTTTTTATTTCTGACGCATTGCGTCAGC
>OJPL01000953.1_pt1 | contig 9650 bp, 9 predicted proteins | sample 1598501 | NCBI WGS metagenome assembly OJPL01 (sample SAMN03922486, study PRJEB24848) | human gut metagenome | isolation source: stool sample | host: Homo sapiens | place: Germany | collected 2011-05 | reverse complement strand
CCATCCCCATGGAGAGGATGCTGCGCACATGGTCATCGTCCAGTGCGTAGTAAACAGTTTTGCCCTCCCGGCGGAACCGCACCAGTTTGCAGTCCTTGAGCACCCGGAGCTGATGGCTCACGGCGGACTGGCTCAGCTGCACCGCGTTGGCGATGTCCTGCACGCACAGCTCGTTATCGTGGAGCGCGTACAGGATCTTGATGCGGGTGGAGTCGCCAAATACCCGGAACAGGTCGGCCAGCTCGTAGAGCACCTCGTCATCGGGCATATCAATGGGCTGCGCGGCGGGGGCGCTTTTCTTTTCGGGTTCCTGCTGCGGCATCTGGACATCTCCTCTCGGGTCGGTTTTATATGAACGTTTGTTCATGTGTTCATGATAGCATGAGGAAAGGCTTCTGTCAAGGGGTTTGGAGAAGAATTTTATTGGAATTTCAAAAAAGATATTTTTTGCCCCAATACGCAAAAAAGTGGCATTTTTATTTTGCAAAAAGGGTGCGGTTTCAAGGCCTCAAATCCAGCTTGCTGCTGCTTGACTTTCCACCGCATCCTTGCTATAATACAAATAGAAAAGGCACTGCGACAAGCGGTTAGCCCTTTAAGTAGAACAGCTGAGCAAAGCTCGAACCGTCACCGTGCCGGGTGGCGGTTCATTTTTTTACTCTGATCGTAAAAGTGAATCCAAAAAGATGGAACGTCAAAGTAATAGGCATATGCTTCACCCCCTTTTCAGTGGGATGAAGAGCCGAACCGCCTGCCGTTGTATGCAGTGCCTTGCTGCCATTTCGGACAGCATCTTTAGCGTATCATAATTTTTGACAAAAAGCAACCAGATGAGGTTGCTTCTATTTTTTTCGATGAATATACCACGGCAGATACATCCCCGCCAGCACCAGCGCCACGGCGGGGAGAAAGCCCAGGATATACCACTGTTCCCCAAACCACTGGGTAAACAGCGCCGTCACCGGGCTGCTGGTGGGGCCGTTCAGAAAGTAAAAGTTTGTGTACAGCACTTTATTTACAAAGTAAATGGGCAGCGCCGAGCCAAACAGGAATGCCAGCACCGCCGGGAGCCGCCGCACCTGCGGGCGGAACCCGCCTGCTACCAGCAGAATCGGGTAAAGCACCAACAACCCATGGAGGGTAACAGAATGCAGGTTGATGAGGCTCCACGCCTTTGTCCCCAGCCAACCGGGGCAGAGCAGCGCAATGGCGGCCCCCGGTGTGCAGAGGGCGTAGAGCTCCTCTTTGCACCAGTCCTTTCCGGTCAGGGTGCAGGTTGTGCAGAGGAAAATATGGATGCTGCACAGGTGGAGAGGCAGGTAGCTCCAGTTCCACTGCCCGGTGGCCAGCATGGCAATGACCAGCACGGCTTCATCTGCCAACAGCAAAACCGTAACGCCCCACAGGATGCGCCGCCGGGTGCGTTCCGGGCTGCGGCGGTACCAGCGGGCTGTCAGCAGGATGCAGACCGCCACTGCCTCCAGCTCTCCCAGGTGCACCGCTCCAAACAGCGGATAGCCCTGATACCCCGGGCCATACCGCTGGGCGATCATTTCATACGACATCCAGAACTCACTCATCTGCTCCACCGCCTTTTTTGCCTTTATTATGGGCTCGTTCGATCCAAAAGGAAAGGGTTTTGGCGGAAAAATCTCCAAAACAGGTGCACAGCGGCGCAAAATGTGGTATTCTACTGTTGGTTCGTAAATTCATGTCGTTTCGACATCTTACACAAAAAGAAAAGGAGAATTTTTATGACTCTGACAACTGGGATCCACGGCGAGCAGTCCGTGGCTGTGACCAACGAAAACACCGCGAAAACCATGGGGAGCGGCACGCTGGACGTGTTTGCGACTCCCGCTCTGGTGGCACTGGCCGAGAAGACCTGCTGGATGAGCGTGGCTGAGGCTCTGGATGAGGGCTGCGGCACCGTGGGCACCAAACTGGAGCTGGAGCACACGGCCCCCACTCCCGTGGGCATGACCGTGACCTGCGAGAGCGAGCTGGTGGCCGTGGAGGGCCGCAAGCTGGTGTTCAAGGTCTCGCTCCACGACGAGAAAGGCCCCGTTGGCGGCGGCACCCACGAGCGCTTTGTCATCAACAACGCCAAGTTTGCGGCCAAGGCCGAGAGCAAAAAGAATTAAACCTCTCAGTCGAACTTCGCTCGCCAGCCGTTCCCCTTTCGGCACTTGCGTGCCACCTCCCCCGGCCGGGGGAGTCTTTCCTATCAGGGGAGCCTTTGGCAAATAGATCAACTTTCATCCGACTGCCAAGGCCTCCCCTCGACAGGGGAGGTGGCATCGCGTGAGCGATGACGGAGAGGTTCCAGTTCCAGCGGCGGCGGGTCGGCCCGCAGGGCCTCCTGCTCGGCTTTCTGCTGGGCCTCCCACAACAGGCGGGCGGCCTGCTCGCTGGCGCGGAACAGCTCAAAATACAACGCTTTATAATCCGGCGCGGCAAACACCCCCTTTCTTCCTTTCTGGGGGATAGTCTGCCCCGCCGCACCCCAAAACAAACCTGATCTTCAAGAGGAATCATTTTCATGAAAAAGAACAATCTCTCCTGGGTGGGCGCTCTGCTCGTCTTCGGCCTGCTGTTGTGGTGCACGTCTGCCACACCGGGCAAGATCGCGGACCCGTCTACTTACACCTGCGCCGTGTACAGCACGGCACTTTCCCTGCTGCCTCCGGTTGTGGCCATCGTGCTGGCCCTGAACACCAAGGAGGTCTACACTTCCCTGCTGGTGGGCATTGCCACCGGTGCCCTGCTTTACGCCAACGGCAACCTGGAGCTGGCCCTGACCACCCTGTTCTTCAATGAGGACGGCGGCATGGTGTCCAAGCTGTCCGACAGCAGCAATGTGGGGATCCTGGTCTTCCTGGTCATGCTGGGCATTCTGGTGGCCCTGATGAACAAGGCCGGCGGCAGTGCGGCCTTTGGCCGGTGGGCCTCCACCCATATCCACACCCGGGCCGGGGCACAGTTTGCCACCCTGCTGCTGGGAATCATGATCTTTGTGGACGACTACTTCAACTGCCTGACCGTCGGCTCGGTCATGCGCCCGGTCACCGACCGTCAGAAAGTCTCCCGCGCCAAGCTGGCCTACCTGATTGACGCCACGGCGGCCCCCATCTGCATCATTGCGCCGGTGTCCAGCTGGGCTGCTGCTGTTACTTCCTCGGTGCCCGAGGGCTCCGGCATCAACGGCTTTACCATGTTCCTGCGCACCATCCCGTATAACTATTACGCCATCCTCACCATGGTCATGAGCCTGTTCGTCATCTTTACCGGGACGGACTACGGCCCCATGAAGCTGAATGAGACCAACGCCATGAACGGCGACCTCTTCACCACCGAGGACCGCCCCTACGGCGACGATGTGGACGACGGCACCGACACCAAGGGCCATGTCATCGACCTGGTGGCCCCGGTCATCGTCCTTATTGCGGCCTGCATCTTTGGCATGGTGTACACCGGCGGCTTCTTTGAGGGCACCGATTTCATTACCGCCTTTGCGGACTGCAACGCTTCCATGGGCCTTGTCATGGGCAGCAGCATTGCCCTGTTCTTTACCTTTGTGTTCTACCGCGTGCGGGAAGTGATGACGTTCCAGGACTTTGCCGCCTGCATCCCCGAGGGCTTCAAGGCTATGGTCAGCCCCATGCTGATCCTGACCCTCGCCTGGACGCTGTCCGGCATGACCGGCCTGCTGGGTGCAAAATATTACGTCGCCAACCTGCTGGGCGGCTCGGCCGCGGCCCTGCAGTATCTGCTGCCGGTCATCATCTTTGTGGTAGCCGTCTTCCTGGCCTTTGCCACAGGCACCTCCTGGGGCACGTTCTCCATCCTCATCCCCATCGTCTGCCATGCATTCCCGGAGGGAGAGATGCTGGTCATCTCCATTGCGGCCTGCCTGTCCGGCGCCGTCTGCGGTGACCACTGCTCCCCGATCTCCGACACCACCATCATGGCCTCGGCTGGTGCCCATTGCAGCCATGTGAACCACGTTTCCACCCAGCTGCCCTATGCGCTGACGGTGGCCGGTGTCTCGGCGGGCTGCTATGTCCTCACCGGCCTGTCGGAGGCCGTGCTGGGTGCCCGGGCCAATCTGGTCAGCTCTCTGGTACTGTTGGGCGTCGCCATTTTCCTGGAGCTTATCGTGTTGAGCGTCATCCGGGTGCGGACGGGCCACGGCAAAAAAGTTGTTCGCTGAAAATTTTGCGACAAGCGTTGATTTTTCCCTCCAAAACGTGATATACTAAAAGAAATTGAGTTAATTTGCCACAAGGAGGGCGTTCATCTTGCTGGAAGAAGTGTTTCAGGAAGTCTACACCAAGTTCAAACTGCATTTTTACCAGAGCGTGTTCCAGCGCTTTGCGACCCGGGAGGCGACCCTGACCACGGTGGAGTCGTTCTGCATGGAGGGCATCATGGCCATGGGAGAGCCCACCATTGCCGAGTTTTCCCGGATGATGGGCATTTCCACCCCCAATGCCGCTTATAAGATCGGCAGCCTGGTCCGCAAGGGCTATGTGGAAAAGATCCAGTCCACGGTGGACCGCCGGGAGTACCATCTCCGCCCCACACAGAAGTATATCAACTACTACAACATCAGCTATTCCTACCTGCACACCGTCATTGAGCGTGCCAGGGAGCGGTTCTCCCCGGAGGACTGCAAAAAGCTTGAGGAAATGCTCTCGGTGGTCAGTCATGAGCTGATGCCCGAGATGGATATGCTGACCCGTGTTCAGGCCGAGGCCCCGGAGCGTGTCGCGGAGGATGAGAAGACCAACGCATAAAAGCTGCAAACAAAAAATCCATCGCTGTCAAAAACAGCGATGGATTTTTTTGTTCCAGAAATACGCTCAGACGTTCGCCGCGCCCCGATCGAGAATTTTATCGAACCGGGACAGGAACGTGAACACCGTGATACTGGCCGCCATGATGTCGCTGACGGGCTCCGCGAGGAAGACCGCGAACACCGGGTCCGGCAGGAGGTGCGGCAGGAGGAAGATGAGCGGGATGAGGAGGATGAGCTTGCGCAGGCAGGCCAGCAGGAGGCTGACCTTGGCCTGCCCCAGCGCCATAAAGCTCTGCTGGCAGGCGATCTGAACGCCCATGGCAAAGATACCGGCCATGTAGATGCGCATAGCCCAGGTGGTGTACTGGATGAGGGGGACATCGGAGGTGAAGATGCCGGCCACCAGCCCGGGCACCAGCATCATCCCCAGCCAGAACAGGGTGGTGTACCCGAAGCAGAGGGTGAACTGGAAACGGAACGCCTCTTTCACACGGGCCTGATTGCCCGCGCCAAAGTTGAAGCTCATGACCGGCTGGCCGCCCTGGCAGATGCCCTGAATGGGCAGGGTACAGAGCTGGGACACGCTGGTGATGACGGTCATGGCACCCACGGCCACGTCACCGCCGTACCGGGCCAGGCTGGAGCTGAAGCTGATGGAGAGCAGGCTCTCGGTGGAAAGCATTACAAAGGTGGAGATGCCCAGCCCCATCACGGGCAGGATGACCCGGCCCTCGGGCCGCAGATGCTCTTTGCGGAGCCGGAGGATGGTCTTGCTCCCGGTGAGGAAGCGCAGGATCCAGAAGGCACCCACGGCCTGGCTGAGCACCGTGGCAATGGCGGCACCCCGCACGCCCATGTCCAGCACAAAGATGAGGATGGGGTCCAGGATGATGTTGATGACCGCGCCGATGACGGTGGTCAGCATACTGATCTTCGCAAAGCCCTGGGTGGTGATAAAGGGGTTCATGCCCATGACGAGGAGGACACAGACCGAGCCCAGGATATAGATGCGGCTGTAGGCCAGCGCATAGGGCAGGGTGGCCTCGCTGGCACCAAAGAGCCGCAGCAGGATGGGAGCCCCGGCATAGAACCCGATGGTAAGCACCACGGCAAAAAACAGCAGCATGGTAAAGCTGTTGCCGATGATCTTTTCGGCTTCTTCTTTGTTGCCCTGCCCCAGCGCGATGGCCGTGCGGGGCGCGCCGCCCGCGCCGATGAGCATGGCAAACGCGTTGAGCAGCATCAGGATGGGGGCAAACAGGCCCACACCCGTCAGCGCCGCCGCGCCAATGCCCGCAATATGGCCGATATAAATACGGTCCACGATGTTGTACAGCAGGTTGACCACCTGAGCCACAACGGCGGGGATCATGAGCTGGAGCAGCAGTTTTTTGACATTGCCGCTCCCCATATCCTGTCTGGTCTGCGCCATGAAATCTCTCCTTTGAGTTGAAATTTTTCAATCAAGTGCAATTCGTAAAGCAAAGCACGGCAAAAATCGACCGGCTTTGACAAAAAACACGAAAAACGCCTGAGACTATTGTAACACGGCGGCGGGGGGAACACAAGAACGCCTGCGGGGCCGGGCATGGCAACATACTGTTCCGGTGCATTGAATTTGCCGATGGCCTGTGCTACACTGGATTCGTTCGTTTTGGAATTTGGGAAAGGAGAAAAACATGGAACCTCAATACAAAAAGCGGAGCGCGTTCTCCGGCAAGATCGGCTTTGTGCTGTCGGCCGCAGGCGCGTCCGTTGGCCTTGGCAACATCTGGCGTTTCCCGTATCTGGCGGCCAAGTATGGCGGCGGCATCTTTCTGCTCATCTACATTCTGCTGGCGTTCACGTTCGGCTATACCATGATCGTGGCGGAGACGGCTCTGGGCCGGATGACCAAGAAGAGCCCGGTGGGCGCTTTCGCGGCCTTTGGCAAAAAGGGCGGGCTCTCGTTCGGCGGCTGGATCAACGCCATCATCCCCATCCTCATTGTGCCCTATTACTCGGTCATTGGCGGCTGGGTCATCCGGTACCTGGCGGATTACGTTGCCGGGCACGGCAAGGAGCTGGCCACGGACGGCTATTTCTCGTCGTTCATCTCCAATGGTGCTTCGGCGGAGATCTGCTTTGTCATCTTCACCATCTTCACGCTGGCGATCATCTTTGCGGGCGTCCGCAACGGCGTGGAACGGGTCTCCAAAGTCATGATGCCCATTCTGGTGGTGCTTTCCGTCATCATTGCGGGGTACTCCGTCACCCGGCCCGGGGCGCTGGCGGGTGTGAAGTATTTCCTCGTGCCCAATGTCGCCCATTTCTCCTGGATGACCGTCGTCACGGCCATGGGGCAGATGTTCTATTCCCTGTCCATCGCCATGGGCATTCTGGTCACGTTCGGCTCCTATATGAAAAAGGACGTCTCGATTGAGGAGTCCACCGAGAACGTCGAAATTTTTGACACGGCCATTGCCATCATGGCGGGCCTGATGATCATTCCGGCGGTCTTCTCGTTCTCCGGCGGCGACCCCGATACCCTGCAGGCTGGCCCGGCCCTGATGTTTATTACCATCCCCAAGGTGTTCGAAAGCATGGGCCTTGGCACCGTGGTGGGCATCCTGTTTTTCACGCTGGTGCTGTTTGCAGCGGTCACCAGCTCCATTGCCCTGACCGAAAGCGCCGTCTCCACCTTTGAGGACGAGCTGGGTTGGGACCGTCATCAGGCCACCGTCCTCATCGGCGTCATCATGCTGGTGCTGGGCAGCCTCTCGGCCCTGGGCTACGGCCCGCTGGCAGGCGTGACCGTGTTCGGGATGCAGTTTTTGGATTTCTTTGATTTCCTCACCAACTCCGTCATGATGCCCATTGCGGCCATCACCACCTGCCTGCTGGTCTCCCGCGTCATCGGTGTCAAAAAGATCGAGGAAGAGGTCACTTTGAGCGGCAAACCGTTCCGCCGCAAGGTCATCTTCAACTTTATGATCCAGTATCTCTGCCCCGTTTTCGCGGCCATCATTCTGGTCAGCTCAGTGGCAAATGCACTGGGCTGGATCGCCATGTAAAAGAAAATACAGCAAGTTACAGCAAAACCCCGGCGGGATCGTTCGACTCCGCCGGGGTTTTATGTTACGGATTCAAAAAATGCAGATCAGCCCTTGCAGCCCTGCTCTTCCCAATCGCCGAAGTCGGAAGCTTCCGCGATCTTGGTGGGGTCGAACTTGCCGTTCTCATCTTTGGGAGCAACAGCAGGGCCGACCTCCACGGGGTTCGGGTTGGGGGCCTCCGCTTTGGCTTCGCTCTCCACTTTGGCTTCGCCCTCCGCTTTGGTTTCGCCCTCCGCTTTGGTTTCGCCCTCGGCGTAAGCCTGTGCGGTCTTGGCGGCCTCCTCGGCGTCATTTTCGGCGTCCTCGGGGAACTCGATTTCCTCCACATGGAGCGGGGCCTTGTCGTTGAGGATCTTATCCAGCACAACGATGGCAGCGCCGGTGACAGCAACGGCAGCCGCCGTGCCCAGGATACGGAACAAAGCTTTCATAGCAACCTCCTAAAGCCAACTGGCTATAGACCGGCCCTTGCCTCTCTGTTTGGGAGAGGCGTCCGCAAAGCAGACGGGCGAATTTAAGAGAACGTCACAACGTCGTTCAGGGGCTTCTCAGCGGGCTCCACGGAGAGGGCGGTCAGCACCGGGCCCTTGCCGCGGTAGATATTGTGGAACTTGTAGTTGACCTTGGCGGTCACGCGCACCCAGGCACGCTGCTCCAGGGCTTTGTAGCCGTCGTAAACGCAGGGGAAGCCGACAAACTGGATGTCCTGCACGCAGCAGGTCATGGCAAAGCGGCCGGGCACAAAGCTGTTTTTGCCGGCCCGGTTGGTCTGGCAGACCTGCGCCAGGAAGCGGACCGTTTTGCCCGTGTACTTCTCGGGCTCGTCCTGGCAGTCCATATACCAGATGCCAAAGTCTTCATCGCCGATCTCCACCACCGGGGCGTTCAGGTCGAACGGCAGCGGGTCGGGGATATCATCGTAAGCCACGCTGCCGTCGGCAAACTCGTAGGCGATATCGCACTTGCGGGAAGCCTGACGCACCAGCTTGTGCAGTTCCTGCCGGGCGGCGTCGTTGTTGACGGCCTCGGCCCGGTTGAAGACGATGAGCTCGCTGCGGGCGATCTTGTCCAGCATCAGGCTGCGCATGGAGTTGTCGCGGGCGTAGGTCAGGGCCGTGGTGCCGTCCGCCGTGGCGATGCACTGGTACACGATCCAGTTCTCCGGCAGATTGTTGGCCAGATCCTGCAGCAGCCACATGCCGTTGTACTCGATCACCACGCGGCCTGCATCGGCCTCCTTGGCCAGCTTGGCCAGGTTCTGGGGGTTGAGCTCGGCCTTGTCCTCCAGATTGTAGAGGGTCACGCCGGGGAACGCGAATTTCTTCTGGTTGTATTCTTCCTCGCCCTCCTCGCAGACCAGCAGCAGGGTCTTGTCGCCGGAGTCGAAATTGGGGTCTTCAAATGTTTCCTGAATGAACTTGGTCTTGCCGCTTTCGAGGAAGCCAACAAACAGGTAAACGGGAATTTCGTTTGCCATGGGATTCTCCTTTTATCCTTTCGTCTTGGCTTGAGAGGGCATCAGCAGCCAAACAGCGTGGCGATGGCGTGCTCATCCAGCTTGGAGCCGATGACCACCAGCTTGCCGCCCACATCGGCACCGCGCTGACGGACTTCCCACTCGCCGGGAACGTAATCGAACTCCAGCCAGCCGTCGGCACCGCCGTCCACGATGCCCTTGGAGCGGAGGATCATGCCGTAATTGCCGGTGTCCAGCTCGGTGAGGGCGTGCTCAATGTCAGCCTTGGAGAACTTCT
>OJPL01000951.1_pt1 | contig 9659 bp, 13 predicted proteins | sample 1598501 | NCBI WGS metagenome assembly OJPL01 (sample SAMN03922486, study PRJEB24848) | human gut metagenome | isolation source: stool sample | host: Homo sapiens | place: Germany | collected 2011-05 | reverse complement strand
TTGAAACACTGATGCGAAATCTGATGTTTTTAAACGACAGGGCAGAGCTTTGGGAAAAAGGAAGACCCAATTGGGAACTGGAAGAACCAAGAAGCGAAGAGCGGACGGAAATCGTCTGCCCGGGTAATTATGCAGAACTTCTAACAATGCAGTGCCGACGGATATGGTTGGAACGAGAAAATGAAAAAGTGGTCCGGTATACATTGTTGGGTGGAGATTTCTTTGATAAGAAAAACGCATTTGCAGAACCCATGACACTATGGGGACTCCGGAAGCAAACGAAAGAGAGTCCAGAATGCTATCTCCCGCAAAAACACGATATGGAGAAAATGCTCTGGCGGGAATTTTCCTCGATTATAGGTGACGGAAAGCATATTCCGGGCGTGGTGCAGTGGAATGGTTATTTACAAAGATGTGGTTTTTTAAAGAAAAAAGAAATCCTGCAAATATGTGCTGTTGGTGTTGAATATGGAGCGCAAAGCGCATCCATGAAAGGGGTCTATGCAGACCAGATTGCAATGAGCCTTTCTCTGTTAAATGAGCTGGGCTATGGTTGGCAGAACCGCATCACTGAGGAAATTAGCCGGTGCGAGCAGGCAGCTTCTCTGGTGGGGCACTTGGCGCAGGATATTGCCACTGCCGCAGGCGATAAAAACGGAAATGCCAGCGCCCCGGCCCGTTCCCAGTTCTATTTTGCAGTAGACCAGCCGTTCCGGCAGTGGCTGCGGAGCATCGACCCGGAAGAAGACGACATGACCGAAACCACAGCCCGCTGGCAGGTGATCGCCCGCGGCATTGCAGAGCAGCTGGGCCAGCAGATGGTGCTGGAGGCTGGCAGCGCCGCACTGGTAGGGCACCGGGTCAAGCTGGACGCCGGGAAAAAGACCGAACGGATGGAGCTGTACACGGCTCCCAAAGCTTATAACCGCTTCCGGGCGGGGCTGTACAAACTTTACCCGAAAACAAACGATGAGGGAGGAACGGCATGAGTGAGAAAAACGAGAGCCGCACACAGGCCATCAGGGGCTATGTGGACGGTAAGATTCAATGGCTCTGGGGTCTGCCGGAGAACCAGCGGCGTGCAGAGCTGGCAAAGCTGCGCCGGGGCATCGGACATGCACCCGGGGAGCTTCCAGACCTGTGGGGCAGCCTTTTGCAGGGGATGCCTGCGAGCTTTTACGGCACAAATGGCCCCTCCCATGAAGAGTGGGCGGTCTATCTGGCACTGACCCTGTATGCCCTGCACCAGCAGAGCAACGATACTGTATGCGTGAGCCAGCTCGGCTGCACGCTGGGCCGGGCCGTGCGCAGGCTGGCGGAGCAGACCGTGGCCAGTGGGCAGGACTGGACCGAGAGCAGCATTCTGCGGCGGTTCAACGCGCTGGCTACCGCCGAAGAAATTACTGAGATCAGCCATCATCTGCGGGGGATGATTCAGCTGCTGCGGGCCGCAAAGCCGGACAGCATCCCGCTGGATTACCCGCAGTTGGCTGTTGACCTGTACGGGCTGCAGTGCGATGCCCCGCAGCTGGCACAGCTGCCCGCCAACATCCGTCTGCGGTGGGGACAGGACCTCTACCGCTACGAGAAGAACGAATCGTCCGAGACGCAGGAAAAGGAGAACTGACTTATGAAAAAGCGTTTGTATGTTGACTTCCATGTGCTGCAGACTGTGCCGCCCAGCTGCATCAACCGGGACGATACGGGCAGCCCCAAAACGGCCATTTACGGCGGTGTGACCCGTGCCCGGGTCTCCTCTCAGGCGTGGAAGCACGCCATGCGGCAGGCCTTTGTAGAGGAAAGCCTGCTGGACGAAGAGGATGTGGGCAAGCGCACCAAAAAGGTGACGGAGCTGGTGGAAAAGGAGATCGCCGCCCTTGCCCCGGAAAAAGATGCTGCCAAGCTGGCCAAGAAGACGCTGGACAATGCAGGCATCAAGAACGATGAGAAAGGCACCAAGGCCCTGTTCTTCATCAGCCAGGCACAGATCAAGGCGCTGGCAACATTGGCGGTGGCCGATGATATTGAAGACAAGAAAGCATACAAAGAAGCTCTGCAAAAGGCGCTGAGAAAGAACCCGTCGGTAGACATTGCCTTGTTTGGCCGGATGGTGGCGGATGACCCCTCTCTGAACTTTGATGCCGCTGCACAGGTGGCCCACAGCATTTCTACCCATGCAGTGCAGAACGAATACGACTACTTTACCGCCGTGGATGACTGTCAGGCAGAGGACAACGCGGGCGCAGGCCATCTGGGCACCGTGGAGTACAACTCTGCAACCCTGTACCGCTATGCAACCGTCAATGTGATGGAGCTCGAACGTCATCTGGGCGCGAAAAAAGCAGCCGAAGTGGTGCGGAGTTTTGGTGAGGCGTTCATCCGCTCCATGCCCACGGGCAAGCAGAACACCTTTGCCAACCGCACTCTGCCGGATGCCGTCTATGTGACCATCCGGGAGGACCAGCCCGTGAACCTCTGTGGTGCCTTTGAGCGGGCGGTGCGGAAGAGCGCGGAGGGCTACGCAGAGCCCTCCAAGAGCGCATTGCAGGCCTATGCACAGCAGCTGTATCAGAGCTTTGCGGAGGCCCCTGCAAAGAGCTTTACCGTGGGCACCGGGCTGGAAGCACTGGCCACGGCCCAGCCGCTGAACACCATGCTGGATGCACTGGAAGAAGCTGTTAAGGAGAACCTGACCGGAAACGAGGTGGAATGATGGCAACACTGTTGCTTCGGCTGGCAGCGCCTTTGCAGGCGTGGGGCGCGGATTCCAAATTCGAGACCCGGAAAACGGCCCGGGAACCTACCAAGAGCGGCGTCATCGGTCTGCTGGCCGCGGCGCTGGGCCTGCGGCGGGATGAGACCGAGCCATTGACCCGGCTGGCGCAGCTGCGCTTTGGCGTCCGGGTGGAGCGGGAGGGCCAGCTGTTGGTGGATTTCCACATGGCCCGCAACGAGGAGAAAGACCGCTCCTATGTCACCTACCGCCATTACCTCGAAGATGCTGTTTTTCTGGTGGGCCTGGAAAGTGAAGACACCGCTTTGCTACAGGAACTGGCAGAGGCGCTGACCCACCCGGTGTTCCCGCTGTATCTCGGCCGCCGTGCCTGCCCGCCCACCCTGCCGCTCTGCCTGGGCCTGCGGGAGCAGGGCCTTGTGGAGGCCTTGCAGGCAGAGCCCACGCTCTGCCCCGGCGGGCCCAAGCCGACCCGCATCGTGGCGGATGCCGCACCGCAGGAGCCGGGGGCTGTCCCGCAGCGGGATGTGCCTCTCTCCTACGACCCGCGGCACCGGCAGTACGGTTACCGCTCGGCCCGGGAGATCTCCCTCCGGCAGCCCGTAGGGGCCCCGGAGCCGACCGCCCATGACCCATTCTGTGAATTGTGAGGTGAAGTGCAGATGTATTTATCCCGTGTAGAGCTTGACCCCACCCGCCGCAGCACCATGACGGCGCTGGCGGCACCACAGAAATTCCATGGCGCGGTGGAAAGTGCCTTTTCCGGGGAGCGCCGCCGTCGGTTGTGGCGGCTGGACCGGCTGGGCGAAAAGCTGTATCTGCTCCTCCTCAGCGAGGAGATGCCGGACCTCTCCGGCGTTGTGGAGCAGTTTGGCACCGGAGCGGCACCAGAGTCCCGGAATTATGACCCGCTGCTGGCGAGGATCACACCGGGCAGCCGCTGGCAGTTTCGGTTGGCGGCCAACCCCACCAAAAGCTGCAAAGACGCCCAAAAACCCGCAGCGCGGGGAACCGTGGCCGCACACTGCACGACACAGTACCAGAAGCAGTGGCTGTTGGATCGCGCCGCAAAGCACGGCTTTGCCCTGACGGAGGATTCCTTTACCGTGACCCGAGTGCAGTGGCACCACTTTGCCAAGCGCGGCACCCGCCCGGTGTCGCTGCTGGCGGTGACGTATGAGGGCGTTTTGCAGGTGACGGACCCCGAGGCGTTCCGGAACCTGTTGTGTCAGGGCATGGGCCGGGGCAAAGCCTACGGCCTTGGCCTGATGACCGTGATGCGTGGAGGATAAGACCATGGCGGAGATGCCGGGCATGATCCGGCCAGACCTGCAGGCGCTGCCGCAGGCGCGGGACCGGATGACCTTTTTGTATCTCGAACTCGCCCAAGCTTGCGGTCAGATGCTGGATGGAACTTTTCCCCGCATACGCGGGGGTGATCCCGAAAGTGAAGAGCTTATGAGCTATAAAGTCTACTTTTCCCCGCATACGCGGGGGTGATCCCCCTTTATCCAATGCGTCCGGGTATCCCGATCCCTTTTCCCCGCACACGCAGGGGTGATTCTAAGAAAGGAGTATCCCTATGGCAGACATTACTCTTTTCCCCGCACACGCGGGGGTGATCCTGTCAGCCTGCATTGCTTCGGGGGTAAAGCTGTCTTTTCCCCGCACACGCGGGGGTGATCCCCGTAGCCGCCAGATGTTCCGCGCGTCCCTGGGCTTTTCCCCGCACACGCGGGGGTGATCCGACCCAGAGCCGCCCGGCCCCCTGCTCCATCTGCTTTTCCCCGCACACGCGGGGGTGATCCCTACGCTCTGGCGGCTTTCAAGGTGCTGCCGAACTTTTCCCCGCACACGCGGGGGTGATCCCGAGTGGTTCAGAGACCAGAACATCGACAACCCCTTTTCCCCGCACACGCGGGGGTGATCCAAACCAAACGTAACGGCTGGGGTGGACAGAACATCTTCTCCGACATACTCAGAATACTATTTTTTCTCCGCAAAGCAAAAGCAGCGACCTTGTTCATTCAATCGAACCAGGTCACTGCTTTTTGCATGCGTGAAATTTTAACGATTTATAGTGATGTTTTGCAACTTTTCCTGGAGCTCGGCTTGGATGTCGGTGAGGCATTCCAACAAAAGGGGATTGAACGCGCCGCATTCCCCGTTCAGGATCATCCGCATGGCGGTCTCGTGGGAGAACGCCTTTTTGTAGCAGCGCTCACTGGTCAGGGCGTCGTACACATCGGCCAGGGAGACGATCTGCGCGCTGATGGGAATGTCATTGCCCTTGAGACCGTCCGGGTAGCCCCGGCCATCCCAGCGCTCATGGTGCCAGCGGGCGATGTCGTAGGCGGTTTGCAGCAGGGGTTCATCCTCAAAGTTTTCCAGCCGCCGCAGCATGTTGGCACCCTGCATACAGTGGGGCTTGATGACCTCGAACTCCTCTTTACTAGAAATCGTTTTCGGCTTCTGTGCAACAATTTTCTGCGGGGTGGGGGTAAAATGGGCAAAAGATTGCAATAAAATCAAAAATCTGGTATGATAAAAAGACGTTTCGCATTGTATCTGTATAGGAGGGAAAAGCCATGCTGATTCCGGTTGTTTTATTTATCATCGGCCTGCTCTGCCTGATCAAGGGCGGCGACTGGTTTGTGGATGGCGCTTCGGCGCTGGCCCGGCGGTTCCACCTGCCGGAGCTGCTCATTGGTGCCACGGTGGTGTCCATCGGCACCACCCTGCCCGAGGTGATGGTCTCCACCATGTCGGCGGTGTCCGGCCATGGTGAGATCGCCTACGGCAACGCCATTGGTTCTGTCATCTGCAACGCGGCGCTCATTGCGGCCATTACCATCGCCGTCCGCCCGGGTAAGGTGGACCGTAAGACACTGGGGATGCCAGTGGCGTTCTTCTTTGCGGCGGCAGCCATCTACTGCGTGGCAGCCTACGGCTTTGGCAAGTTCACCCGGCCTATGGGCCTCATCATGCTGGCCCTGTTCGTGGCCTATATGGTGGCCAACGTGCTCCAGATGAAAAACGCCCCGGCGGGCGCTGAGGCCGAGGCCGAAGCAGAGGCTGCCGAGGAAGAAATGACCCTGACCAAAACGCTGGTGCTTCTGGTGGCGGGTGCCGTGCTCATCGCCGTGGGTGCCAACCTGCTGGTGGACAACGGTACCCTCATTGCCCAGGCGCTGGGCGTGCCCGAGTCCGTCATTGCACTGACCTTTGTGGCCCTGGGCACCTCGCTGCCCGAGCTGGTCACGGCCATCACGTCCCTCGTCAAGGGCTGCAGCGATCTCTCGCTGGGCAACATCGTGGGTGCCAACGTCTTCAATCTGGTGCTGGTCAGCGGCGCGTCCGTGACCATTGCGCCGTTCACCATCCCTCAGAGCTCCACCCTGTTTGGCATCAATTCCAGTCTGGTGCTGGACCTGTCCGTGATGCTGGCCGTCATGGTGCTCATGTGTGTCCCGGCGCTGGTGCGGGGCAAGCTCTCCCGGGTGCAGGGCGTGCTGCTGCTCTGCATCTATGCGGCGTTCTGCGCCATCCAGTTCACCATGTGAGCTGGGGCTGAAACGGAATCAAAACCACAAAAACGTCCCGCAGGGTTCAGGCCTTGCGGGACGTTTTGTGGTATCATGACGAAAGATTACTTTGAATAAGACTCCCAGCGGACAGAGGTGTCCAGCTGAGCGGGGGTCAGGTTGAACACGGCGTCAATGAGGTCGGTGCGGAACGTGGCGTTGCCGGTGCCGTGGGCAAGGCGGCGGGCCTCGGCCAGCTCTCCCGCGACCCCCATGGTCGCCGCCGCCGCGCAGGCCGCCGCAAAGGGCTGGCCGGGCATGGCCCCGCAGAACGCGCCCATGAGGGCGGTGAGCATACAGCCGCTGCCCGTGACGCGGGACATGGTGGCGCAGCCGTTGTGGAGCAGAATGGTTTCTCTGCCGTCCGTCAGCACGTCGATGGGGCCGGAAACGGCCACCACGGCCCCGGTCTGCACGGCCAGCGCTCTGGCAGAAGCCACGGTGCGGGGGAGGGTCTTCTCCGTGATCTGGTCGGCGTCGCTCACGTCCACGCCGCTGCCCGCCGCCCGGCGCTGGGCCAGAGCGCGAATCTCCGACGCGTTGCCCCGGATGACCGCAAACTGCACGGCGTCCAGCAGCCGGGCCGATTCCGCCCGGCGGAGGCTGGTGTTGCCGGCGCCCACAGGGTCAAAGACCACGGGTTTGCCTGCCCGGTTGGCCGCCTGCCCGCCCAAAATCATGGACTCCACTTTGTCGATGGCGCCCAGATTGCACAGCAGAGCGCTGGCGGCGGCAGCGGTCTCCTGCACTTCCCGGATATCCGAGGCCATGGTGGGGGAGCCGCCCACGGCCAGAAGGATGTTGGCGCAATCGTTGACGGTGACAAAGTTGGTGATGCAGTCCACCAGCGGGGCGCGGCGGTGCACCTGTTCCAGAGCAGAACCAAAGTTCATGGAGAAAAGCCTCCTTGTGTTATAAAAAAGAAGAGGTCTTGCCGGGGTCAATAAAGCCCTCGCCGTACACTTCGCCCGCCTCCGTGACCATGACCATGCAGCCGGGGTCGATGCGGTAGGCGGCGGTGCGGATGCGGTAGACCTGGGGCCGGGCGCAGACGCAGAGGAGCATCTGCCGCTCGGTGTTGGTGTAGGTGCCAATGGCCTTGAGCATGGTGGAGCCGCGCTCGCACTCGCGGGAGATCTCGTCGGCGATCTCCTGCCCTTTTGTGGTGATGATGGTGAGCATCTTGCTGGAAGAGCTGCCGTACATGACCTTATCAATGACCAGCGAGGTGATGACCGTGGTGACGAGGCCGTACAGAACGGAATCCACCGTGCCGAACACGGGCCAGCCCAGCAGGATGACGACGAGATCAATGCCGCCCGTGACCGCCCCGATGGAGAGGTGGGGCCGCAGCACCTTGATGGACATGGTGAGGAAATCCGTGCCGCCGCTGGAAGAGCCCCGCATGTAGAGCAGGGCCAGCGCGAAGCCCCAGGTGACGCCTGCAAACAGGGCTGCCACCAGCGGGTCGCCGGTATAGCAGCCCACCCGGGCAAAGACGACATCCTGAAAAACGGTGCACCACACCATGCTCACCAGCGACTTTGCCAGAAAGGCCCGGCCCACAAAGCGGATGCTCAGGGCCACGAGAGGCAGGTTGAACACCAGTGTGGTGATGCCCACGGGCAGGTGCCACAGGTAGTTGACGATGAGGGCCAGGCCCGAGATGCCGCCGGGGGCAAAGTCTGAGCCGCGGGCAAAGTAGCAGATGCTGAGGGCATACAGGAACCCGGCAGCCAGATTGTACAGCTGGTCCACCACAAGGGCGCGCTTGTTCATAAAAATCGCCTCCCGGTATCAAAACAAAAAGAAATTACTGGATGGAAGCCGCCAGAGCGGGGATCTCGCTCAGATTCCCGATGTGAAAGCAGGCCGCGCTTTGGTCAAAGGGAAAGCGCTCGTCCCGCAGGGCGGCCACAAGGCCCCCGGCGGCCGCGCCCGCCTGCACGCCGTAGGTGGAGTCTTCCACGATAAGGCATTCCTCCGGGCGGCGGCCGAGCCGCGCCATGGTGTGGAGATAAATTTCAGGGTCGGGCTTGCTGGCTTCAAACTGCTCCCCGCTGACGATAACGGGGAAAAACTCCATCAGCCCGCACTCGCCCAGCACCTGCCGGATGTTGCTCATGGGGCTGGAGCTGGCCAACGCCAGCTGCAAGCCCATGGCCCGCAGCTGCTCCAGCATGGGGCGGGCTTCCGGGCGGAGGATATCGGGGAAGTGGATGGGCTCGTTTTCGTCGGCCTGCATCAGCTCTTTTTCAAACTCCGGGGTAAAGGGCACCCGGCAGAGCCTGGCCATAAAGCGGGGGTACTCCTGGCTGGACATGCCCACGGTGGGGTACATGCTCTCCAGAGTGACCCAGGGGTATTTTGTTTGCAGGTTGCGGGCCTGCATCCCGAGGTAGACGGGTTCGCTGTCGATGAGCACACCGTCCATATCAAAGATCACGGCCCGGATGGGGGATGGCATGAGAACGCTCCTTTCCGGCGAAAACAGGACATACGATCCATCTTATTATATCATGAAAATGGAGCTTGCCAAGGGGAAGAGAAAACGTGATGGCCCTGTTCGAGTCCTGTACCGTCCACATCGCTCCAACGTAAGTCAGGGGCGGAACAAAAAAGAGAGCCGCCAACTTACGTTGGAGACTCTCTTTCATCAAGTGGAGCATTGTCCACAGCAGTCGAACCCGAAGGGTTCATTCCAGATACTGCGGCAAATTCCAAGCACCGCGCAACACACGGTGGACTTCCACAGTCTTTATTTCATCGTTGACGCGGTAGAACACAAGATACTGGTCAACGACCATCCTACGATAAGCAGGGTCAAGGTGGTAGACCTCGCACATTTTCGGGGTATCGCCTAATTTTGTGATCTTCTCCCGCAGCTCTTTCAGTACACGGCTGGCTGTTTTAGGGTAAAAGCCAGACAGATACCGGGCGATATCGTTCAGGTCCTGCACAGCAAGGGGAAGATATTTAATTTTATACGTCATACTGCTTGCCCAGCGTCTCCCATACGCTTTCGTGGTCTGCCCACTGCGTGTCGGGGTCACCCGCCTGCTGTTTTGCCTTGGCAAGTGCCTCGGCAACATATCGCTGGTGCAAAAACTCTTCGTACTTGGCGTAGTCCTCAATGTTGATGAGAACTGATTCTCCACGGCCATGATTCGTGATGATCACATGGTCATGATCTTTGAGCATCTCCGAAATTTCGGCATAATGATTGCGCAGGTCGCGGGAAGGGCGAACAAATGTCTGCATCATACGGGACACCTCCTGTCAGAATGATTGTATCACAAAATGACTACGGATGCAAGGCGGTTGATTCTGACGGTGAGGGC
>OJPL01000937.1_pt1 | contig 9747 bp, 7 predicted proteins | sample 1598501 | NCBI WGS metagenome assembly OJPL01 (sample SAMN03922486, study PRJEB24848) | human gut metagenome | isolation source: stool sample | host: Homo sapiens | place: Germany | collected 2011-05 | reverse complement strand
AGCATGGGCAACCAACATTTTTCTTACTGTGTTCACATATATGGATGGTCTATCAACTTGTGAAACTCTAAACAAATGGATTGATGTTATTCGTGCGTTATATTTTTCTGCAATGGACAATTATAAAGAGGTAAAAAATGAACAGTCCTGATGTAAACGCTATTGTAGCTTCCGCTACAACAATAAATTGGGTTACAGACGTAATTGTTCCGTTGACTTCTGCGCTTATTGGTGGTCTAGGAGCACTGGTAGGCGTTTATATCACCCTATCCCATGAGCGCAATGTCCGAAAAGCTGAAATCTCCGCGAATGCAAAGCCCTTCTTCTCAATTTTCGGAATGTATGACCATGGTCGTTTTTCTAATGCTCAAGAACATGTATTTTCTTTCGTCTCTGGTGATATTTATGATGACAACCAATCTCATCTCGTTGCAAATGTTGTTAATTCTGAAAAAATCGAATTTGTAATAAATGAATTTTGCATTGATGGTATTCATTATCATCCCCATGGATACGAAAAACAATTCATTTCAAAAGGTTTAGTTTGCACAATAGTTATCAATATTAAAACAGGTGCAAATTTGTCCGATGCTTTAATGTATGTCACCGATATCAATTCCACAAAGCACATTTACAAATTAAAATGTAGAAATGAACTTGTTATCGATTTTGAAGAAGTTCAAAAGGAGGTCTAACCATGCCCCTCAACACCACCGAAAAGCAGTTTGAATCGGACATTGCGGCGGCGCTGCTCTCCCCTGCCGGGGGCTACACCCGAAACGGGGATTGCTACGACCCCAAGCTGGGACTGTTTGTGGATACCCTGATCCGCTTTGTGCAAAAGACCCAGCCCAACGAGTGGGCATTTTTTGAAAAGCAGAACCCGGTAAACCCGGTGCGGAAGTTCTGCACGGCCTTTAACAATGCCTGCGATGCGGACGGGCTGCTTTCGGTGCTGCGGTATGGGTTCAAACACCGGGGACGGCGGTTCCGGGTGTGCTATTTTCAGCCGGAGTCCGCGCTGAACCAGAAGGATGCCCAGCGCTACGCCCAAAACGAGATCACCTGCAACCGGCAGTGGTTCTACTCCGACACTACCCACAACTCGGTGGACATGCTGCTTGCGGTAAACGGCATCCCGGTGTTCGCCTTTGAGCTGAAGAACCAGTTCACCGGGCAGACCGTGGAGAACGCCAAGCAGCAGTGGATGCACGACCGGGACCCCCGGGAGGTGTGTTTCCAGTTCAACAAGCGCATTCTGGGCTACTTTTGCGTAGACCTGACCGAGGTGTGGATGGCCACCCGGCTGGCGGGCAAGGACACCCGCTTTCTTCCCTTCAATCAGGGCTCTAACGGTGCCGGGCGGGACGGCGGTGCAGGCAACCCGCCCAACCCCAGCGGCTACCCTACCGCCTACCTCTGGGAAGAAGTGTTCCAGAAGGACAGCATGATGGACATCCTGCAAAAGTTCATGAGCCTGCAGGACGGCAAGACCCTGATCTTTCCCCGGTACCACCAGCTGGACGTGGTGCGCAAGCTGGTGGCAGATGTGCGGCAAAAGGGTGCCGGGCAGCACTATCTCATCCAGCACAGCGCCGGGTCGGGCAAGTCCAACTCCATTGCTTGGACGGCGTACCGGCTGGCTTCCCTGTTCAGCACCGAGAACAAGCCGGTGTTTGCCAGCGTCATCGTGGTGACTGACCGCACCGTGCTGGACGCACAGCTGCAGGAGACCATCTCCGGCTTCGACCATACGCTGGGTGCAGTGGAGGCCATCGGCGAGGACAAAAACTCCGGCGACCTGCGGGATGCCATCAACAACGGCGCACGCATTATCATCACCACGCTGCAAAAGTTCCCGGTCATCTATACTGAGGTGAACAAGACCGCCGGGAAGAACTATGCCGTTATCATCGACGAAGCGCACTCCTCCCAGACCGGCACCTCTGCTTTAAAGCTGAAAGCCGCCCTTGCCGACACCGAGGATGCGCTGCGGGAATATGCCGAGCTGGAAGGCAAAGCGGAGGACGAGATTGACCCGGAGGATGCACTGGTGAAGGAGTTGACCTCCCACGGGCGGCACAAGAACCTGTCCTTCTTTGCCTTTACCGCCACCCCAAAAGCCGCCACGCTGGAACTGTTCGGCACCGAGTCCCCGGACGGCAGCCACCACCCTTTCCACATTTACAGTATGCGGCAGGCTATCGAGGAAGGGTTCATTCTGGATGTGCTGCAAAACTACATGACCTATTCCACCTGCTTCAAGATCGCCAAGACCATCCCGGACAACCCCGACCTGCCCGCCAGCCGGGCGGCAAAACTTATCCGCAAGTACGAGGAGCTGCACCCCTACAACATCAGCCAGAAGGCAAAGATCATTGTAGAGACCTTCCGGGAGACCACCAGCCACAAGATCGGCGGGCGGGGCAAGATGATGGTGGTCACCTCCTCCCGGCTGGCGGCGGTGCGGTACTTCCATGAGGTCAAGCGCTACATTGCGGAGCAGGGCTATGATGATGTGCAGATCTTAGCGGCATTTTCCGGTGCCGTACCGGACGGCGGCGTGGAGTACACGGAGCAGTCCCTGAACGTCCGCGCCGACGGCAGCCACATCGCAGAGAGCCAGACCAAAAAGGAGTTCCACAACAACTTCAATGTGCTCATCGTGGCAGAAAAATACCAGACCGGTTTTGACGAACCGCTGCTCCACACCATGATCGTGGACAAAAAGTTGAAGGGCGTCAAGGCGGTGCAGACCCTCTCCCGCCTGAACCGTACCTGTCCCGGTAAAATCGACACCTTTGTGCTGGATTTTGTGAACAAGGCAGAGGACATCCGGGAGGCCTTCCAGCCGTTTTATCAGGAAACCTTTCTGGAGCAGGAGGTCAACACCGACCTCATTTACAAGACCCAGAAGGAGCTGCGGAGCTTTGCCGTTTATTCCGATGCAGACGTGGAAGCCTTTGCCAAGGAGTATTTCCGCAGCACCAAGCAGGATAAAAACGCCGTGGGCCGCATGAGCAGCGTCTTGAAGCCGGTGGCAGACCGCTACAACCAGAAAACGCAGGCCGAGCGGTACCAGTTCCGCCGTCTGCTGCGCAGCCTTGTCAAGTGGTACGGCTACGTTTCACAGGTGGCGCGGATGTTCGATGAAGAGCTGCACAAGGAGAACGTATTCTGTGCCTACCTGCTCAAGCTGCTGCCGCCGGACGAGGTCTCTCCGCTGGACTTGGAGGGCAAATTGCAGCTGGAGTATTACAAGCTGCAAAAGACCTTTGCCGGTGCCATCGAACTGGAACACGCCAAGGGCGTCTACGAGCCGGTCACCCAGAAGGGTGCTCTGGGGCACGACCCCAAGGAGCCGCTGGACGAGATCATTTTGAAGATCAATGAGAAGTTCAAGGGCGAGTTTACCAATGCCGACCGGGTGCTGCTTACTGCCCTGCATGACCGTCTGCTGGCCGACCCGAAACTGGCAAAGCTGGCGCGCAGCTCCGACCCGCAGATCTTTACCGAGAGCATCTTCCCCAAAGCCTTTGACACCGCCGCACAGGACAGCTATCTTGAAGCGCAGGACACCTTCTCTTCCCTGTTTGAGGATACCAGCAAGTACAAGGCTATTATGTCAGCTCTGGCAGAGTGGCTGTATGGGGAATTCCGCAAGAAGTAAAACAGTTTTCCTTTTTGTTTGCTTAAAACAGCCTGCATCCATCGGATGCAGTTCAAGGGTTTGGGTGTTCCCAACAAGTATTTTGCAACGCAAAATAAGCAGATGTATATACGTCTGCATTGCTTGCGAGCGCTATGAAGCCTCTCAACGTGCTTTCCAAATTTGAAAATCATTTTGCAAATCAGACCGTCAGCTTTCAAGTTCACCTTGAAGCGGGCGGTTATTTTTCTGCACAAAAATTTTCGAATTTGCAACCGCAGCAAGCAGGGCGAGTTGGTGCCAACTCACAAGTTTTGAACCTGATTTTTTACAAATCCAGCTTCAAAACACTTGTTGGGCTTCGCCCAAACCCGATATTCCGCACAAAATTGCGCTGACCGTGTATTCTCGCTGATGCCGAATGAGCAAATTTTCTTGGAGAAAAATTTGTTCTATGAAAATCGGCGTTGATTCATCCAATATCACATCAAACCGGAACTATTACTTCCGGTTTTGAAGGTAAAAAGCGGAAGTATCACTTCCTAAAAATTTGAATAACTTTATGGTATGCAAAGCAACCTAAGTGTCCGAAGGATAAAGAGGATGCGATTGTGGAAGCATTGAAGTATTTTAAGATAATCTGATAAGCAATCCCCAGTCTATACCGATTCTAGTCGGTTTAGACTGGGGATTTTTCAATCATCCGTTGGATTCATGATTGCATTCAGATTGTCTATCAAGAATTCCTGTGCATTCTCATCGTAGACAACGCACGGATATTCTCCATGTACTCCTGTACGGATTTCAGTAGTGATTCCCATCGCAATACCACTGGCAGTTGGAACCTTGCGACATTTTCCATCTGAAATATCTTCCTCCTCCATAAGTCCAACTTTTACCAGCCACGTGGTGATGGTTCGATAAGATACCTTCCGCATTTTCTTTTCGTCCAGAATCTCATTTACTTTATAGCTGATTCCACTGGCAGGTATCGGTGTTTTTGACGGTACATATTGCAGCTTTTCTTCTTCCGTAATGTAAAACAGTTTCTTATCCTTCTCGGACACCTTTTTAGGTTCATGACCACCAAGCTGTTTTCTCAGGACATCGGATACAAAGAACAGGCATCGAGAAATCTTTACGTTATTCACGATGTCCTGTTCTGGAATCGGTGTTCCATCCAGTGGATTCAACCCATTGGCAAGGCTGTCAATATAGTGTTTTGCGTGGTGGAGTTTTTCCTGTTCAGTCATCGAGCACACTCTCCTGTACACTTTACATAATATAGAGTTCTATTGTCTTATCAGACATTCAAAATCTTCTGAACTGCATACGACTTTGCATATTGTCCGCACAATTCACACATAAAAAGCCCACTGCGTGCAGATACCGATTCTCCCGGATGGCTACGGGCGACTTCTTCAGGCGCGATATGAGTCCAGCCCTTAGAAGACCACACACATACATGCGTTAGTGATCCCATAATAGTTCTCCTCATACACTTTGTCGAACCCAATTATAATAGATTAATATTACCACTAATAGTTCAACAATAAAATAGAAATTCCAAACAGCCGCATTTTATCCAAATCATTCGGTTGAAATTTGTTTGTTATACCAGTTTTTTCGGTACATCAGCCTGCATCCGGCAGATGCAGTTCACGGGTTTTGGTGTCCCCCAACAAGCATTTTGCAATGAAAAAGTTGCCGTTGTATATCTCATCTCTGAAATCCTGGAGAAAATATTTTGTTTTTTCGTCTGTCTACTTGACAGGGAGCGGTTCACTATCCTTGTGCAACAGCCTCTTGTCTTTCTGTGGGCGTGCTTTCACTGGGCGGTTACCTATGAAGCCTCTCAACGTGCTTTCCGTATTTGAAAAAAGGACGCCTGTCCTCGGTTTTTCCCGAGGGCAGGCGTCCTTTGATTTTTGCAGGCAACGAAATTTTTATCAGGACAGGATCATGCGGTCGTTTGCAAACTCACCGCCGCTGGCGATCTGGAATTTGGCCAGCAGGTCAGAAACATGCAGATTCTTCTTTTCCTCACCGGCCACGTCATAGATGATGTGGCCCTCGTGCATCATGATGAGGCGATTGCCATACTTGATGGCATCCTTCATGTTATGGGTGATCATCATAGTGGTCAGGTGGTTTTCCTCCACGATCTTGGCTGATAGGGTCAGCACCTTTAATGCCGTCTTGGGGTCCAATGCCGCCGTGTGCTCGTCCAGCAGCAGCAGCTTGGGCTTGTTCATGGTAGCCATCAACAGGGTCAGTGCCTGACGCTGACCGCCGGAAAGCAGGCCTACACGGGCGGTCAGACGATTTTCAAGGCCCAGATCAAGGGTCTTGAGCAGCTCACGGTACTGCTCACGCTCGGCCTTCGTGATGCCGATGCGCAGGGTACGTGGCTTGCCGCGGCGGGCTGCCAGCGCAAGGTTTTCTTCGATCTGCATAGTAGCGGCGGTGCCGGTCATGGGATCCTGAAATACACGGCCGATATAGGCAGCGCGCTGATGCTCGCTCAGTCGGGTGACATCCACGCCATCAATGATGATCTTGCCCTCATCCACCGGCCACACACCGGCAACAGCATTGAGCATCGTAGATTTGCCCGCACCATTGCCGCCGATCATAGTGACAAAATCGCCCTCATTCAGCTTCAGGTTCAGGCCGTTCAGGGCAGTTTTCTGGTTGACCGTGCCAGCGTTAAAGGTCTTGGAAACGTTCTGGATCTCAAGCATTTTTTGCATCCTCCTTTGCCTTCTTCACCGGCTTCGAGAAGTACTTGCCCTTCCAGTACGGCACGGCAAGGAAAATTGCCACCACGGAGGCGCTCAGCAGCTTGAGCAGGTTTGCGTCAAAGCCCAGCGTCAGCACCAGCTGGATCACAATGTAGTAGATGATGGCACCCAGAGAAACGGAAGCCATCTTGAGTGCAAAGTTGTGGAAGATGCGGCTGAACAGTGCCTCGCCGATGATAACCGCAGCCAGACCAATGACGATGGCGCCACGGCCCATGCCGACATCTGCAAAGCCCTGATACTGGCTCAGCAGCGCACCGGACAGAGCCACAAGACCATTGGAGACCGCCAGACCCAGCACAATATTGAAGTTGGTGTTGATGCCCTGCGCCCGGGACATTGCGGGGTTGGAGCCGGTAGCACGGATGGCGCAGCCCAGCTCGGTGCCAAAGAACCAGTACAGGATACCGATGAGCGCAGCGGTAACGATGATGACCATGATAATGGGGTTATGGATTGCAAATTCCTTGACCCAGCGCAGGGAGATCAGCAGACTGTACTTATCCACATTGATGGCCTGATTGGCCTTGCCCATGATTTTGAGGTTGATGGAATACAGCGAAAGCTGGGTCAGGATACCGGCAAGGATAGCCGGGATTCCCATAAAGGTGTGCAGGATGCCGGTGACAAAGCCTGCCAGCAAACCTGCCAACAGCGCCATGAACAGCGAGACCCAGACATTCTGGCCGGACAGCAGGCACATGACGCACACTGCGCCGCCGGTGCCAAAGGAACCATCCACGGTCAGGTCAGCCACATCCAAAATGCGGTAGGTCAGATACACGCCAATGGCCATGATGCCCCAGATAAGGCCCTGTGCGCAGGCACCCGGCAAAGCGCCCGGCAGATTTGCCAATCTTGCAATAACGTCCAAAACAATTCCTCCTGATTCTGATACACTTTTTTATTCACCCGTTTGAATACGGGAAAGCGGAGAAGAGCGTTCTCAGCCCTTCTCCGCTGATTTTCTATTTTGTTTTCCGAAATACTTTAGCCTTCGATTTCCTCGTAGCCATCGGGAACGGTCAGGCCCAGATCGTCGCAGATGGCCTTGTTGTACTTCTTGGTCACATCGGTGTACTCGATGGGCATAGAAGAAATATCAGCCTCGCCATTCAGGATCTTGACTGCCATCTCACCGGTGGTGTAGCCCAGATCGTAGTAGCTGATGGAAAGGGTGGCCACACCGCAGCCGGCGCAGATGCCCTCTTCGCCTGCGAACACAGGCTTCTTTGCCGGGCGGCAGATACCGTCCACGATGCCGGTGTTGGCAGCGACCGTATTATCGGTAGGAACGTACAGAGCATCGTTCTCGTCCGCAGCCTTCTGGCAGACAGAGGACAGGTCGTTGGAATCAGAGAAAGCGTACTGAGTAGCGGTGACACCCTTTTCCTCCAGATACTTCTGAACCTCGTCCACCTGATACTGGCTGTTAGCCTCAGCAGAGCAGTACAGCAGGCCAACCTTCTTGGCTTCAGGCATCCACTCCACGATCATCTCAGCCTGCTGATCCAGCGGGGCCAGATCGGAAGTGCCGGAGATATTGCCGCCCACAACGCCGTCGAAATCGGTCAGGCCCAAAGCCACACCGTACTCGGTAACAGAGGTGCCCAGCACCGGGATGGTGTTGGTGGCAGACTGTGCAGCCTGCAGGGCAGGAGTGGCGTTTGCCATGATTAGATCCACACCAGCAGAAACAAAGCCGTTGGTGATGGTAGCGCAGGTTGCAGAATCGCCCTGTGCGTTCTGGAAATCGAAAGTAACATTCTCACCGAAGGACGCAGTCAAAGCATCTTCAAAGCCCTGAGTGGCGGCATCCAGAGCGGCATGCTGCACCAGCTGGCAGATGCCAATGGTGAATTTCTGGCCGTCAGCTGCGGCAGAGGTTGCTGCAGAAGATGCAGGGGCGGCAGAAGAAGCAGCTGCAGAAGAACCGCCGCAGGCAGTCAGAGCAGCTGCAGCACCGCAGGCAGCGGCTGCTGCCAGAAACGAACGACGAGTGATTTTACGCATAATGATCTATCTCCTCTATCTCTTTGCTTACGCGGCCTACAGGTGCCGCGCCAGAAAGCATAGTCTTGTATGCGGGACTCGTACAGTCTCGCTTTACACTCGTGAAGTATAACACACATTTCGCAGTAAAACAACTCACTTTTGTCCAAAAACGGCCTTTATTATCGATTGTATTAAATATATCTATCGATTATTTTGATTTGCTATTCTGTTTCTTCTGATATTCCGTCAATTTTACAATTTCGCCATTCAGCCAATTGAGGTTGCGCTCCAACTGCGGCAGGAACAGCTGGGTGTAATCGTAGTTAAAGTACAGCGCCTGCCAGAGTTTCGCCTGCATCCGCCGTATCAGCACCGGGCTGAGCAGCATCTCGGCCTGTTCCACTACATCTTCCAGCTCCATACAGCCCAGTGCCCAGCGCACGTCCGTCTGCTCCCGGGCGGGAACATCATAGCGGGACAGGTAATCCTCCACCTTCGCTTCGATCACCCGTCCGCCGCAGGCAGTGGGCTGCAGAAAATAGCTCACCTCCCCTTCCCTGCTGATCTCCTGCGCCAGCGGGTAAAGTGCACACACCAGCGGCTCAGCATCATGGATGGCGCAGTGATTCCCGGTGAGGAAAGGACAATTGTTTCGGTTTTCTTTCACCGGGGCCAGCCGCAGCACCGGCAGATGGCTCACTGTGCCGATGCTTGCCCGGCAGAACCCCCGCGCCACCATTTGCGGCGGCAGACGCAGCCGGGCCGCAATGCGCCAGAGATCAAAGCCCGACAGCACGATATCCTCCCGCCCCCGGCAGCAATCGCCACAGCCATTGCACGCAAAACTGAAATGCGCGTCCCGTGCCAGCAGAGGCATGGCATCCGTACGTGTGAAATCAATCTGTCCGCAAAGGTCGATATGATGGTTCCTCATTTGTTCTTCCTTCTTTCCCTGCAATCCTGCCAGCATAAATTCAAAAAAGCCCTGAGACATCCATCTCAGGGCTTTCTGTTCAAGTCGGCGACTACCTATTTTCACGCGCCGTTTCCAGCGAACTATCTTCGGCACAAGTGAGCTTAACTTCTGTGTTCGGAATGGGAACAGGTGGAACCTCACCGTCATCGACACCGACCGATCTGACTGGTTCAGTATACCATAACTGGTCTACTTTGTCCAGTGTTTCTTAGAAGGACGTGCCTTCAAAACTGAATAATCACTGCTAGCATTTTTTCGTTGACTCTTGAGAGTCTCAAGCGAATTGTGGTCAAGCCCTCGACCTATTAGTACACGCTTGCTGA
>OJPL01000912.1_pt1 | contig 9921 bp, 5 predicted proteins | sample 1598501 | NCBI WGS metagenome assembly OJPL01 (sample SAMN03922486, study PRJEB24848) | human gut metagenome | isolation source: stool sample | host: Homo sapiens | place: Germany | collected 2011-05 | reverse complement strand
CTTTGAAAGACTCCCCCGGCCGGGGGAGGTGGCACGAAAGTGCCAGAAGGGGGCAAGGTGTCTGCGGAGCAGACGGAGAGGGCAAGGATGCTGCCAAAGAGCCAGACACACAGCGATACGCACCCTGCTTGTCAGAGACATCGTATCACAACGCCGCTGGAGTAATTTCACTGGGCTTGCCCTCTCAGGCGCTGACGCGCCAGCTCCCCCAAAGGGGGAGCCCTTGGCAAAGAGGTGTCATCAAGCGAAGCGATGATGACGGAGAGGTTCTTCATCAGAGAGGAGGTCTACGATGTACGAGGCACTGTTAAAGGCCACGCCTGAATATCAGAAGATCGCTGCCAGCCTGGCTGCACCGGGCCCGGCAGCCCTGTTTGGCCTGCCCCCGGCGGGCCGCGCCCTGCTGTACGCCGCCCTGCAAAAAGACCTGGGCCGGGTGCTCTGCATCGTGACCCCGGGCGAGGCCGAGGCCACCCACTTTGCGGAAGACCTCAAAGCCCTGGGCCTGACGGCAGCGGTCTTCCCGCCCCGGGATTTCATGCTCCGCCCCGTGGAGGGCGCGGGCCGCGAGTACGAGTACCGCCGTCTTTCTGTATTGGGCCAGCTGGCGGGCGGGCGGCTGAATGCCGTCTGTGTCCCCGCCGAGGCCCTGCTGCAATACACCGTCCCCCGGGACGAATTTTTAAAGAATACCCTCACCCTCAAGCCCGGCATGGTCTACAACCGGGAGGCGCTGGTGGAACGGCTGTTTGCCGCCGGGTATGTCCGCCGCAGCCAGGTGGATGGCCCGGGCCAGTTCAGCGTCCGGGGCGACATTGTGGACATCTACGCGCCGGACATGCGCCAACCCGCCCGTGTGGAGTACTGGGATGACGAGATCGACTCGCTGGCATCGTTCGACCTGCTCACCCAGCGCCGGGACGGCTCGCTGGAAAAGATCTATCTCTCCCCCGCCCGCGAGGTGCTGTTCGGCAACACGGTACAGACGGCGGAGGCCCTCCGCGACGCCTGGAAAAAGGCCCGCGGCAAACACCGGGCAGCGCTGGAAAAGGCCATGGAGGCTGATCTGGCCCAGCTGGATTCCGGCCTGATGCCCGAGGCCATGGACAAATACTACGGCCTGCGGTACGCTGTCCCCGCCACCCTGCTGGACCACCTCACCGGCCCCATCTTTGTGCTGGATGAGGTAGGCGGCATCCGGGATGCTCAGAAAGCCACCGAGTTCCGCCGGGGCGAAGAGCTCACCGGCCTGCTGGAAGAGGGCGTCATCTGCCCCGGGCTGGATGTGCTCTACCAGACCATGGACGACCTGGCCATTGCCGCCCAGAAACAGAGCACCCTGCTGTGCGAGAACTTCCTGCGCGGCATGAACGAGTTCAAGCTGAAAGACCTCATCAACGCGGAGGCTTTCGCGGCCCCCAACTGGGGCGGCGACCTGGCCTCTCTGCGGGAAGATCTGGACCCGCTGGTGGAGCAGGGCTATGCCATCGCGCTGTTCGCAGGCACCCCCAAGGGCGCTGCCGCCCTCACCCGGGACCTGGCCGATCAAGGCTACGCGGTCAGCATGAGCCGGGACGTCCGCCCCGCCAAAGGGCTGGTGCAGATCCTGCCCGGCCACCTGACGGCCGGGTGCACGTTTCCCTTTGCCCATGTGGCAGTCCTCTCTTCCCGCCGCCATGGTCTGGATGAAACCAGCGAGGCCGCCAAGAAACGCAAGAAGAACAAAAACGCCCTGTCCAGCCTTTCGGACATCAAGCCCGGCGATTATGTGGTGCACCAGAGCCACGGCATCGGCATGTACGCAGGCATCCAGCGGCTGGAAGTGCAGGGTGCCACCAAAGATTACCTCAAAGTGCAGTATTCCGGCTCCGACGTGCTGTATGTGCCCGTCACCCAGCTGGACCTGCTTTCCCGCTACACCGCCCCCGGCGATGAAGAAAAGGTCAAGCTGGCCAAGCTGGGCGGTGCCGAGTGGCAGCGCACCCGCGCCAAGGTCAAAAAGGCCACCGAGGAGATGGCCCAGGAGCTCATTGAGCTCTACGCCCGCCGCCGACAGGCACAGGGCTACGCGTTCCCGCCGGACGGCGACTGGCAGAGCGATTTTGAGGCCCGCTTTGAGTACGACGAGACCGACGACCAGCTCAACGCCACGGCGGAGATCAAAAAGGATATGGAAAAAACCTACCCCATGGATCGCCTGCTCTGCGGCGACGTGGGCGTGGGCAAAACGGAAGTGGCCCTGCGGGCCGCGTTCAAGTGCGTGATGGGCGGCAAGCAGTGCGCCATTCTGGCCCCCACTACCCTGCTGGCCTGGCAGCACTACAACACCATCCTCTCCCGAATGGAGGCGTTCCCGGTCAAAGTGGAGATGATGTCCCGCTTCCGCACCGCCAAACAGCAGAAAGAGACCCTGCGGGGCCTGCAGGCCGGCAGTGTGGACATCGTGGTGGGCACCCACCGGCTCCTCTCCAAGGACGTCCGCTTCCACGACCTGGGCCTTGTCATCATTGATGAGGAGCAGCGGTTCGGCGTTAAGCATAAAGAAAAGCTGAAAGAAAACTTCATCGGGGTGGATATGCTCACCCTCTCGGCCACACCGATCCCCCGCACCCTGAACATGGCCATGAGCGGCATCCGCGACCTCTCCACCATTGAGCAGCCGCCTTTTGAGCGCCAGCCCGTGGAGACGTTCGTCCTCGAGTACAATGATGTCATCCTGGCCGAGGCCATGAAGAAAGAGCTGGCCCGGGGCGGGCAGGTCTACTATCTGCACAACCGGGTGGACAACATCGAGTCCACCGCCGCCCATGTCAGCCAGATGGTGCCCGGCGCCCGGGTGGGCATCGCCCACGGCAAGATGACCGAGGACGAGCTCAACCCCGTCTGGCAGCACCTGCTCAACGGCGAGATCGACATCCTCGTCTGCACCACCCTCATTGAAACGGGCATCGACGTGCGCAACTGCAACACCCTCATCATTGAGGACGCCGACCGGATGGGCCTGGCCCAGCTGTACCAGATAAGAGGCCGCGTGGGCCGTTCCGGCCGCAAGGCCTATGCCTACTTCACGTTCCGCCGGGACAAGACCCTCTCGGACATTGCTCAGAAGCGGCTCTCCGCCATCCGGGAGTTCACGGCGTTCGGCTCCGGTTTCCGCATCGCCATGCGCGATCTGCAAATTCGCGGTGCGGGCAGCCTGCTGGGCCACAGCCAGCACGGCCACATGGAGGCCGTGGGCTATGACCTCTATGTCAAGATGCTCAACCAGGCCATCGCCCGGGCCAAGGGCGAACCGCTCCAGCGGGACAAGAGCGAGTGCCTTGTGGACCTGCGGGTGGACGCGTTCATCCCCGAAAAGTATATCGCGGATGGGCCGGGCCGCATCGAAGCCTACAAACGCATTGCCGCCATCCAGACCCCCGAGGACGCCGCCGACGTGCTGGACGAGCTCATTGACCGCTACGGCGACCCGCCTCCCTCGGTCAGCGATCTGGTCAATGTCTCCCTCGTCCGGGTGCAGGCCGCCGCCGTGGGCGTGTACGAAGTCACCCAGAAGAAAGACACCCTGCTGCTGCAGGTGGAGGAGCTGGACCTTGGCATGATCCGGGGCCTGCTCATCGCGTTCAACGGCCGGGTCACGGCAGGGGCCGGGGCCAAGCCTTACCTCTCTGTCACCCTCCAGCCCGACGAAAAGCCGCTGGAGCTGCTGCAAAGGATCCTCAAGGCCATGGGCGAGATTTTAAACGAGCCCAAGCCTGTGAAAAGCCAAAAATAAATTTCAGGAGCAACCAACTATGAAACAGAAACTTCTTGCACTGGTCTGCGCGCTGGCCCTGGTGGTCAGCCTGGCAGGCTGTGTCATCTCCACCCCGGACACCGTGGGTTCCCTCGGCGATTACGAGATCTCCTCCGGCCTGTATCTGCTGGCCCAGTACGACGCCTACCAGAAAGCCGCCGACCTCGCTTCCTCCGACCAGGACGCCGCCAATGTGAAAGCTTTTTTGAAGCAGACCATCACCGTGGACAGCGACAGCGGCGAGACGGCCACCGTCAGCGATTATGTCGCCCGGAAAACGCTGGAGAACCTGCAGACCTACGCCGCCACTGAGCTGCGCTTTGACGAGCTGGGCGGCCAGCTGACCGCCGAAGAGGAACAGCAGGCCGACAGCTACGCCCAGCAGCTGATGGACCAGTACGGCGATACCTACAAGGCCAACGGCATCGGGCTGGAGACCGTGCAGCACTTTGAGCGCATCCTGCTCAAGAGCAACGACCTGCTGACCCTCGTTTATGGCAACGGCGGCGAGACCCCCGTCTCGGACGCCGACCTGACGGAGCATCTGGAAAACAACATGGTGGAACTGGCTTATTACGTTGTCCCGCTCTACAACACCAGCACCTATGCCTTTGCCGACGACGACCAAAAGGCCCAGATGCTCACGCTGGCCCAGCAGGCCGCCACGGCCGTCAATCTGGCCTCCAATGAGAGTGCTTCGGAGCAGGTCAGTGCCCTGAACGCCGCCGCTCAGGCCGCCCTGCCGGACATCTACGCTGTGCTGGGCGGCACAGCCGACAACACCAGCCCCCAGACCGAGCTGCTGGGCGCTTCCACGCTGGACTCCACTTTCACCCAGGACGGTGCCGCCGACACCATCCGGAACCTTGCCTACGGGCAGGCGGCCGCCGTGCAGTATTCCAGCTACGCCATGATGCTGGCCCTGCGTCTGGACCCGCTGGCCGTGGCCTCGCTGGACGACCTGCGGGATCAGGTCATCACCGACATGAAGACCAGTGAGCTGAAGACCGCACTGAGTGATTACGGTGCCTCCCTGGAGAACCACCTCGACACCTCGGCCATGAACAAACTGCCCATGACCAAGATCGTCAACAAATAAGTTTCGTAAAAGCACAACAGCGCCCTGCCCGGAGAAGCTTCTCCAGAGCAGGGCGCTGTTTTTGCGCTCTTATTTTGCAGTCACCTTTGCAAACTCCGCCGCCAGCGCCGCATTGCAGGAGCGGACGGCAGCGGCCTCCGGCTTGAGGGCCGCGCGGTCGTAGGTAAACAGGCCGTTCACCTCGTCCTCCACGTCGGTCAGCTGGGTGTACACCAGCGCCGAGAGGCCCCGCCCCAGCTGGGGCAGAATGGTCTTCCTTTGCAGTATTTTATAGCGTTTGGTCAGGTCGGCTTTGTCTTTGGCGGTGCCGTAGCCGTAGGTCTTGCCGGGCGGCTCGTGGCCGGGCATGGGCCAGGCAATGCCGCCGTACTCGCTCAGGGCCACCGTCCGCCCGCCGGGCCGGATGCGGAGCGGGTAGAAGTAATTGTGGCGAGAGTCCACATCTCCCCCGCCCTGGTCGTACCAGCCGCTGGCTTCGTCGATCAGGCGGGTGTCATCCAGCGCCCGGAGGGCCGCCGTGGCGGCGCGGGCATCAAACTGCCCCCACCCCTCGTTGAACGGCACCCAGCACCCGATGCAGGGGTGGCACCGCAGAGCCTCTACAGTGGCTTTTAATTCGGTCTGATAACTTTCCCGGCTGGCTTCCGTCTCGCGCCCCAGCAGCCCCCACAGGGGCTTTGCGTCGGGTGTATGGCGGAGCAGGGGCAGCAGGGCGTTGGTCAGGTAGGTGACGTACCACTGGTTCATCTTCCCGCCGCCGTTCACCATATCCTGCCAGACGATGAGGCCCAGCTTATCGCAGTGGTAGTACCACCGCTGCGGCTCGATCTTGGCGTGCTTGCGCAGCAGGTTGAAGCCCAGCTCCTTGACCTGCTCCAGCTCGTGCACCACCGCCGCGTCCGAGGGCGGGGTATACAGCCCCTCCGGCCAGTAGCCCTGGTCCAGCAGACCGTTGAGGAGGATGGGCTTTCCGTTGAGGCAGAAGCGCAGGATGCCTTTCGCGTCCGGCTCACAGCTCCATTTGCGGAGAGCAAAATAACTGTGCACGGTATCAAAACCGTCTTCGTCCCCCTGGGTGGTACCCACGGTCAGGTCGTAGAGGAACGGGCTGTCCGGGCTCCACGGAAAGAAATGTTTCTCCGGGATGTTCAGCGTCACCTCGCCGTCCTGGTCGGCCTCGTCGCCGCCCCAGTCCTCGGCAATGGTCACGCCCCCGGCCCGCACCACGGCCCAGAGGTTTTTTGCCCCGCCGGGCTGGGCCGTGTGGGCTTTTACCGTCACGGTCCGGGCATCGTAGTCCGGGGTGACCGTCAGCTCCGTAATGTAATTGTCCGGCACCCGCTCCAGCCAGACGGTCTGCCAGATGCCGCTCTGGGCATGGTAGAACATCCCGCCGGGGGTCAGGGTCTGCTTGCCCCGGGCCTGGGTGCCATTCCCGGTGGGGTCCTGCACGGCCACCCAGAGGGTGTTGCGGCCCGGCCGCAAATAATCGGTGATGTCCAGCGTAAAGGGCCAGTAGCCGCCCCTGTGGCCGCCGGCCAGATGGCCGTTGACCTCCACGGCGCAGGCGTAGTCCACCGCTCCGAAGTGGAGCAGCACCCGTCCGCCCTGCCCCGCCGGGGGCGTAAAGCCGCGGTGGTAGTGGAGCCACTCCCCGGGCTGCAGCGTCCGCCCCACTCCGGAAGCCGGAGCCTCGGGCGAGTAGGGCACCCGGATGGTCCCATCCCACGCCGTGGGGAACTGTGCCGCCTTGGTAAACGCGTATTGCCACGGGCCGTTCAGGGACTCAAAGCTGTCCCGCCGCAGCGCCGGGCGGGGGTATTCGGAAAGTGGGTGCTGCATTTTGCCCTCCTGTTTCCTCGATTGGGCTCCCCTGATCGGAGAGCTGGACGCGCCAAAGCGCGGCCTGAGAGGTTTTATTTTGGATCAAAGCGTTTGCAGTTACTTGCGGTATGCTGCCGCCAGCTTTTCGAGGGCGGGCAGGCTCCGCTTGACTTTCTCGGTGTCGATGCAGTAGGCAAAGCGCACATAGCCCTTGACACCAAACGTATCGCTGGGCACCAGCAACAGGTCAAACTCCCGGGCTTTCATGCAGAACGCGTTGGCGTCTTCTTCCAGCGCCTTGGGGAAGATGTAGAACGTGCCGCCGGGGCGCTCCACCTCAAAGCCCAGCTCGGTGAGTTTGTCGTACAACAGGTTCCTGTTGGTCTCGTAGACGAAGAGGTCGCTGGTGGCATCCAGGCAGCGGCTGACGGCTTTCTGGATGATGCTGGGCGGGCAGTTGTGGCCCGTAAAGCGGGAGATCTGGGCCAGAATGTCCACCAGGATGTCCGCCCCCTCGCAGGCCGGGTTGACCGCCACATAGCCCAGACGCTCGCCGGGCAGGCTCAGCGTCTTGGAGAACGAGAGGCAGGTCAGGGTGTGGGGGTAGAATGCCGCCGGGTAAGGCACGGTCTTGCCGTCAAAAACGATGTCCCGGTAAGGCTCGTCGCTGACGAGGAAGATGTTGTGGCCGTACTCCTTGCTCTTGGCGGTCAGGATCTCGGCCAGCCGGGTCAGGGTCTCCGCCGAGTAAACCACGCCCGTGGGGTTGTTGGGGGTGTTGATGAGGATGCAGGTGACATTCTCGGTCAGCATTTCCTCAAAGGCGTCCAGATTGGGCTGGAACGTGGGCGGCTGGGGCGGCACCACTTTCAGCACGGCACCCGTTCCCCGGACGTAGGGCCCGTACTCCGAAAAATAGGGTGCGAACGTCAGCACCTCGTCGCCGGGCTTGGTCACGGCGCGGATGGCGTGGGCAATGGCGCCCGCGGCACCCGTGGTGGGGAAAATATGCTTCTGCTCATAGGGCAGGCCGAACGTTTTGGCCAGATGGGCTGCCGCGGCGGTGCGGAACCCCGGGTCGCCCTGGCTGGGGCAGTAGCCGTGGAGGGCAATGGGCTCCTCCGTGGCCAGCAGGTCCTGCATGGCCGCCGTAAACCGCGGCGGGCAGGGCACGCTGGGGTTGCCCAGCGAGTAGTCAAACACGTTCTCATAGCCGATCTCGGCAGCCCGCTGTTTGCCGTACATAAAGGTCTCACGGATCACGCTCTTATGGGCCAGCATCGCGCGGTAGGTTTCGTTCAGCATCATCATTCCCCTCTCGCTTTTCGGATCTCTTTTATTTCTTGTCCGGCAGTGCAGACGCATAGCTCTGCTCTACCTTGACGACACAGCAGTATTTCGGGTCCTGCTCTTTGACGAACTGGCACATCTTTGCCAGCATCTGGTCGATGTCCCCGGTGTATCCCGCCGGGAACACCAGATCAAACAGAACATTGGTGTGGCTGTCCCCCGGCACGATCCGCAGATCGTGGATGGAGAGCTGCGGGTCCAGCTGACGGGCATGTTCCTGCAAACGGGCCCGCAGCACCCCCACCGACGCGTCCGCCGTGACGATGGGGTCGTAATGGATGGTGACCTGCAGCCGGTCTTTTTGGAGAAAGTCCTTCTCGATGTTGTCGATGACGTCATGGGCCGTCAGCGGGTCGGTCTCGGCCGGGAACTCCACATGCAGGGAGGCGAACTGGTGCCCGGGGCCGTAATCGTGGACCATGAGGTCATGCATGCCCAGTACCCCGGGATAGCTCATGACGGTCCGCTCAATGTGCTCCACCAGCTCGGGGCTGGGGCTCTCGCCCAGCAGCGGGCTCAGGGTATCCATCACCAGGCCCCATCCGGACCAGAGGATGAACGCCGCCACGCCCACGCCCATAATGCCATCCATGATGCCGTAGCCCGTCAGGCTGCACAGGATGGTGGAAAGGAGGACCGCTCCGGTGGTCAGCACATCGTTGCGGCTGTCGGCGGCGGTAGCCATCAGGGTCTCCGAGTTGATCTTTTTGCCCACGGCGCGGTTGAAGCCGCTCAGCCAGAGCTTGACGAGGATGGACGCCGCCAGCACCCCGATGCTGAGCCAGCTGAACACCACCGGCGTGGGGTGGAGTACTTTCAGAGCCGATTCTTTCAGCAGCGAGAGGCCGATGGCCAGAATGGTGACGCTGACCACGAGGCCCGCCAGATACTCGTACCGGGCGTGGCCGTAGGGGTGCTCCGCATCCGGGGCCTTGGCCGCCAGCCGGAAGCCAATGAGGCTGACCACATTGGACGAGGCATCCGACAGGTTGTTCAGGGCGTCCGCCATGATGGCGATGGAGCCAAACAGGGTGCCTGCCAGCAGCTTGCCGATACAGAGCAGGATGTTGCAGGCCATGCCCACCAGACTGGCCAGATTGCCGTAGGCCGTGCGGACAGCGGCGTTTTTCACATCATCCGGGCGCTTGATGAAGCAGCGGATCAGAAATTGAGTCATATCGTACCTCCCGGCTGCCGCGGCAGCCACGTCTTGTTCAGTATAGCACAGCACTTCACGGTTTTAAAGTGTTTTTGTGAATTTTCTTCTCCCTAAGCCAGATCCCCCAGATAACAATCCCCCCGGCGGGGCGGGAATGCCTCACCGGGGGGGTGGAAGTTTCTGGTTTCAGGGGGGCTCAGACCTGCTTGGCCGAGGGCTTGCTCAGATCGAGGCTGCGGACGATCTTGCGGACGGGCAGGATGCTCTTGGCGTTCATCGAGAGCTCATCCACGCCCATGCGGAGGAATGTTTCGGTCAGGGCGGTGTCCGCGCCCAGCTCGCCGCAGATGCCCACCCAGATATTGTGGCGGTGACCGGCGTCAATGGTCATCTTGATGGCCTTGAGCACGGCGGGGTGATGCGGGTCAAAGAACGGCTCCAGCTTTGCGTTCTGGCGGTCCAGCGCGCAGGTGTACTGGGTGAGGTCGTTGGTGCCGATGGAGAAGAAATCGCACTCCTCGGCCAGATCGTCCGCAATGAGGACGGCGGCGGGGGTCTCGATCATGGTACCCACTTCAAGGTTCTGGTCAAACTTGACGCCCTCGGCGGTGAGCTCCGCGCGGCACTCGTTCAGCACGGCCTTGGCGTCCTGCAGCTCCCGCAGGCTGGTGATCATGGGGAACATGATGCTCA
>OJPL01000909.1_pt1 | contig 9924 bp, 8 predicted proteins | sample 1598501 | NCBI WGS metagenome assembly OJPL01 (sample SAMN03922486, study PRJEB24848) | human gut metagenome | isolation source: stool sample | host: Homo sapiens | place: Germany | collected 2011-05 | reverse complement strand
GCTATGTGAGCTGGAGCCGCCAGAACCGCAGCCAGCTGGTGCGCATCCCCCAGGTGCGGGGCGACAACTGCCGCATGGAGCTGCGCAGCCCGGACCCCGCCTGCAACCCCTACCTTTCCATCGGCCTGATCCTGGCCGCCGGCCTGGATGGCATTGAGAACCGGATGGAGCTGCGCCCCCCTGTCAATAAAAACCTGTTCATCCCCTCCGAGGCCGTGGGCCTTGGGCTGGAGACCCTGCCCACCTCTCTGGAAGAGGCCGTGGAAGTGGCAAAGAACAGCGAGTTCCTGCACAAGTTCCTGCCGGAAGAGCTGGCCAAGCGGTATTATGCAGAGTCGCTCAAGCGCTGCGCCGCCCTGAAAAACGCGGCCGACCCGGCGGAATACGAACGCATCCACTACTTCAACGCGATATAATACCATGCACAAGCGTGTAAGAAAGGAGCAAGCAGGATGGGACGTGCTCTGATCGTCAGCGCCGGCGCAAGCTCCAACGAGTATCTGTGCGCCCGCCTGACGGAGTTGGGATATACCCGGCCCCTCATCGTGCCCAGCGGGGCGGAAGCTCGACGGCGGATGCTGGAATCGGACTTTGAGCTGATCGTCGTCAACGCGCCCCTGCCCGATGAGTTTGGCCACGACCTGTGCGCCACCGCGGTGGAAAAGACCGACGCAGGCGTGGTATTCCTCGTCAAAGCGGCGGCTGCCGAGCAGCTGCTGACCCCCATGAGCGAACAGGGCGTGCTGCTGGTGTGCAAACCGTTTTCCAACACCCTGTTTCTGCAGGCCATCCACATGGCCGCGGCCAGCAACCACCGGCTGCAGGTGCTGCGGCAGGAGAATGCCCGGATGCAGGAAAAGCTGCAGCAGGTGCGTCTGGTCAGCCGGGCCAAGTGCTGCCTCATTGCGGAGCGTGGAATGAGCGAGGCCGAGGCACACCGCTACATTGAAAAGAATGCCATGGATACCCGGCGGGACCGGGCCGAGATCGCGCAGGAAATCCTTGATTCCTATGACCCATCGGGTGTATAATTCTGTGTTGTATGTTTTTGAGTGGGTGCGGGCTTTACGCAACGCGCACCCCTCCACCGGGAAAGTAAACCATATCAAACGTCCATTAGAGGAGGATATTTTATGGCAGAAAAACAGACCAAGTTTATTTTTGTCACCGGCGGCGTCGTCTCCGGCCTTGGCAAGGGCATTACGGCCGCTTCGCTGGGCCGTCTGCTCAAGTGCCGCGGCCTGAAAGTGGCCAGCCAGAAGCTGGACCCCTATGTCAACGTGGACCCGGGCACCATGAGCCCCCTGCAGCACGGCGAAGTCTTCGTCACCGATGACGGCACCGAGACCGACCTGGATCTGGGCCACTACGAGCGCTTCATTGACGAGAACCTGAACAAATACTCCAACCTGACCACCGGCAAGGTGTACTGGAACGTGCTGAACAAGGAGCGCCAGGGTGCCTACCTGGGCCAGACTGTCCAGATCATCCCCCACATCACCAACGAGATCAAGAGCTACATCTACAATCTGGCTTCTTCCACCGAGGCCGATGTGGTCATTACCGAGATCGGCGGTACCACCGGCGATATCGAGAGCCAGCCGTTCCTGGAGGCCATCCGCCAGGTAGGCCTGGAGCAGGGCCGGGACAACTGCTGCTACATCCATGTGGTGCTGGTGCCCTATATCTCCGGCTCCGATGAGTACAAATCCAAGCCGGCCCAGCACTCCGTCAAGGAGCTGCAGGGCATGGGCGTCAACCCGGACATCATCATCCTGCGGGCCGATGGCAACGTGGGCGGCGAGATCCGCCGCAAGATCAGCACGTTCTGCAACGTCAAGCCTGAGTGCGTCATCGAGAACCTGACGATGCCCAGCCTGTACCAGTGCCCGCTGATGCTCCACACCAACGGCCTGGACGACGTGGTGGTGGACAAGCTCAAGCTGGATGTTCCCCCTGCCGACCTGACCGAGTGGAAGCAGGTGGTCTCCCGCATTGCCACCCGCAGCAAGACCTGTACCATCGCGCTGGTGGGCAAGTACGTCAAACTGCACGACGCTTACCTCTCCGTGATGGAAAGCCTCTACCACGCCGGCTTTGAGAACGACAGCCAGGTGGAGATCCGCTGGGTGGAGAGTGAGGACCTGACCGACCAGGCCGCCTGCAAGGAAGCCTTTGCCGACGTGGACGGCATCATCGTGCCCGGCGGCTTTGGCGACCGCGGCATCGAGGGCATGATCCAGGCCGCCCAGTATGCCCGGGAGAACAACGTGCCCTACTTTGGCATCTGCCTGGGTATGCAGATCATGGTGATGGAGTTTGCCCGCCATGTGCTGGGCTATGCCGACGCCAATTCCAGCGAGTTCACCCCCGATGGTGCCCACAATGTCATTGCCCTGATGGCCGATCAGAAAGGCAACATCCCCAAGGGCGGCACCATGCGTCTGGGCAAGTACCCCTGCAAGGTCCTGCCCGGCACCAAGATGGCTGAGTGCTACGGCGAGAGCGAGATCTGGGAGCGCCACCGTCACCGCTATGAGTTCAACAACGACTTCCGGGAGGAGATGCAGGCCAAGGGTCTGGTCATTTCCGGCACCAGCCCGGACGGCCACCTGGTGGAGACCGTGGAGCTGCCCGGCCGTAACTTCCATCTGGGTGCTCAGTTCCACCCCGAGTTCAAGAGCCGTCCCAACCGCGCGCATCCCCTGTTCAAGGCATTCATTGCCGCAGCCCTCAAGTACCGCTCTGCGGAGCAGCGCAGCATGATGCACATGTAAAACCTCTCAGTCGCCTGCGGCGACAGCTCCCCTATCAGGGGAGCCCTTGGCAGACCGGGAAACTTTCCACAGAATAGACAAAGCCCGCTGTGAAATTTCACACAGCGGGCTTTGTTTTATGGAAGATTCAAATTACTTCTTCTTTGCGGAAGCCTTTTTGGCGGAAGCAGCCTTGCGGGCAGCGCGGCTGGTCTTCTTGGCCGCGGGCTTCTTGGCGGGTGCCTTGGCCGCGGGAGCAGCAGGCTTTTCCTCTGCCTTGGGAGCCTCCGCGGCGGGCTCTGCCTTCCCCTCAGCCTCAGCGGGCTTCTCCTCGGTCTTGGCCTCTTCCTTGACCTCGGGCTTCTCCTCCACAGCGGGAGCGGCCACGGGCTCAGCAGCCTTTTCCTCTCCCACAGGAGCAGTCTCGGTCTCCACCGGCTCGGCAGCGGGAGCAGCCTCCACAGCGGGCTCTGCTTTCTTCACGGCGCGCTTTGCACGGTCCTTGACCTCTTCAATGGTCCACAGCTGGTCCTCGCCCGCGGTCTCCTGCCAGATCTGCAGGACAGCGCCATCGGCAGTGCCCATGCCCACGGTATCAATGCACTTGCCGCCGGCCCAGGAGGAGCGGAGACGGACGGTGCCCTGCGGGGTGTGCTCCATGGTCCACATCTGGGAGGTGCCGCCCACATCTTCCCACAGGTGCAGCCAGGTGCCGTTGGCGGTGCCGGTCATCATCAGGTCCATGAGCTTGCCGTTGGCACGGTTGCGGATACGGTAAACGCCGTCCCCCACCCGGATGAATGCCCACTCCTGCTCGGGCTTGTGGTCATACTTGCCCAGGCGGATGTCACCGCCGTCCTTTGCGTTCTCCACAGCCTGAATCACGCTGCCAGTCTTGGCAGCAATGGTATAAAAACGATCCGCCTCAATGACGGTCTGTGCAACAGATTTCATTGTAATTCCCTCCGTAAGGTATTCATTTTGTCCAAATTCCTTGGCTCTTCTTTGTTAAATTATACCACCAGCCGTGATTTTTCACAAGCAATTCGCCATTTGTTTAGCAGTTTTAACAAAATGTGTCCGTTTTTTGCGAATTTTGACATCCCAATAGAGAACTTTCCGCCCGTTTCTCATCAAAATTTTCTCTCACCCACCATTCCAATCCGCTATGGTTCTCACCCTCGACAATTTTTCTTTTCCGCGCTATACTAGGAATCGGTCCGATTTCTGCCGCTCTTTGGCATTGCAAGGGCGGCTTTTCCATGCCGGAATGGCAGTTTGCACCGAAAGGAGTTTTGCCCATGCCCGCCAACGAGCTCAGCCAGCAGCAGTACCATAAAATGACCGAGACGCCCATCCCCGGACTGATCCTGAGCCTTGCCGCCCCCACCATCCTGAGTATGCTCATCACCAGCATCTACAACCTGGCCGATACGTTTTTTGTCGGCCAGCTTTCCACCAGCGCTTCGGGCGCGGTGGGCATCGTTTCCAGCCTGATGGCCATTATCCAGGCGCTGGGCTTCATGTTCGGCCACGGGGCCGGCGGCATCATCAGCCGCAGCCTGGGCAACCAGGATACCCACGCGGCCACCAAATTTGCCTCCACCAGCTTTTTCACGGCCATGGCGGTGGGTGCCGTGCTGGCCGTGGGCGGCCTTGCCACCCTGCCCCGCTTTATGATGCTGCTGGGCAGCACGGACACCATCCTGCCCCACGCCAGTGCCTACGCCCGGCCCATCCTGTTTGCGGCCCCGCTGATGATGTCCAGCCTTGTGATGAACAACATCCTGCGGTATGAGGGCAAGGCCAGCTTTGCCATGATCGGCCTTGTGACGGGCGGCGTGCTCAACATCGTGCTGGACCCGCTCTTCATCTTTGTGTTCAAGATGGGCACCGGCGGCGCGGGCCTCGCCACGGCACTGAGCCAGTGCATCAGCTTCTGCATCCTGCTCTCCATGTTCCTGCGGGGCAAAACGGTCAGCCAGTTCCGCATCACGGAGATCACCCGCACGCCTCGTGACTACCTGCTCATCTTTACCAACGGTGCCCCCAGCTTTGGCCGTCAGGGCCTGAACAGCATTGGCGGTATGCTGCTGAACATTGCCGCCCGCGAGTACGGCGACGCCGCCGTGGCGGGCATGAGCATCATCTCCCGCATCTTTATGTTCATCCTGTCCGTCGCCATCGGCGTGGGCCAGGGGCTGCAGCCCGTGGCCGCGTTCAACTATGGTGCCAAAAAGTACCGCCGGGTACGGCAGGCCGCTATTTTCACGATCTTTGCGGCGTTCTGCTTTGTCTGCGTGCTCAATGTGGTCTGCTGGTGTAACAGCGAGACCCTGATCCACCTCTTCCGCGATGACCCGGAGGTGCTGGCCGTGGCCCTGCCCGCGTTCCGTTACCAGTGTCTGGCCATGTTTTTACAGCCCGTCATCGTGGTGACCAACATGATGTTCCAGAGCATCGGCAAATCCGGCCGGGCCACGTTCCTGGCCTGCTGCCGGCAGGGTGTCTGTTTCATCCCGCTCATCCTCACCCTGCCCCACCTGCTGGGCCTGCCGGGCATTGAGATGTGCCAGCCCATTGCCGACATGCTCACCTTTTTCATCTCGGTGCCGTTCCTGCTGCCGTTCCTCCACAAGCTGAACCGGATGGAAGAAGCCTGAGCTCCCCGTTGTCACCAAACTGTAACCAGACCCGGCCGTTCCAATGCAATTGAACGGCCGGGTCTTTCGTGTTATAATCAAATGGGAAAGTCAAATTTTAGGAGGAATCGCCCATGAAGACCACGCTGTTTCGCTTTGGCCGCACCGCCGCCTGCCTGACGCTGGCGGTTGCCCTGCTCACCGGCTGTTCCCTGCTGCCGGCGGCATCCCCCCGGAAAGACCCGATTCCCGTAGAACAGCCCAGCGACGCTTCCGCCGCTCTCGACGACGGCAAGCTGCGGATCCTGTATGATTCCAACGGCTCCACCGTCCTCTGCGGCAGCAAAGTCCTCCATGAGGGCCGGGGCGATGAGAGCATCGCACTGGTGTACGACCCTGCGGAGAGCGATATCCCCTATTACTGGGTGGCCTGGTCCGACAACAGCTCCCCCTCCGGCCGCCGCAGTGCCCTCTACGATAAGACCGGAGCCGAAGTGCTCACCTTTGAACAGGATCACAGCGTCACCCTCTCCGGGAATTATCTGGTGCTCAACCAGACCGACGCACTGGAATTTTCCTGCAATCATGCTGTCCAGCCAGGGGACTGCCGGGTCATCGACCTGACCACCCGGCAGGAGATCCCGTCTCCGGACACCGCCTACCAGTGCGTCGTCTCCAACGATCTGTTCGCCTTTACCTGCTATGAACGGCCCGAGACGCTGACCGACGGCGAATATGACGAGGACATGTACCAGCATGTGCGGATGGTGCTGCAGGACCGGGAGGGCAATCCCCTGCGGGAGGAAGACCGCTGCACGGCCACCAGCCTTTCCACCCAGAACAATACCAGCGGCATCCCCAGCGACTGGATCTTACTGGATTTCTACACGGATGGTTACCTCTCCCAGTCCTCCACTCTTTCCAACACGGTAACGGGGGAAGAGCTGGACGGCTTTGACCGGGTGTGCGGCAACGGCACCGCCAGCTTCCGGACGGAAGACGGCCAGTACCAGCTCATCGACCTGGCCAGCACCGAACAGAGCGAAGTCCTTGCCACCTTTGACCGCTCTGTCCTCTACCATGCTCCCGGGGCAGTGGTCTGCTGGAATGCTGGCAACGACTACCGCTACCAGTTCCACGACCTGACCACCGGGGAGATGAAACCCGTTTATAACGTGGACGCCGACGACAAGACCCTGGCCGTCTACGCCACCGACGGGACGCTCCTGGTCTACGACCGCACCACCGGCGCCATCCTCACCGATGTGAACGTGGACTCGGTCGAGAATCAGGATTCGGCCCGGGTGTGGGCTGTGGGGGAGGACTACGCGCTGGTGATGCTCTATCCGGCAGGAGACCATAGCAAGCCCACCATCCGGCTCTATGACGCACAGGGCCTTGTACGGCAGCTTGCTATTTCCGCCTCCACGCCGGATGGCTATTACTATTTTGCGCCCCTCACCACCACAGACGGCCACGCCTATTTCCGCTACGGCTATGCAGGCCCCAACGGCAAAACCCTCTATGACGTACTGGACGAGAACGGGAACGCCGTCCTCAAAGGGCTGGCCCTCTGCTACAGCTATTATGGCGGCAACGGCCTCAATGACCTGCCCGCAGGCGCTTTCATGGCCCGAAAGGGCTTCTATTACGGCTGGATGACCCCAGACGGCCAGTGGCTCTACTGCCGCAGCATCTTTGCTTCCAGCACGGACGAACACGGCTATGGCGATCTGATCTGAACACAGGAGGTTTTGACCATGAAACAAACTGCTCTTTCCCGCCGCGCTTTTCTGCTGGGGCTGGGCGCGGTTTCCTCAGCCGCCCTGCTCTCGGCCTGCAACACGAATGCCCCCGTCAACTCCGGGCCCACTCCCTCTCAGTCCGAGAGGGAACCCGCTGCCAGCCCGGATGCTTCCAGTGAAGTGACCCGTGAGCCCATCCTGACAGCCGACGAGTTTCCCATGACCGACGGCAGCACGGCCTGCATCCCCCTCATTGCGCAGATCATGGCGGACACCACGGGCATGGATCTGGAAACGGCCCAGAGCTGCGTGAGCACCAACACCACGGCCTGGGCCTGGCGGAACCTGAGCCTTTACGGCGGCAATGAGGGCGATTCCACCAAGCTCATCATCGCCTACGAGGCCCCGGAATCCGTCAAGGAGGAAATGGCCGCGGAGGGCGGCCCGCTGGACCAGAAAGCCATTGGCCGGGATGCACTGGTGTTCATCGTCAACGAAGAAAATCCCGTCCAGAGCCTCTCCCAGCAGCAGCTCCGGGACATCTATGCCGGGAAGATCACCAACTGGAAAGACGTCGGCGGCGCGGACCTGCCCATCGTGGCATTCCAGCGGCGGGAAGATTCCGGCAGCCAGACCCTGTTCCAGAAGCTGCTCATCCAGGGCGGGGAGCTGATGGACGCCCCCACCGAGCTGGCCCCCACGGAGATGGGCGGGCTGGTGGACAGCATTGCCGAATACAACAACACCGCCAACGCCATTGGCTTCTCGGTATATTATTACATCGACCAGATGTACTCCAAACCCGGCCTGCGGCTGCTGGCTGTGGACGGCGTGACCCCCTCCAACGAGACCATCGCCGACCAGAGCTACCCGCTCTGCAATGAGTTCTATGCCGCGGTCCGGCAGGATTCCGGTGCGGACACGCCGGAACGCAAAGTCTACGACTGGCTCTCCACCGACGCGGGCCGTGCCTGCATCGAGAAATCGGGCTATGTGGCCGTGCAGGATTGAAATTTTCCCTCCACTCCCTTTCAAGCTCCCCCGCGGGGGGAGCTTTTTGTGTTCCATAGCACATTTTCATCGCTGGAATTTTCCGCAACGAATTGACGCAGTTCACATTCTTTGCTAAAATATAGAAAATAAAGTTGACATTTTTCCCCGATTTTGTCCACTGCACTTGAATCCAAATCCGAAAGAGAGGTCCCTGCCATGTCCAACGATTTCCACAACACCACCCATGTCGAAAGCCGAAGCCGCGCGGAGCTGCGCAATTTCATCATCCAGTCCTCCACCCTGCTCGAAATCTCCCTCTCCGGCCTGGTGCTCATCGGCCTGCTCATCAGCATCGTGCCCCTCATCCAGTGGATGCCCGGCCTGTTCATCGACGGCAACGATGTAGAGATCCGCACCTTTCTGGAGCGTGCACTCGACATCGTCATCGGCATCGAGTTCATCAAGATGCTGGCTAAGCACAGCCCCGGCTCCAGCCTGGAGGTGCTGCTGTACGCCATCGCCCGCCATATGGTCATCGGCCACGAATCCGCCTTTGAAAACCTGCTGAGCGTGGCTGCCATCGCCCTGATCTTCGTCGTGCGCAAGTTCTTCTTTGTACCGGCCTTTGGTGCCCACCTGCCCGACGGCCACCCGGCCCCCGACCTTTCCCCCAACCAGAGCGGCATCCCGGCTTCAGAGTTCAAAGAGCGGCTGCGCAAGCGCCTCCACGCCGAGGATGTTGTCCCCGAGACCGAAGAGGACGATTTTGTCGATGCCGCTGAAGAGGACGAGCTCCTGCCGGAATCCACCTGAACCCTGAATCAAGACCCAAAAACACCCCCGCAGGCATTGCAAACGCTGCCTGCGGGGGTGTTTCATTTTATACTGAGATTTATTTCTGATGCTTTTTGCCAAAGCGGTATTCTTTGCCTTCCCGGATGCGCTTGATGTTGGAGCGGTGCATGTAGATGACCAGAATACTCATGATGAGGGCACCCACAAAGCAGACCGCCATATCACCCGCAGCCAGGCCCCGGTAGTAGCTGTAAATGAGGGTCAGCACCGGGTAGAGCGCTGCCATGGTGATGCTGCCCAGCGAGACCATCCCCGTGGGGAGCAGGCAGGCCAGGAAGATCAGGAACAGGAACGGGATGAGGATGGGTTGGATGGCCAGAATGGCACCACCTGCCACCAGCACGCCCTTGCCGCCCTTGAAGCCGAAATACAGCGGCTTCAGATGGCCAATGGTAGCCAGGATGGCCGCCAGGTAAACGCCCAGGTAGGGTGAGACCGCCCCGCCTGCCGGGAGATACCCGAACAGCCAGCGGCCAATGCAGACGGCCAGCGCGCCCTTGAGCACATCGCCAAAGGCGGTGAGGGCCGCTGCCTTTTTGCCAAAGGTGCGCAGCATGTTGGTCATGCCGGCGGCACCGCTGCCGTAGTTGCGGACATCGTCATGATAGAGGTATTTGCTGACCAGAATGCCCGTGTCAATGCTGCCCAGCAGATAGGCCTCGGCGGCCGTTGCCAGAACGATCAGAAGCGTCATCATCAGACAGTCCCTCCCTGTTTATACATCCTTGGCGCGGACTTCGCCCGCACCACGTTCCCGGATCACCAGCCGGATGGGCGTGTGGTCCAGACCAAAACTTTCGCGGATCTGGTTGATGAGGTACCGCTGATAGCTGAAGTGGAAGAGGTACTTTGCGTTGACGAAGGCCACAAACGTCGGGGGGCGGGTGGAAGCCTGGGTCAGGTAGAAGATCTTCAGGCGGCGGCCCTTGTCGC
>OJPL01000900.1_pt1 | contig 9989 bp, 7 predicted proteins | sample 1598501 | NCBI WGS metagenome assembly OJPL01 (sample SAMN03922486, study PRJEB24848) | human gut metagenome | isolation source: stool sample | host: Homo sapiens | place: Germany | collected 2011-05 | reverse complement strand
CCCCATCGTGAAGCTGGTGCAGATCAGTTTTACCGATTGGAACCTGCTGAATGACACCTGGAAATATGTCGGCCTGAAAAACTGGCAGTGGCTGTTCGCAGGCAGCGGTGCCAAATACCTGTGGAACTCCCTCAAGGTCACGTTCCTCTACTCGATGGGCGAGATCCTCGTCACCATGGTGGGCGGCATGCTGCTGGCACTGCTGTTCAACCGGATGACCCGCTCGTTCGGCCTGATGCGTGCCTTTGTGTTCGTGCCCAAGTATGTGGCCATGTCCTCTGCGGCAGTGGTCTTCCTGTGGATCCTGAACACCGATTCCGGCGTTCTCAACTACCTGCTGCAGTGCATCGGGCTGCCGGCGGTGGACTGGCTCAACCAGCAGTCCACGGCGCTGCCCTCGGTGTTGATGCTGACCGGCTGGCGTGTCATCGGCTACGGCATGATGATCTACCTCTCGGCCATGATGGGTATTTCGCAGGAGTACTACGAGGCGGCTTCTCTGGATGGCGCAAACGGCGTCCAGAAGTTCTTCCGCATCACGCTGCCCCTGCTGTCTCCCACCACGCTGTTCCTGCTGGTCACCACGTTCCTGTCTTCCATGAAGGTTTTCCAGTCGGTGGATATCCTGACGTCCGGCGGCCCCGCCCGTTCGACGGAAGTGTTCGTCTACCTCATCTACCGCTACGCCATGGTGGACTTCCGGATGGATCGCGCGGCCACCGCAGCCGTCATGTTCTTCCTCATCCTGCTGGTTATCACCGTGCTGACCATGAAAGTGTCCGACCGCTCGGTCACTTACGACTCGTAATGCTTTGAAAGGAGAATGCAGACATGGCTACGCAGAATACAGCTATGGACAACGCGGCTCTGATCAAAGAGGTCAACGAGGCGCACAAGCACAAAAAATATTCCGTGGGCTACCATGCACAGACCGTTGTGGCTGTCATCGTTACCCTGATCATGCTCTTCCCGCTGTACTGGATGATCGCAACGTCGTTCAAGTCCGCCGAGGAAGTGCAGCTGGTCATCCCCACGCTCTTCCCGCATGAGTTCCACCCCGAAAACTATCTCAACGTGCTCCAGAAAGCCAACTTCATGAAATACTACTGGAACACCATCGTCATGACGGCGGGCATCCTGCTGCTGCAGGTGGGCACCGGCGTCCTGGCGGCGTATGGTTTCGCGGTGGGCCGCTTCAAGGGCCGCAACGCCCTGTTCTATGTGGTGCTGGGCGCGTTGATGATCCCCCTGCAGGTCACGTTTATCCCCATCTACATCATGTGTGCCAACTGGAACCTGTGCGATACGTTCCTGGGCCTGATTTTGCCGGAAGCGGTTTCCGCTTACTACATCTTCATGCTGCGGAACACGTTCATGTCCATTGACCAGAGCTACATCGACGCAGGCCGCATTGATGGCCTGAGCCGTCTGGGTACCATCTGGTATGTGCTGGTCCCCATGAGCAAGGCCACCATCTTCACCGTGACGCTGGTCACCTTTACCAACGGCTGGAACGCTTACTTCTGGCCCAAGATCATTGCCAAGAACGAAGTCCGCCGCGTGCTGACCGTCGGCTTGGCACAGCTCAAAAACACCTTTGCCGGCCAGGCAGTTTCCAACTATCACGAGATCATGGCGGGCGCCGTGCTGGCCATCATCCCCGTGGTCATCCTGTTCCTCATTTTCCAGAAATATATGATGACGGGCTACTCCAAGGCCGCAATGAAGTAAATTCCTCCCACACAACCGGAAAAGGGCAGCCCACGTCGGCTGCCCTTTTGCCGTTCTGGCACAAAGCAATAAAGGAGGCACATGCCATGTTCTCGTACATTGCCCCGGGCGCGAAGCAGTACCGCGCCAACCTGCACTCCCACACCAACCTTTCGGACGGCACCCTGACGCCGGAACAGATGGTACAAGCCTATCAGGAAAAAGGCTACTCCATCCTGGCCATCACGGACCACGAGGCTCCCTATGACCACACGGCCCTTTCCACAGACGATTTCCTCATGCTGACGGGCTATGAGGCATATATCCGCCCCTCGCCCACCTGCGAGTTTGACCTGTTCAAGCCGGAAATTCACCTCAACCTGCTGGCAAAGGATCCGCACAACACCGCCATCATCGGCTGGGACCCCAATTTCTGCAAGTATATGCCGCTGGAAGTGGCCGAGCACCAGCGGGAGCACAAGGGCGACCTTGGCCCCCGGAAATACAGCCGGGAATATATCCAGCGGTTTATTGATACGGCCCGGGCCAGCGGATATCTCGTCACCTACAACCACCCCTGCTGGTCCATGGAGGCCGAGGAAGACACCCTGAGCTATGACGGCTGCTTCAGCCTGGAGGTGTTCAACACCGGCTCGGAGAAGATCAGCGGCTACGAGTGCAACATGGCCCTGTACGATAAGTTCCTCCGCAAGGGCAAATTCCTCTATGTCCATGGCGCGGACGACAACCACAACAAGGCACCGTTCGGGGACCTGATGTGCGATTCGTTCGGCTCCTGGACCCAGATCCTGGCCGAGGAGCTGACCTACCCGGCGGTCATTCGGGCGCTGGAAGAGGGCCGCTTTTATGCCACCACCGGCCCCGAGATCACCGAGCTGACGTTTGACGGCAGCCATGTGCGGATCGGCTGCAGCCCGGCTCAGCGGATCGTCGTCCACGGCAGCCCCAAGCTGGGCAAGAGCTTTTACAACCCGGACGGCAGCCCCATCACCCACGCGGAGCTGGACCTGCCGCCCATCGGCGAGTACGTCTATTTCTCGGTTTACACGGCCGATGGAAAAGCCGCCCATACCCGGGCGTTCCGGCGGGCAGAGTTTGCGGAATAGCCCGGAAAAGACCATACAAACCAGAATAAACACGAACAAAACAACAAAACGGAAAGGATGAAAGCGATGTCCTGTTTCAAAAAAGGGTTATCCCTCTCTGCTGCCCTGCTGGCAGGGGCCCTGCTCCTGACGGCCTGCGGCGGTGCTCCGGCATCCTCGGCTTCTTCCGTGCCTGCATCGTCTGTGGCTTCCTCGGAGGCGGCAGAGCAGCCGGAAGAGCCTGCCATGAAGTACACCCAGACCCCCACCGTGCCCACGGAGACCTACAAAGAGGAAGCGGATCTTGCGGATTTCCTGAGCAAGGCGGAGCCGGGGCCGGTCATTCCGGGCCTTGCGGAAAACCTCATCCCCCAGGGCATGGACCAGTGCGATGAAACAGGCATCCTGTACATCTCCGGCTATTACACCACCGACGGAAAATCCTCGGCCATTCTGGCCGTGGACACCGCCACCGGGGAGCTGACGGCGGAGTATATCCTGCTCAATGCAGGCGGCACCCCCTTTGACGGCCATGTGGGCGGCGTGGCTGTCAGTGAAGACACCCTCTACGTCTCGGGCCAGAAGCAAAACGGCCTGTACACCATCTGCGCGATTCCCCTCAAAGACCTGCCCGCCGAGGGCAGCCACGAGGTGAAGCTGGAGCAGACCATCCCGGTGCCGGTCTCGCCCTCGTTCCTGAGTTGTTCCCACGGCTATTTGTGGGTGGGAAACTTCTACCACCCGGGCGCGGATTACCCCCTCTCGGACGGCATGAAGTACACCACGGCCAGCGCCGATGGCGAGGACTATGGCTGCTACATCATGGGCTATGACCTCAGCAAGGGGAGCCTTTCCGTGGCGGATGGCGACGATTACGCTCAGCCGGATGTGGTACTGGTCGGCCCCAACAAAATTCAGGGTGTCGTGGTCGGGGAGGACGATACCGTCACCCTGAGCCAGTCCTATGGCCGGAAGAACAACGCCAGCCTGCTCCACTACTCGCTGGCACTGGGAGAGACGCTGGACACCATGCTGACCGTGCAGGGCAGGGATGTGCCGGGTTACATTCTGGACAGCAAGCGCCTCAAAGAGAGCGTGACCGCCATGCCCATGACCGAGGCACTGGCCGACGCCAAGGACGGCGGCATCTATGTGCTGTTTGAGTCCGGTGCCATCCACTACGCCAACGGCACGTTCCGCACCGACCATGTGTGGAAGATCAAATTCTGATACCGGATGCAAAACACCTCTGCGCCCCGTGTGCAGGGGTGTTTTTCTGTCTGCGGGATTGATAAAATCCCACCGGTGCGGTATACTGAAACAGATTCTACGGAAAGGGGGCGGCGGAAATGTCCATCGGGCCAAGCAGGCCGCTGGTGCTGGAAAAACCGGCCAAGATCGATATCCCGCAGGCGGCGCGCTACTTTGGAGCCCGGGGGGAGCCGGACACGGCCACTCGGACACTGCTGGAAAAATGCGCGGTGCCCATTCTGGCAGCCGCCACGCCCCGGGCCGTCTGGCTGGAAGCCGATGTGGACAGCCTGCTGGAAGCAGGGATCCTGCAGGGCGGGGATGTGATGAAGCATCTGGAGGGCTGCCCGCAGGCACTGATGCTGGCAGTTACTCTGGGCCCCGGCGTGGATGCACAGATCCGCCGGGCCGGGGTGGGGGATATTGCCGCCTCCGTGGCGTCGGACGCGCTGGGTTCCGCCCTGGCGGAGCAGGCGGCGGATGCCGCCGAAGCCGAGCTGCGGCAGTGGGCCGCGCGGGAGGAAAAGTACCTCACGGGCCGCTTCTCGCCGGGCTACGGCGATTGGCCCATCACGGTGCAGCCGAAAGTAGCGGCAGTGCTGGACACCGCCCGGCGGGCGGGCATCTGTGTGCTGAACACCAACCTGATGACCCCCCGCAAGAGCGTGACGGCCATTCTGGGCCTCAGTGGCCACCCGGTCAAGGGACATTTAGCGGGCTGCGGGCATTGTGTGCTCCGTACCCGGTGCGAATATCGAAAGAGAGGGAAGACCTGTGCAAGCGAGTGAACTGTTCAACCAGCCCAATACCATCCTGCTGGATGGCGGCATGGGCACCATGCTGCAGGCAGCCGAGATGAAGCTGGGGACCCGGCCGGAAGATTTGAACCTTGAAAACCCGGAGCTCATCCGGAGCATCCATGCAAAATACGCGGCCGCTGGCAGCCGCGTCGTCAACGCCAATACCTTTGGCGCTTCGCCCCACAAGCTGGCCGACAGCAAGTACACGCTGGAAGAGGTCATCACGGCGGGCATTGCCAACTGCAAGCAGGCCGTGGCTCCGTATGGCGCGCTGGTCACGCTGGATGTGGGCCCGCTGGGCGAGCTGCTGGAACCCAGCGGGACGCTGGCCTTTGAGGACACCGTGGCGGAGTATGGCCGTATCGTCCGGGCCGGTGTGGCCGCCGGGGCGGACATCCTCTATTTTGAGACATTCACCGACCTGTATGAAATGAAAGCGGCTCTGCTGGCCGCCAAGGAGAACAGCACCCTGCCCATCATGGCCAGCATGAGCTTTGAGGCCAATGGCCGCACCTTTACGGGCTGCACGGTGGAGAGCTTTGCGGCCACGGCCCGGGGCCTGGGGGCCAACGCCGTGGGCATCAACTGCTCGCTGGGACCCAAAGAGATCTTCCCCATGGCCAAGCGGCTGGCGGAGGCCGTGCCCGGAGATTTCCCGGTCTTCGTCAAGCCAAACGCGGGCCTGCCCCGGGCCGACGGCAGCGGTTACGACATCACCCCGCAGCTTTACGCGATGCAGATGAAGCCCTACCGGGAGCTGCACCTGTTTGCGGCGGGCGGCTGCTGCGGCACCACGCCGGAGTTCATCCAGATGCTCAATGGCGTGTTTGCCGATTGCAAGCCGGGCCGCCCGGAGCACCCGATGCTCTCGGTCATCTGCAGCCCGGTGGATTGCGTGAATGTGGACGGCATCACCGTGGTGGGCGAGCGGATCAACCCCACGGGCAAAAAGCGGTTCCAGCAGGCCCTGCGGGACGGCGACATGAACTATATCCTCGAGCAGGCGGTCAGCCAGGCCGAGGCCGGAGCACAGATCCTGGACGTCAACGTGGGTGCCCCCGGCGTGGATGAGCCCGCCCTGATGGAGCAGGTGGTCAAGGCCCTGCAGAGCGTGGTCAGCCTGCCCCTGCAGCTGGATTCTTCCCACGCCGAAGCGCTGGAGCGGGGCCTGCGGGTCTACAACGGCAAGCCTATCGTCAACTCGGTCAACGGCGAGCCGGAGGTGCTGGAAAAAGTTCTGCCCCTGTGCAAAAAGTACGGTGCCGCCGTGGTAGGCCTCGCCATTGATGAGCGGGGCATCCAGCCCAAGGCGGAAGACCGTGTGGCCATTGCCCGCCGCATCAAAAAAGCGGCGCTGGAAGCGGGCATCCCGCAGGAGGATATTTACATCGACTGCCTGACCCTGACCGCCAGCGCTCAGCAGGAGGATGTGCTTGCCACGGTGCAGGCTCTCCACACCTGTAAGACGGAGCTGGGGGTACGGACGATTCTGGGCGTGTCCAACATCAGCTTCGGCCTGCCCTGCCGCCCGTACCTGAACACCACGTTCCTCACCATGGCCATGTATGCAGGCCTCGATCTTGCCATCATGAACCCCTCCAGCGAGGAGATGATGGCGGCGGTCTATGCCTACAACGTCCTCACCAATCGGGACAAGCAGAGCGGCAGATACATTGCCCGCTATGCCGATCAAGTGCCCGCCTCGGCGGCGCTGGCCAAGGCCATGCAGGACAAAGCTGCCAGCGGTGTCCCTGCCGCCGCGGAGGCAGCGGGCCCGGCGGTGTCCGGCCCCTATGCCTCCCTGATGAAAGCGGTGGAGCAGGGCCTGAAAGGGGAAGCTGCTGCCTGCACCAAGGCCCTGCTGGCCGAGAAAGAGCCGCTGGAGCTGGTGGATGAGGCCCTCATCCCGGCACTGGACATCGTGGGGGTCAAGTACGAGAAAGGGAAGCTCTTCCTGCCGCAGCTGCTGCAGGCCGCCAGCGCGGCCCAGAGCGCTTTTGACGAGATCAAGACCGCCATTGCCCAGCGGGGCGGTTCCGGGGCCAGCAAAGGCCGCATCGTGCTGGCCACCGTCAAGGGTGATGTCCACGACATCGGCAAGAACATTGTCAAGGTCATCCTTGAAAACTATGGCTTTGAGGTCATCGACCTGGGCCGCGATGTTCCCGTGGAGACCGTAGTGGAGACTGTCCGGGAAAAGGACGTCCACCTTGTGGGCCTCTCCGCCCTGATGACCACAACCCTTAAGAGCATGGAGGAGACCATTGCGGCCCTCCACGCCGCCAAGCTGGATTGCAAGGTGATGGTGGGCGGTGCCGTGCTGACTCCCGAGTACGCCGAGAAGATCGGCGCGGACTGGTACGCCAAGGACGCCAAGCAGAGCGCGGATATCGCAAAAGAGTTCTTTGGGGCGTGATTTCAATTTAAAATAAAAACAACAGCCGCTCCGGGCAAAGCATAAACCGGAGCGGCTGTGTTTTAGAAAGTAAATGAATTAGGAGAACAGGGAACGACAACTTGAAAGAGAATCAAATCGTCGGTCAAGCAAAGAAAGAGATGATCCGTGCCACGAGGAAGCCCACGCCGCCAGAAGCTTGTTTTTTAAGTGTGAAAACTCATTCATACTGCTTCCCCGCTTTCACGGTGTTTGATTCACGGTCTGGACAAGGCCCCGACCACTTCGCAATGGGCGGTCTGGGGGAATAGATCCACTGGGACAAAGCCTTCGGCGCGGTAGCCTTTTTGGGTCAGGAGAGCGAGGTCGCGGGCCATGGTCTCGGGGTTGCAGCTGACATAGACCACCCGCTTCGGGGCCATCCTGGCCACGCTCTCAAGGAACCGGGGGGTCGAGCCCTCTCGGGGCGGGTCCATGAAGATGACGTCCGCCCGCTGGCCCGCTTCGGCGGCTTCCTGGATCCACGCGGTGGCATCCGCGGCGAAGAAGCGTGCGTTTTTCACGCCATTGTGTTTGGCGTTGCCAATGGCGTCCCGCACGGCGTCCCGGTTGAGCTCGACGCCTACCACCTGCCTGGCCTTGCCGGAGGCCGTGAGGCCGATGGTGCCAATGCCGCAGTAGGCGTCCAGCACGGTCTCTTTTCCGGTCAGGCGGGCGGCATCCACGGCCAGTCCGTAGAGCACCGCCGTCTGCACCGGGTTGACCTGGTAGAAGCTGCGGGGGCTCAGGGCATAGGTCTTGCCGCAGAGAGTGTCCAGAATGAAGCCCTTGCCGTACAGCACTTTTTCGGCCTCGCCCAGCACAACGCTGGTTTGGCGGGGGTTGTAATTCTGCACCACGGTGGTCACAGGGACGCCGCGCGTTTCGGCTTCTTCCAAGAGATAACGGACGAAGTTCTTGGCACCGGGCAGAACGGGCTGGGCCGTGACCAGTACCACCATCACCTGCCCGGTGGCAACGGCCCGACGGAGCAGACAGTGACGGAGCAGGCCGGTGCCGCGGTCCTCGTTGTAGGGCTGGTAGCGGCAGCGATTGGCCGCCGCCCGGACAGCCAGCAGCACCTTGTCCAGCACTTCGTCTTCCAACAGGCAGCTCTCCACGGGCAGCACTTTGTGGGTGCGGGCCGCATAGATGCCGGAGGTGAGCTTCCCGCCCGCTGCCGGGGCAAAGGTGGAAATGACCTTGTTGCGGTAGCGGTAGGGGACATCCATCCCCCGGATGGGGTGCACGGGGCCGTATTTGCCCAGCAGGGCGCGGACGACGCTTTCTTTTTGTTTGAGCTGCGCGGCGTAGTCCAGCCCCAGAAGCGGGCAGCCGCCGCAGTTTTTGGCGCGCAGTTTGCAATCTGACATAGATCCTCCCAGCCCACCATGCGGGCTTGACAAAACAACAAAAAATCACGATTCTACAAATAGAAAAGGCGCTGTCTGCAAACGACTAGCCCCTTACCAGATTCGTCAAGAAGAAATGACCGCTCAAGTTTGGCAGGCTGTGAGGCGGTCATTTTTGTATTTTCTACAAACAAGAATAGCATAAATGTCGATAAAACGCAACAGAACAGGCCCTCCGGAGAGGGCTTGTTCTGTTTTTGCACGGGCTTTACCCGTATGGGTCATATAAATCATATTCTTCCGCTTCAGCGTGCTTTTCGGCCAGGACGGCCATGGCCTGTTCCAGCTCGCTCTGGCCGCAGCCGCTCTCGCTGACGAGGGCCTGGACGGCCTCGGCGAGGTCGCCGCCGAAGACGGTGTCCAGCCGTTCCCGCATGGCGGCCACGCCGTAGGCCCGGCGGGTAACGGTGGGGGTGTAGGTGTTGCGGTTCTGGTCCTTGCCGCTCTTCACCCAGCCCTTTTTTTCCAGCCGATACAAGAAGTTGAGCACTGTGGCCGGGGCCCAGCCCTTGGCAGCCAGCTTTTCACCGATGTCGCGCCGGGTGGCAGGCGGGCGGCAGGCCCAGACGGCCAGCAGCACCTGCTCCTCGGCGGGGGAAAGGGGCTGGCAGTGCTCCGGGATACCGTACATGGGAACGCCTCCTTTCAAAAAAATACTTTTACAATTGTCTCTGATACTTCTATTTTACCAGAATCCACCCCAAAGTGCAAGAGCGGAAAATCGAGTGGTCATGCGGTGATTTTGTACTTATTTTACAGATGTCTTAGAATTTGTTCTTATACGACGAACGTTTGTGCGCTTTGCGATTTCAATGCGGACAGGAACGCTGCATCTTTGTGCAAAGATGCTCTTGTTTTGCACCCCTCAGAACCGGTATACTACGGACAAATCCAGAACACGAACGCCGCCAAGGTTCGGGCGGCGTTTCCAGGAATCACTGAGGGAAAAGGAGAGGTGCATTATGGCACGAGTATATAATTTCAGCGCGGGGCCCAGCATGCTGCCCGAGAAAGTTCTGAAGCAGGCACAGGCCGAGCTGCTCGAGTACGGCGACAGCGGCCAGAGCGTGATGGAGATGAGCCACCGCAGCAAGTGGTTTGATGCCATCATCACTGAGACGGAAGCCACCCTGCGCCGGGTCATGAACATCCCGGATCATTACAAGATCGGCTTTTTCCAGGGCGGTGCTACCCAGCAGTTTGCCATGGTGCCCCTGAACTTTATGACCACGGGCAAGGCCGATTACATCGTGACCGGCAACTTCTGTCTCTTATA
>OJPL01000889.1_pt1 | contig 10085 bp, 9 predicted proteins | sample 1598501 | NCBI WGS metagenome assembly OJPL01 (sample SAMN03922486, study PRJEB24848) | human gut metagenome | isolation source: stool sample | host: Homo sapiens | place: Germany | collected 2011-05 | reverse complement strand
GCGCGTCTTACCTTTCGGGTTCACCATCCATGGTGGGGCGCGTTTCTAACGAAGCCGTAACGGCCGATGGGCTCTTTTGGCGCCAGCCCTTCTCGAACCGTACGCCGCTCATGGTATGTTTATCGCGATAACAAGGACGGAGGTGCCCGTGGCACGCAATAAGTGCCCGGAGGAGACGGTCGAGAAGATTCTCGACGTTGCCGAGCGGCTCCTCGTGGAGCGCGGCTACGAGCACACCACGATGATCTGAAGAGCAATACGCTAAATCGAAAAAGGTAATCGAAGCCGCGCCTGTGGACTTATCGAGGGTCGAGATTCCCGCCCCATCCATCGGCACCCAGCAGAAGGTCGTCGACATCCTCGACCGCTTCGACACCCTAACGAAATCGCTCAACGACGGTATCCCCGCCGAGATCGAGGCACGCCGGGCGCAGTACGGGTACTACCGCGACCGCCTGCTCGACTTCCCGCGCAAGGCAGGCGCCACGCGCAGCATGCTCTGGATCTTGGGCATCGGCTCGATGTCGGCGTAGATGTTGAGCGTGACCATGGCGTTTCCCTCCATGCCGAGAGGCTGTATAAGCCGCCGTGGCGGACGAATCATGTCCTCCCAAAAAACATGCGTAAGATCGAGCGGAGGCTGAGCACGCCGAATCGGAGCAAGGGCACCCGAAAAAGTGCCGGAAAACTCACCGATTTCGCGGGGCGCTGATGGCGCGAAGGCGGATATTGGGAAGATGACAGGCCGGATTTGTCGCGTCGAGTTGACCGTCTGCAATCTGAATCGTTCGGCGGTTTGCTTTGTTATGGCCGATGCCGCACGAAACGTACCGAAATGTGTGCGCATAGGTGCGGCCCGTCCCTATACCTTGGCTTTCGGTTGCCAACTGATTTGCGATCAGCCCGAAATAAGGCGACGATCGGGATCCTCTAACTCGGTTTCTAAGGCGCTTAGAGCCGGCTCATAAGGGCGAAAACAAAGCCACCCGTGACGATTCTTTCAGTCATCGCTCTTGTGCATTCCATTTGACCTGCGGAAATGCTAGGCGGCAAACCCGCTGGCTACGATTCACTTCGCTAAACAGACGCCAAAGAGGAAAATCAGCCGTTTTATCATCCATCTCGGACGTTTCAGGGCCTCAAAACCAACCCGTTTTTGTCCCCGGGACAAAAATGAAACTGCGGGCTCGCGGTTTCGAAATAGTTTGCGAATTTGTCCAGGGCTTGTCTCAAACGCTTACGCGAGGACACGCGGAGGGATTCGGCGGCAAGGTGGACAAAACCGACAACCAAGCTAGACCCAATCGGAATGGCGCCACGACAAACGAGCGTGAAAGAGTGGGAGTAGAACAGACGTTCGACCATATGATATAATACCTGCTAATGGGCGCGGTTTCTTCCGAAGCCGCGCCCATTACTATATCTGGACCGATATCGACGGAAAGCTCTAATTCCAGGGGCAGCTACGACAACATACAATTTCAAGAAGAAAATCAATAGCATTGCGAGGAGTGAGTTAGATAAATAACGAATTGAAGGCCATTGCGCCGATTAAAATGGAATGCCTTGCTAAGGAAATCAGAGAATGCATCGAGTCGATCAGGAACTATATCCAGATTGACCAGCAAGAAATTCTGCTGATGGCCGTTACCGATATTTCGAATTTCAGCAATCCCTCTCCTGAAGGCGACATTCTTTTCTATAAGCAAGGTGGCTTGCCGTCCCGCCCTGTCGAATACTTGCAAAGTCTTATCGCTTCAACGAACAACACGATTTGTCTTCATGTCACGGACGAAGATATCGAACGGCTTGCCCACCAATACTTGCACGATTAGGAAATGCTATTTGAAAAAGCGACGCAGTATTTGATGTTTCGAAGTTTGGTGATCGAGGACGACAGCGAAACTAGCTGTCTGGTCTTTGAGGCCCAAATGATGCACATGGTTAGAGGGAATCGATACCGCTTTCTCCAACTTGATTATATTCAACCACTCGTGCTCGTTCACGACAGCGAATTCCAAAAGCTGTTTGGAGTTTCCGCAAATGCTGTGATTGACGGATATGAAAGGCTCGAAAAGGCTTTGTCGAACGGAAGACTTGAGGGCTTGGCCGCTTTGAGGGAGCTCTTTGAAAAAGCCGGTTCTGCTGACGAGGCTGACTTTTCGATAATTCCAGAGAAGGATTTACGGGCGGCTGAGGAAGCGTTCCTTGAAGCGTGCTCCGTGCATCATTTCAATGTAGGTAGAATAACCAACTGGCCAAAGACGTTTATGGACGCCTTGTCGTTCGCTCCTGGTGAGGCCTCCTTCTTCGAAGAAGGAGAGATGCGATACTGGCCCATTGTCACGCTTCCCATTGTCGACAGGCCTTTCATCACGCTAAACGGGAAAACTTATTGCTTCGACTACTACTCGCTTACTGATAACTTTTATAGAGCAGTCCAGAAAGCGATTCTGCGTCTCGATCCTGGCTATTCAGAGCAGTGGCAGCAAAGGCAAAAAGAAGCCAGCGAAAGCATGGTCGAATCCGTTTTTAAGGAAATGCTTCCTGGATGCATTTCATATGCCGATAATTACTACGGAAGCAAGAAACATCGAAATGAGAATGATCTTCTGGTCATTTACAGAGATGCGCTTTTGGTAGTTGAGGTCAAAGCGGGCCGCTTTACCGACGCTCCACCAGTGTCTGATTTCGATTCGCACATTAAACGCTACAAAGAGCTGATACAGAAATCAAATAGCCAATGTGCGCATATGAGGGACTACATTAGAGATTCTGGCGCGGAATTGCTTCTGTATGATCAGGGCATGCTGCCGAAAGCGGCTCTCAATATCTCAAATATCAATAGAATTTTCTGCCTTTCGGTGACGATGGAGAACATCAACACTTATGCAGCGCGCGCCGAAAAACTTGGATTCTTAAAATTGAGGGAGGGTGTGTCTTGCATTGCCATTGATGACCTAATGACCTACAGAGAGTACTTCGATAATCCTCTTGAATTCCTGCATTTTCTCAAACAAAGGGAGATGGCATCTCTTAACGAAAGAATTGCCCTTAACGACGAGTTTGACCATCTCGGCATGTATATTGCCCACAACTGTTATTCCCTCGAGATTGACAACGCCCCTAAAGGGGAGATTCTATGCATAACGGGCTATAGGGAAGATCTGGATAGTTATTTCGAGAGGGTTGATACACCTTTGCCGCAACTCGAGAAACCTCGGCAAAACATGCCGAAGCGTTTCCGCGAAATTATCGACGTATTATTCAAATCCAACAATTCCCAAGCTGTCAGCATATCTTCATATTTGCTGGACTTCTCCAGTGATGCTCGTCAGCAGCTTTCAGATGACATAGATAAGGTTTTAAAACAGCAGGCGAGAACCGGTAGACAGTGTGCTCTCTCGTTTTCGGGCAAGGGAGACTCGATTTGTATGACTTACTTTGTTCTTCAAGATGAGTTGCATGATGCACAGACGGATCAAGAGATGTTCGATTATGCCGCTTCGATCCTTCTCGCTAATGGCGAGAAGGATCGAATGATGCTGTCCTTTCGATTCGATGCGAATTACGTTCTACAAAGTGTTAACGCTCGTTCAATCGACATTGACCAAATCCCGCCGAGCCGAATTGATGAATTGAAAAGCCACGGTGAGCAAATGGGCGATTTTAGGGTTGTCAAATACAAGAGGGAGCATGGAAAAATAGGAAGGAATCAACCCTGCCCTTGTGGGAGTGGAAGGAAGTACAAAAAGTGCCATGGGCAGAGCAATTTAATTAGTTCTTAAACCCTGAAAGCCTGACAGCAGAATACGTTTAAATTTGCCACCAGGCTACATCAAACGACGGTGCATAAACGAATCGACGCGAAAGGCAAGGGTAAGCCGATAAGGATTTGAGCTGCACTTTTGAGTACTGTTAGGCTTTCTTTCGTACGAGAACCCATGGTAAAGCTGTCAGCGATAGCGGTGAGTAAAACAACGATCTAGCATCCGTTCCACGTGGGAGCAGAGATTATTTCTTTGTTGTTTGCTCCTTTTCACCTTTGATTTTGTACTCTATTCCATGTTTCTTGAGGCGGCAAAGTACAGGGAGATAGTCGGAGGAACGGAAATAACGATTTAACCCAAATGAATGAACAAGCGTTTATTGCCCCCGAGGACGAAACGAGGCCGTTTCGGAGACAGCGAAACTGGATTTATCGATCCTCTTGATCCAATCCAGGTCCTTTTAGGTCTATTTCGTTTCGGATGTCTTCATCGGCTTTCTTGCCAGTGATGGCACCGTAGGCTTCTTTTATGCCATTCTTCACTGCCCATTTGATAACGAAATACAGCGAAATCAAAATAAGGACTGCCGTTCCTGCGCTTATGCCTAATTCATCCCACATGATTCAATCCTCATAATTCCGATTTGTAGCTCGATTTTGTACTCGAATTATGACTTGGGCCTGCAGCGTTGTCTAGGACAATTGCGGTCGTCATCTTTGAGCAGTTGTGTTGAAAGCGAGGATGCGCCGCTGACGAACGGCGCAATAGAAAGCGGTATCGGTTTTCAAGTGAAAATGACATCGCTTCTGTATAGAGCATCCTGCAAATGGCGATCAACGGCCGCGATGCTTCTGCTTGCGCTTCAGCTTTCGCTGCTCGAAGCGCGCCTCCGCCTCATCCGCGCGACGCTGACTTCTTGCTTGAGCCGACTCCTGCTTCATCGCTTCCCGCTGTGCCGCGAGCGCCTGTTGTGCCTTGGTGCTCACCGCGGGCCGTTTAAGGGCTTTCGCTGCCTCGCGAGCGCGCCGCTTGGGGTTCTTCGCGGGTTTGCTTGTTTCAGTGACCTTGTCGCCGAAGAACGAGAGCTTCTCCCATTCGCTTGTAACGAATTGCAGGATCTCCTCATCGGACGGCTCCGCGCCGAAGACGATGCGGGCGACGCCATACCTTCCGCCCTCGACGTGCTCCGCCAGCCCGACCCAGAATTGGCCGTCGTGATATACGGTCAGGGTGGACGACACGCTGATCTGCATGGCTGGTTCCTCCTTTATGTAGATGACCATGCAGAGAAGGGACAACCAAGGAGGCAGGTTACTGATGCGGACTCCCGCACGCCCACGACTACCCGACGGGGACTGTGTTTTCATCTCTGATGTCCGCATTGTAGCACGCGTGAATGCGCCCGGCATCGCTGCCGACATGGCGCGACTGGGATTCGCTCCCCGACGCGCCCTTGTGTATATTGTCTTCTCGGTTTCGAAACTTTTAATTAATTCGAGTTTCGAAACCGAGAAGGAGCTGATGATGGATTGGGTCGACCGCAATACGTACATGGAGCGGCTTTGGACGCTCGAGGGCACCCGGGACATCAAGGTGATCACGGGGATGCGCCGCTCCGGCAAGTTCGAGCTCATGAAGGCGTTCTCCGCCTCCGTTGCTCGGAAGGACCCATCTTCCAACAACGTCTACATCGATTTGCTGGACCTCGACAACGAGCCACTGCTCGAGTACTACGCGCTGCATCATGAAATCATAGAGCGGCACAAAGAGGGCGCCCGCAACCGTCTCTTCATCGACGAGGTGCAGCTGTGCGAGGGTTTCGAGAAAGCAATTAACAGCATTCACGCACGTGGCGGATGGGATATCTACCTCACGGGATCGTACGCGTTCCTCCTGAGTTCGGACCTGGTGACCCTGTTCACAGGGTGCCACAGGGAGGTACACATCCTTCCCTTCAGCTTTGGCGAATACCGCTCCTACTTCGGCGAGCAGGGGGCCGCCGACGACGAGTTCGCCGGGTCCTACGATTACGATGACATCTCGGAGTCGTACGGTTTCCTTCGGCGCGGGCGGATCACCCACCGCCGATCTAGAGGCACTCGGTCAGAATCTGGAACACCTCGCTGCGCTCCAGTTTCTTGGCGCAGCCGCCGGTGAGTACGCAGGTGTCCGCAACCTTGTGCAGCGTCTCGTCGGACGCGTCGGAGCCCATCTCGGCGAAGCTCGTGGGAAGCCCCATCTCGCCGATGAACGTCTGCAGGCGGTCGATGCCTTCGAGCGCCACCGTAAGGTCGTCTTTGCCCTCGCCGTCGACGCCCCACACCTCGCGCGCCCAGCGGGCGAACTGCGCGGGCGCCTCGGGGGCCAGGTGGCGGTAGAGCACAGGGTGGATGACCGCGAGGCCCATTCCGTGGTTGGTGTGGGTGTACGCGCCGTACTGGTGCTGGATCATGTGCGCCTGGAAGTCCGTTGACTTGCCGATCTTGAGCACGCCGTTCTCGGCCATGGCGGAGTCGTATACGAGCTCGCTTCTGGCATCGAGGTTCTGGTCGTCGTCCGCGATGATCCGCATGTTGCGGATGACGTTACGCTGGATGGCGAGGTTGATGTCGTCGGTGACGTTGCGTCCGCGCGGGCTTCCGAAATAGCTCTCCATGCAGTGCGAGAGCGTGTCGAACGCGCCGCTCATGAACTGCGCGTGCGGTACGGTGAGCGTGAGCGCCGGGTCGAGCGCCGCCCACATGGGCATCGCCCCCAGATAGGCGCCCTTCACGTGCGTCTCCTCGTTGGTGATGACGGCGCCGTTGTTCTGCTCGGCGCCCGTGCCGGAGAGCGTCACGATGCAGCCCATGGGGATGAACGAGCTCGGCATCTTGCCGTCGACGTGCTCGAACGTCTCGATGTCCTCGTCAAGCATCGCCTGCGCGGAGACCACCTTGCAGCAGTCGAAGACCGACCCGCCGCCGACGGCGAGAATGAAGTCGACCTGCTCCTCGCGTGCGAGCGCGGCGCCTTCTTGGCACTTCTCGTAGGTCGGATTGGGCATGATGCCGCCGAAGTCCACCACGCGCTTGCCCGCGCTCGTGAGCTTATCGACCACGTGGCCGTAGACGCCGGTTCGCTTGACCGAACCTCCGCCGTAGGCGAGCATCACTGTCTTGCCCATGGCACCCATCTCGGCGTTGAGTGCCTGGTCCATGGCCCCCTCGCCGAAGTAGTTCCTGACCGGGTAGTCGTACGTGAATGAGTTCATGGCAATTCCTCCTAGTAAGTTATCAGTGCGGTCTGACCGCTCGTCTACACGTTGCGCACGAGCCCGGACATCCATTCGATGGTGGCGGGGTCGTGGTGGTCGAAGAACGCGCTGCGCCCGGTGTCGAGCGCGGCGATGGCGACCATCTCGTCGTCGCCCAGCGCGAAGTCGAAGACGTCGAAGTTTTGCTCCATGCGATCGCGGTGCGTGCTCTTAGGGATACAGACCACACCGCGCTGCAGCAGCCAGCGCAACACGACCTGGGCGACCGTCTTGCCGTGCGCCTCGCCGATGCGAGCGAGGACCTCGTTGCGGAAGAGGTCGTTTCTGCCCTCCGCAAAGGGCGCCCAGCCCTCCGTGGCCACCTCCTTGCCGGCCATGTACTCCTGCGCCTCGCGCTGCTGGAAGAACACGTTGCACTCGACTTGGTTCACGGCGGGGGCGATGCGGTTGAACGAGATGAGGTTTGCGAGGTGATCGGGGTAGAAGTTAGCTGTGCCTATGGCGCGGATAACGCCCTGCTCGTAGAGCTCCTCCATGGCGCGCCATGCGCCGAAGACGTCGCCGAAGGGCTGATGGATGAGGTAGAGGTCGACGTAGTCGAGCCCCAGCCGCTTGAGCGACGCGTCGAAGCCGCGCTTGGCTCCCTCGTAGCTCACATCCGACATCCACAGCTTGGTCGTCACGAACACCTCGTCGCGCGGCAGGCCGCTCGCACGAATGGCGGCCCCGACCGCCTCTTCGTTGCCGTAGCTTGCGGCCGTGTCGAGCAGCCGGTAGCCGACCGAGAGCGCGTCCTCTACGGCGCGCTGGCATTCCGTGGCGTCCGGGATCTGGTACACGCCGAAGCCGAGCTGCGGCATCCTGACGCCGTTGTTCAAGGTGATGTAGTCCATGGTACCTTCCTTCCTCGCAACTTGACGTATCCACCATACGAGGGGCGCCGTACCGGCGGAAGTTTCCGTTGGTGAGGGTTCTATAACGCTGGGGTGCGCACGGGGTTATAATCCGCGGGTTCTAGGCGTCACCTCAAAGAGATCGGCGCCGAGCTCGTCGGCGATGGTCTGAGCTACGACAGCGGTGTGGCCCTGTGCCGAGCAGCAGGCCACGAGGACGTTGCCGTCTGCAGCGGGCACTGCGGCGGGCTCGCCCTCGACAGCCGACTGGTCCTCGGCGGCGGCTTGGTTGGTCCGTTATCGTCTGAGTGCTACTCCTGCGCGTCGAAATCGGGGCGTATGGCCAGGTAGCCCGCGAGTGCTTCCTCAGTGGCGGTGTAGTAGGTCATGGTCCCGTCGAGCTTGGCAATCTCAGCCATCTCGTCTTCGGTGAGGGAGAAGTCGAAGATGTTCGCGTTGTCGGCGATGTGGGCGGGGTTCTTGGAGCCGGGGATGATGGAGGTGCCCATCTGCACGTGCCAGCGCAGGATCACCTGGGCCGGGGTCTTGCCATACTTCTCGGCGAGAGCGACGAAGACGGGCTCCTCCAGAAGCCCTTTGTCGCCGTGGCCGAGCGGGTACCACGCCTCGATCACCGTGCCGTACGGCGCGAGGTAGGCGCGCAGGTCGCGCTGGGCGTGGTAGGGGTGGCACTCAACGGTCACGAGCTGCGGCTTGATGTCGGCGACCTCGATGACTTCGGCGATCTTGTCTTGCGGGAAGTTGGAGAGGCCGAGGGCACGCACCTTGCCCGCGCGGTACGCCTCCTCCATCGTGCGCCACGCGGCCAGGTAGTCGCCTACCGGCTGGTGCAGGATGAGCATGTCGACGTAGTCGAGCCCTAGGCGCTGGAGCGTGGCGTCCACCGCCGGCATGCCCGCGTCGTAGACACTCGGCCAGAGCTTGGTGGAGACGAAGATTTTGTCGCGGGCGATGCCGCTTTTGGCGATGGCACGGCCCACGGCGCGCTCGTTCATGTAGGCGTTGGCGGTGTCGATGTGCTCGTAGCCAGCCGCGAGCGCGGCGGTTGCGGCCGCCTCGGCCTCGGCCGGGGTCATGAGGAAGGTGCCCAAACCTTCGATGGGCATCTCTACGTCGTTGTTGAGCTTCAGATATTCCATGGTCTCCTCCTTAATGGTGACTTTTCGAATACAAGGCTACGGCGTTTACTGACGTGCGAGAAGTTCACGTTGGAATGATGGATATAACCATGGGGTATATACGGCACATAATGCGTGACAGGAGGATCGATGTACAACCCACAGCTTGACACTTTCATCTGCGTGGCGGAGGCGGGCAGCTTCTCCAAGGCGGCACAAGAGTCCTCCATCACGCCCACGGCCGTCATCAAGCAGATGAACCTGTTGGAGTCGCGGCTAGGCCTTACGCTGTTTCACCGATCGCATCAGGGGCTTTCGCTTACGCGAGCAGGTAGGTCGCTGCTCGCCGACGCCCGCCATATCGTGCAGTACTCTCAAGAATCAATCGCACGCGCCCGCGTCGCCGAGCGCGGAGAGAAGCGCATCATCCGCGTGGGAGTGTCGCTCATGACGCCCAGCACGCCGCTCACGAAGCTGTGGCCGAAGGTGAAGGAACGTTGCCCTGGCATGAGCCTTCAGGTGGTCACGTTTGATAACACACCCTCGGCGGCGCGCGGTTTGGCGAACCTCGGGCAAGACATGGATATCGTGGTGGGGATTTTCGACGATGCCTTTCTTAAAGAGCGCGGGTGCTTGGGCCTCGAGCTTTCGCGCGAGCCGCTCTGGTGCGCCGTTCCCGTCGACAGCGAACTCGCCAAACGCGACATCGTCACATTCGACGACCTCCACAATCACAGTCTTATGCTTATACGCCGGGGCTGGAACGCCGAAATCGACCGCGTGCGCGACGAGATACTCTTGCATCATCCTCAAATCGCGCTCGTAGACTTCCCGCAATATCGGGCGGAGGTGTTCAATCGCGGCGCGAACGAGGACCTCGCGCTTGCGACGCTGCCGTTGTGGGCCAACGTCCACCCCATGCTCAAAACCGTCCCTACCGATTGGGACTGTCTCGTGTCTTACGGGCTGCTTCATTCGTCGCACCCCGCAGACCATGTGCGGGAGTTCCTCGATGCGGTGTCTGCCG
>OJPL01000888.1_pt1 | contig 10086 bp, 8 predicted proteins | sample 1598501 | NCBI WGS metagenome assembly OJPL01 (sample SAMN03922486, study PRJEB24848) | human gut metagenome | isolation source: stool sample | host: Homo sapiens | place: Germany | collected 2011-05 | reverse complement strand
GACGGCCGCCGATGTACATTTCGCCCTTGGAGATCTCCTCCAGACCGGCGATCATGCGCAGGGTGGTGGACTTACCACAGCCAGAGGGGCCGACGAAGATGATGAATTCCTTGTCCTGGATCTCCAGGTTGAAATCGGTGACGGAAGGAGCCGTAGCACCGGGGTAGATCTTGTAGATATGCTGGCAGCTGATAGAAGCCATAAAGCTTTTTCCTCCATTGATGTTGTTGCACTCAAAGGCTCAGCTTGACGATGAGCCGTTTCATTGCTATTATAATAGCAGATTATTTTGTGTTATAAAATAGCATTTTATTGATTTGAGGTGTCAGATATTGATTTACTCTCCCAGCACGACTGCCGCCCTCGGCATCGTGGAGGATGCCCAGCCGGAAGAGCCCCTCACCCTGCGGGGCGAAGGGCTCTGGGTCTGCCTCATTTCCAGCGGAAAATGTGTCGTCTCGCTGTCCGATCTCGAACTGATGCCGGCAGGTTCTGCCCTGTTGCTGCCGCCCCAGAATGCCGCAGCGGGCCATCTCGTGCTGAGCCGGGGGCCGCTGACCCTCGCGCCGGAAAACGAGTGCCATCTGCTCTGCGTCCAGCTCACCGGGCAGGCAGCGGAACAGTTCCTCGCAGGGCTTTCCGAAATGCCCTTCCTCGCCCGGGGCGAGACCTGCCCGGCGGCGGCAGAGCTGATGGGGCGCCTTGCCGAAGAGCGGGACGCCTCGGAGCGGGTGCGCAGTCAGCTGGCCTTCGCGCTGCTGTGCGAGCTCTCAGACGCCGACAGCGCCGCCCCTGCCCTGCCCCCGCTGGTGGCCGCCGCCATCGAGGACATCCGCAGGAACTACGCCGGGCTCTACGGCGTGGAAGAGCTGAGCGAGCGGCTGGGCGTCTCCAAGAGCCACCTCGTCCGTGCCTTTACGGCAGCGCTGGGCGTCTCGCCGGGGCGGTACCTCACCAACGTCCGCATAGAAGCCGCCATGCGTCTGCTGCTCCACCGGGAGTACACGCTGGACGTCATCGCCAGCCTCTGCGGTTTCTCGGGGGCCAACTACCTCTGCCGCGTCTTCAAAAAAACGACCGGCCAATCTCCCACGCAGTGGCGGGCGATGGCCGGTCGGAGCGCACTGCCCGAGCTTTCGCCCGAGCAGCAGCGGTTGGAACAGGAATTGTTCATTTAAGCGCTACGCTTTTTCCGCTTCAGCAGGAAGAGGGTCAGGCCGGCCGTGATGGCCTCAGAGGCCGGAAACGCGGCCCAGACGCCGTTCATCCCGAAGAGGGCGCTCAGCACCAGAGAGCAGGCCACGATGGCCACGATGCCGCGGGAAAGCGACGTCGCAGAAGCCTCTGCGGGGCGGTCCACCGCGCCCAGATAGCCGGCGGCCACGATATTGAAGCCCGCGAAGAAATAGCCGAGGAAGTAGATGCGCATCCCGCTGAAGGCATACTGCGCCATGAGGGCCGAGTTCTCACTGTTGAAGACCGCGACGATCGGCCCGGTGAACCCGAACAGAACTGCATACAGTGCCGCCGCCAGCGCAAGCGCTGTTCCGCTGCCCAGCAGCAGGAGCTTGCGGGTACCGGCGGCATCGTTTTTGCCGTAGCACTTGCTGACCAGCGGCTGTGCGCCCTGGGCCACGCCGTTGAAGATAGCCGTCGCCACCAGCGCGTAGTTCGCCACGACGCCGTAAGCCGCCACGGCCACATTGCCCGCCAAACGCAGGAGCAGCAGGTTGAAGACGGTGGTGGTCACGCCGGAGGACATCTCTCCCACGAAGCCCGAGACGCCCAGCTGGCAGCTCTGGGCCAGCAGCTTCGGCGAGGGCAGCTGCCGCACAAGGCGGACGGTGCTGCTCTTTTTGAAGAAGTGGCGGCTGCAGATCGCAATGCTCAACACCGGCGAGACTGCCGTCGCCAGCGCCGCGCCGGGCAGGCCGAGACCCATGGGGAACATGAAAATGTAGTCGAACACCACGTTGAAGAGGCTGCCGCAGAGGGTCGCCACCATGGCCAGTGAGGGATCACCATCGTTCCGGACAAAGGCTGAGACGATGTAGTTGCACATGAAAAAGGGCGTGAACAGCAGGAAGATGCGGGCGTACCCCACGCCGAGTGCAACGATCTCCGCGTCGCCGCCCATGAACCGCAGCAGCACCTCGGGGCAGAAGATGCCCGCCAGCATGAAGGGCAGGGCGAACACCAGCGCCCAAAGCAGGGCGTTGGAGAAATAGCGCTCCGACCGCTCGTCGCCCTGCGCCCGGAGGATGGCGTAGCGGGTGGCCGCGCCGAGGCCCAGCATGGAGCCGATGGCGAAGATAAAGTTGTAGATGGGCAGACAGAGGTTCAGCAGAGCCACACCGCTGGTGCCTGCCGCCTGCGAGATGAAATAGGTATCGGCCAGGATGTAGCAGGACGTACCCAGCAGGCCGAAGATGTTCTGGCTGACGTATTTGAAATACTGTTTGGTAAGGCTCATGTTCTCCTCGTCAAATGTCACATTTTTATCATTCAAATTTCAGATATACTGCCATATTGCGTCAGTTTATCACAATCCGACCGAAGCTGTCAAGCTCTCCATTTGCACAAACGCCCGGATGGGTGTATACTGTAGTTTGTTTTTGAAAACAGGCAGAAGGGAGGGTGCATCATGCCGGGCAAGACTTTATACTGTCTGGGCGAAGCGTGGCTGGAATTGAACAGCACCGCGCCGCTGGCGTCGGCAAAGACGTTTTCTCCCCGCATGGGTGGAAGCGCCGCCTCGCTGGCACTGGCTTATGCCGCACAAGGCGGCAGAGCCTCTCTTTTAACGCAGCTTGGCGAGGATGCTTTCGGACACCGCATCGCAGACGCTTTATCTACTGCCGGTGTGGACATCAGCCGGGTCTGCTTCACCTCCCGCGCCCCCACGCCGCTGCTGTTCGACGGCGGCGGCGAACAGCTAGGCTGCCGCACCCGTTCTTCGGAGCTGCTCTATGCACCCGAACAGCTGGGCGCTGACTGGGCCGCAGATGCTGAAATGCTGGCCTTTTCCAGCGCCTGCCTCGTGGACAGCCCCTGCCGCTACACCCATCTTGCCGCGCTGGACACCGCCCGCACCGCCGGTGTGCCGGTCTGCTTTGTCCCCTCTCTCCGCCCGGCTCTCTGGCCCGGCGAGAAGACCCTGCGGGACACGGTGATGCAGTTTCTCCCCTTCGCGGACATCCTCCTCCTCACCGCCGACGAGATGGAGCTTCTGCTGGACACCCGGGAGTATCAGGTCGGGCTGTTTGCCCTGCTGCGGGGGCATACCCAGCTGGTGGTGCTTGAGACAGAAGAGGGCGTCCACGCCTTTACCCGGGCAGTACACGCATTCCTGCCCGAGCTTTCCGCCCCGCCCGAAGAGCTGGCCGCACGGCTGCTGTATCAAATCTCTCAGCAGGAGCTGACCCTGAAAAAGCTCATGAAATGCAGTGCTCCGGCACTTCAGACACTTCTATAACGCCGGAAAGCCCCCGCCTTTGCAGGCGGGGGCTTTCCGTTTATTCTGTCATCCGGAGGAGAATGAGCTGATCAGTGAATGAACACCGGGCCAAGCGGGTTGGTGATGGGGCTGACGTAGCCGCCCAGCAGCTTCGGGATAGCGAGGCTGATGTCAGGCACGAAGGTCAGCAGCAGCAGAGCGATGAACATGCACAGATAGAACGGGAGAGTAGCCTTGACGACCTTCTCCATGGGGCGCTTCGCAACGGCAGAGCCGATGAACAGAACCGCGCCGACAGGGGGAGTCAGCAGGCCGATGCCGCAGTTCAGGACCATGATGATACCGAACTGGATGGGGTCGATGCCGATGGAGGTCGCGATGGGCAGCAGGATGGGGGTAGCGATCAGGATGATGGGAGCCATATCCATGATGCAGCCCAGCACCAGGATGATGAGGTCGATGAGCAGTGCGATGATGTAGGGGTTGCTGGTGACGCTGGTGATGGCGTTTGCAGCCAGATCAGGCACGTGCAGCATGGTCAGGCAGTTGCCGAACACAGCAGAGGTGGCGATCAGGATGAGGACGATGGACAGAGTGTTGACGCACTCATCCAGAGCGTGCCAGACGCCCTTCCAGTCAAGGCCCTTGTAGACGAAGACGGAGACCAGCAGAGAGTAGATAACTGCGATAGCAGCGGACTCGGTAGCGGTGAACACACCGCCGACAACGCCGAACACGACGATGACGACTGCGGCCAGAGCCCAGATGGAGGTACCCAGCTGCTTGATGAAGCCCTTGATGGTGAAGGGAGAACCCTTGGGGTAATTCTCCTTGACGGAGATGATGTAGGAGCCGATCATCAGGACGATGGCCAGCAGAGCGCCGGGCAGGTAGCCAGCCAGGAACAGGCTGCCCACGGAGATGCCGCCGGCGGTGGTGGCGTAGATGACCATGTTATGGCTCGGGGGAACCAGCAGGCCCTCGCAGGAGGAGGTGATGGTGACAGCGGTGGAGAAGTCGGCGTCGTAGCCCTGATCGACCATCATGGGGATCATGATGGAGCCGATGGAAGCGGTATCTGCAGAAGCAGAACCGGAAATGCCGCCGAAGAAGTAGGAAGCAACGATGTTGACCATTGCCATGCCGCCGCGCATCCAGCCGACGCAGGCGTCAGCCAGCGCGATCAGCTTTTCGGAGATGCCGCCGCTGCCCATGAGGACGCCCATGGTGATGAAGAAGGGGACGGCCATCAGGCTGAAGGACGAGATGCCCTTGACCATCAGACGGCAGACATCGGTCAGTGCCTGACCCTGCACCATCATGCACAGCACGCTGGACAGACCAACGGCGTATGCGATGGGGAAGCGCAGGAAGATCATGACGAAGAAGCTGACAAGAAGGACAACGATTGCCAGTGTCTGGGCTGTCATATTAGTTCTCCTCCTTTACAAAAATGCTCTTGATGTGGTTGTACAGCGCCTCGATCTCGAAGATGATCATGGCGACACCGGCCAGAGGCACGGGGAAGTACATCCAGAAACGGCTCAGCCAGGGCATCGAGACATAGAAGCCGCGGCCGCCCAGGGTGGTGGCGTAGTTCCAGCCCACAACCAGCATGATGAGGCCGAGGATGCAGACCGCCAGATCGGCGAGGATGTCCAGCACCTTGACGGCGATCTTGGGCAGATAGACGTCAAATGCGGTCATGCGGATGTGTGCGCCGCGGCGGATGGCCAGAGCAGCACTCAGCACGGCCATGTAGCTCATGCAGGTCAGAACGACTTCTTCAGACCATGCGGGGTCCGGGATGAACGGGACGTAACGACCAATGACCGACATGGTGGTGATGAGAATATCCACGATCAGCAGAATCTTGCAGATAAACAGGACCACTTTGTAGGTGACGTCGTACGCCGGCTTGATCTTATCCAGAGTGGTAAAGATTTTCGGCATAGGATCTCCTCCATACTCTTATAAAAAGCCCGGCGGGTCTGCGGGCGTATCCCGTAGTCCCCCGCCGGGCTATGTACTACTTCAGGATAAAGGCGCTTTTATCAGGCCTTCATATCCAGCAGCTGCTGATACAGCTCAGCCTGATCAGAGGTGTTCTCGCTGATGACCTTAGCGCAAGCCTCCTGCCAGGGAGTCTTATCGGGGACATCGACGACGTTGCAGCCGGAAGACTTCAGCTCGTCGAGGACCTTGTTCTCAGCGGTCTCGGACAGGTCAGCGTTGAAGGCCTGCGTATCCGCAGCAGCCTCCATGACGGCAGCCTGCTGGTTCTCGGTCAGCTTGTTCCAGGCGTTGTCGGTGATGACAGCCTGCACAGCGCCCAGAGTATGGCCGTCGAGGATCAGGTTGTTAGCGACCTCGGGGAAGGCGTTGGACTTGTAGTTTGCGATGGGCTGCTCAGCGCCATCGACAACGCCGGTCTGCAGTGCGCTGTACAGCTCGCCGAAGGAGACGACGGTGGGGTTAGCGCCCAGACCCTCGACCATGCCGTTCATGACGGGGTCGTTGGACACACGCAGCTTCAGGCCCTTGAAATCAGCGATGCCAGAAACAGGCTTGACAGTGAAGAAGTGACGGAAACCCTCTTCGCCGTAGAAGATACCACGAACGGGCAGGCCCAGCTCCTGGGGCTCGTTCAGGAACTCAGGTGCCAGCTCGCTGTTGGCGAAGTTCCAGAAGTGTGCGCGGTTCTCGAAGGTGAAGGGGATGGACAGCAGCTTGGACTTGTTGCAGCCGTAGCTGGTCAGTGCGAAAGCGGAGATACGGCTGATGTCGATGGAGGTGGAGCCGCCGAGGATAGCGTCCAGAACGTCGTTCTCAGAGCCCAGAACGCCGGAAGCCTGCACATCGACGACGACGGAGCCGCCGGTCAGCTCCTCGACCTTCTCCTTGAAGTGAGAACCGGTCTGGCCGACGATGGTATCCAGCGGGTTGACCTCGGCGTAGACCAGAGTCACCTTCGGGTCGGAAGCAGCAGCTGCGGCATCACCAGCGGGAGCGGTGGAAGCTGCAGCAGAGGTAGCGGTAGAAGCAGCAGTGCTGTTGCTGGAGCCACCGCAGGCGGTCAGTGCCAGAGCAGCGGCGGAAACACCGGCTGCTGCCAGAAAGCTGCGACGAGAAATCTTCTTCATGATAAAATCCTCCTTAGATTTTCCTCATTCAGGGCGGTGCGCTCTGCACGGGTCGCACACCGTCCGTTCATTTACTGTACACACTTTAGCAAAAATTTTAAGTCAGAACAAGGGCTTATGAAAAATGTCCTGTTTTTCAAAAAAATGTGAGAAACACTTTTGTGCATTCCTTACAAGCCGCGGTGCAGTTTATTCAGCACACTGCCCAACAAGATGAATACAATGTAATATCTCTTGCACTTTTTCAGGCTTCGCGGATGCGCTGGATGAGGCGGCTCTGCTCCTCAAAAGCCGCGTACATAGGCTCGACTGCCGCCCGGAAGCGGGCTTTCTCGGCGGCGGAGAGGGTCGTCACCTCCACGCCCCATTCCCTCATATGCTTCTCGGCGCTGGCCTCCCGCTCCGCCCAGAGGCGGCGTTCGGTCAGAGCGCTCTCCTTTCCGCAGGTGCGGATGATGTCCGGGAAGCGCTCGTCCAGCTCTGCCAGCTTTTCCATCGCGGCCTCGCTGGCCAGCTGCAGCTCCGGCACGCGGGCATGCTCATCCTTTAAGAAATAGGGGGCCACCTCGTAGTGGCCCATGGCCTCATAGCTGGGCCAGTTGTTTTCCGCGCCGTCTATCTCGGCGTTGTGCAGGGCTGCATAGACCCGGCTGTAGACCACCTGCGCGGGCTTTGCGCCGAGGTCCAGTATCATCTCGCTCATCATGTCCGACTCCTGCACCCGGAGCGTCAGCCCCGCGAGGTCCGCCAGCGTCTCCACCTTTTCGCGGGTGTAGAAGCTGCGGACACCGGCGTCGAACCACGACAGGCCCACGAGGTCCATCGCGCCGAGGCCGGAGAGGAATTCATCGCCGATCTCACCGTCCAGCACCCGCCACATCTGGGGCGCGTCGGTATAGAGAAAAGGCAGCTGCAATACGCTCAGGGCCGGCTGATACTCGGCCAGCTGGCTCAGGGAGACGCGGGCAAAGTCGATGCCGCCGTACTGCATCTGCTCGATGACGCTCTGCTCGGCCCCCAGTTCCCCGCCGCTGTAGACCACGACTTTGACCCTCCCCTCCGTCCGCTCGGCCACGAGGTCGGCAAAGGCCAGAGCGGCCTGAGTGGTGGGATAGTCCTCGGGCTGGTTCTCGGCGTAGCGCAGGATGAGCTCCGGGCCGGTGTACTCTTCCGTCTTGCTGCAGCCCACAGCGCCCAGCGCCGTACAGGCGGCCAGCGCCAGCACACTGCGGCGGGAAATCATCCGCCCGCTCACAGCCCGGCCTCCGGGTCGGCCTTTGCCTTCTGGCCGGCCTGACGGCGGTACTGGGTGGGAGTCATGCCGGTGCGTTTCTTGAACGCCCGGGCGAAGTAGCTGGCGTCCTCGTAGCCCACCATCGACGCCACCTCCGCCGAGGAGCGGAAGGGGTCGGCCAGCAATTCCTTTGCCGCGTTGATGCGCAGCTCGGTGAGGCAGTCGAGGAAGTTCATCTTCTGATACTTCTTGAACTGCGCCGACAGGTAGGCCGGGCTGATGTGCAGGATCTCGCCCACGCTGTCCAGCGACAGATCGAACATATAATTATCCTCGAGGTAGCGGCGGACATGGGCCATGACGAGGGCCGTCTGGCTGTTCTCGCCCTCCTCGGGGGCGTCTTCCGCCTCTTCTTCGGTCTCCGTCTGCTCCGGCTGGGGCTGGGCAGCGGCCAGCTCTTCCAGCTTCCGCTCCGTCTCGATCTGCCGTATAGCCCGACGCACCGAGGCTTCCAGCTCGTCGGGGTCCACCGGCTTGAGCAGATAGTCGCAGGCCCCCAGATGCACCGCCTCATGGGCATACTGGAACAGGCTGTAGGCTGTGACGAAGATGACCCGGCAGGAAGGCCGCTGGGCCAGCACGGCGCGGGCAGCGTCGAGACCGCTCATGCCCGGCATCTCAATATCCATCAGGATGAGGTCTGCGCCCCACAGCACCGCCGTGTCGGCAGCTTTGCGGCCATTTTCCGCCACCTCCAGGACCACTTCCCGCTCAAAACGGCGCTGGACCAGCTCTGCAAGCGCCTCCCGCTCCAGCTTTTCGTCATCCGCGATCAACAGGCGTATCATCGTCCAAATCCTCCTCCAAAAGTTCTACAAGGGGCAGGTACATACTGATGGCCGTTCCCCGGCCCGGGTGAGAGCGGATGACCAGCCGCCCCCGTTTATCCAGAAGCCGCAGCCGTGCGGCCACGTTATAGACGCCGATATGCTCCCAGCGCTCCCCGGGCTGGGCCAGCGCGGCTTTCAGCTGGGCCAGCTGTTCGGGCTGGATGCCCACGCCGTTGTCGCAGACGCTGATATAGAGCAGCCCCTTATCCCGCAGCGGGTTGATGCGGATGCGCACCACGCCGCCCTCTTCCTTGGGCGAGATGCCGTGCTTGAAGGCATTCTCCACAATGGGCTGCAAGATGAAGGACGGCACCATCGTCTCCGTCAAATCGAGGGAGTCGGAGATGCGCCACACCATCTTCACCCGGTCGCCGAAGCGGACGTGATAAATCGAGTAATACTCGTCCACGATGCGCACTTCCCGGGCCAGCGGCACCTGCTCGTCGTTGCTCATCAGGCTGTAGCGCAGCAGGTGCGACAGAGCCGTGATGAGGGCCTGAGTGCGGCAGGCTTTTTCCTGTCCGGCGGTCTGTAAAATGACGTTCAGGGTGTTGAAAAGGAAATGGGGGTCGATCTGGCTGCGCAGCTGCTGCAAACGGCTGCGCTCCATCCGGTTCTGTAATTCCAGAGCTTCCGTTTTCTGGCGGTGGAGCTCCCGCTCCATCTCGTTTTTCTCCCGCAGGGTGGTCACCTGCTCGGCCATCGAATGCTTCATGTGGTTGAAGGCTTCGGTCAGCTGGGCCATTTCCGGCTGACGGGGCGCAGGCAGGTCGGGCGAGTCGAACTCGCCCCGGGTGACCTCCCGGGAGGCGCCGATCATCTGCTGCACCGGGGTCAGCAGCGTCAGCACCGAGAAGGCCATGACGCAGCCCAGCGCAAGGCAGAGCGCCACCACGACGGTCTGCACCCATTTCACCCGGTCGCTGAGGGCCGACACGGTGGTGTAAGTCCCCTGAGCGTCGGTGATAGCCGTGTTCAGCAGCTGCTGGGTATACTGGCGCAGATAGCCGCCGCAGGGTACGATTTTATTATAGTAGAGCTGGGCGGCTTTCGTATCCTGACCGGCGGCCACCGCTTCTTCCAGCTGGTCCACCAGTGCGGTGTAGCTGTCGTAGGTAGTGGAAACGGCATTGTAGAGCAGATACTGCTCTTCACTCACAGTGCCAAGGTCGCTCTCGATGCGCCAGAGCCATGCGTTGGTGACGGAAAAGGCGCTGTGGAGCTCCTCTGTCAGCGCTTTGGCGTCGCCGTACTCCCAGCGGTAATCTTCCATGGCCGAAAGGCTCCGCTCCACGCCGTTCTGGAAGCGGCTGATGGCGTTGAAGTTGCCCATCTGGTCGTCCAGTTCCCGCAGCACGGTGC
>OJPL01000887.1_pt1 | contig 10094 bp, 10 predicted proteins | sample 1598501 | NCBI WGS metagenome assembly OJPL01 (sample SAMN03922486, study PRJEB24848) | human gut metagenome | isolation source: stool sample | host: Homo sapiens | place: Germany | collected 2011-05 | reverse complement strand
GTACTGTAATATTCCAGTTCAATGTTGCTGTAGTACGTGTCTTCCGGCTGCTCGCAATACTGATAATACTTCGCCAGATTTCCATCCTCGATATCCGCCCGGATGGCCTTTAAGATCTGCTCAATCTCCTTCTCGGAAAACATGTGCGTATTGTTAAGCCCCGTAGAAGTATACAGATCCATATATCCAGAGGTAAACCGGCACTCTGAATTTCCGATACCAAAAATCTCACGCTCCAGATTCTCCGGCTCACTCTCCCACGCAAGGATCTGCTCTGCCGGTGTACTGTCAGCACCCCCATCCGCCTCAGACAGTGGAAGTGCATACCGCCGCTCCACCTTGGAACCATCCTGCATATAATACAGGAACGTTGTATAATAAAATCCCGAACCGGTACGTTCTACCTCCTGATAGGCATCCTTATTTGCAATAATCTGGCGCTGCAGCTCCGTCAGTGTCGCAAGTTCTTCTCCTTTCACCTGCACCGGATAATCCAGATAGACGAACGCCGTCTCCACATCCGCCACCTCCGGCACATAGCGCTCCAGACCGAATGCATCGATTTCAAACAGGGATACAAACACCACTGTGATCACGGCAGTCGCCGCCCACTCCAGCACGCGTTTTCTGCGAAATACCTTGAAATTCTTTTCCAGCAGCATCTCTGCCCCGAAGAAAAAGAGGAAGCCCATCGCCACACTGCAAAGCAGGAGACACGGATATTTGCGCAGCTGCGGCAGATCCGTGAGCATGGATATGACCGTGACACCGACGACCAGACCTCCGCAAAGTGCTGCTCCCCAGCGGAATACCGGCTTGATGATCCCGATGCTGACCCAGTCGCCCGCCGTCTCAATCTGCCGTCTTTTATACAACTGGTAAGCCGCCACGACAAGCACAACTGCTGCCGCCGCATAGATTCCGGTGAGCGGCATGCCCGTGATCTTAATGCCGGTAATTCCATTCCCGTTCTCCGTGTAGATAAGACTGCTGCGAAGATTATTGTTCAGATAATAAAGTGGCGATAAAATGCAGCTTTTTCCCGGATTCCATGCATTCTCAATCCCGTAGCTGATGGTTTCAATCACCTTTGCAACAATAAACATGCATCCCACATACAGATAGTTGACGATCACATAATAGCATGGCATTGCAAACGCCTGCCCTGTGAACATCGCCACGAAAACCGCAAGTGAGTATGCAAAAAATGTCACACCAGCCTGTGCCAACAGCGCAGCGAACAGATACTGTATACAGGTAAACTGGTTTGCCAGGCATACGAGCACTGTGATAAAGAATGTGATGATCTCCGGCACGATCAGAAAAATGAGTCCTGACAGATAATTCGTCACATAAAGTTCCAGCCGGTTGACCGGCAACGCATGCATCATATTGGCGCTTTTTGCCGAATACAGATAGGAAAACACTGCCAGCGCCGCTGCCACTGCGAAGAAAAAGACCGGCAGAGGAGGGATCATCCGGTGTACTGCCAGCTCCACCAGCTGATACATGCGGTAGGTTGTGTCCTCGTTCCCCGTTCCATAATAGTAGTACGGACTGGCAGCCTTCTGCCACACCCATACGGGAATCACCACAAGGAGATATATCTGGTAAAGCAGCCACAGCGGCCAGAAATGCGTGAAGTTCTTCTTAAATATCGTGCGGTTAAAACAGGATGTCTTTGACTTCATAATCTGCCCCTCCCATCTCGTAGATAAATATTTCTTCCAGTGTCAACGGCAGTACATCCACAATCGTCGGATTGCAATATGACAGTGCCGCCTCTGCTTCCTTTGGATCTCCCTTTACGATCATGGTATACACACGCCCTGTATTTGCCATGTGAAGCACCTGAAAATGTTCCGGAAGCTTCGGCATTCCGCTCTGACACGCCACCTGGATTTTCGACACACTTCCCTGCAGATCACTCAGCGAACGCTCGATCATGATTTTTCCATGATGCATGATACCGACATGGTCACACACATCCTCAAGTTCACGCAGATTGTGGGACGATACAAGCACGGTCATCTCTTTCTCTGCGACCTCCGACAATATGATGCTCCAGATCTGACGCCGCATCACAGGGTCGAGTCCGTCCACCGGTTCGTCCAGAATCAGAATATCCGGCTTGCAGCAGATGGCAAGCCAGAATGCCACCTGTTTCTGCATTCCTTTCGACAGCCGTCTGATATTGCGCTTCACATCAATATTCGGGAAAAACTCCTGCATCCGGTAAAACAGCTTTCCATCAAAAGACGGATAGATCCCCTCATAAAAACGCTTCATCTCCATCGTGTCTGCCTGCATGAAATAAAACAGTTCGTCTGGTATGTACGCGATTTTTGATTTGACCGCCTTATTCTCATATACATTTTCCCCGTCGATCTGCACCTCTCCCTGATCCGGACGGTACACCCCCGTCAGGTGGCGGATGAGTGTGGACTTTCCTGCTCCGTTCGGTCCGACCAGACCGTAGATGGCTCCCTTTTCCACGTGCATGTCCACACCGTTTAGCGCCACAAATCCGTCAAATGCCTTTTTTAATCCGTTTACCTGAATCATACCTTCTCTCCTCCCTCTGCCGCATGTTCGATCCGTGTGATCAGATCGCTCCTGCTCACTGACAGGAAACAGAGCTCCTCCACCACTTCATCGAACTCTTCCAGCAGTTCATGCTGTCTCGTATTCAGGATTTCCCTGTGCTCCGCCACAAACGTTCCCTTCCCGGCAACCGTGTATGTATATCCCTCGCTCTCCAGATCGCGATACGCTTTCTGAATCGTATTGGGATTGATCGCCAGTCCGGACGCCAGTTCGCGGACAGACGGCAGCTTCTCGTTTGCCGAAAGAGAATTTGTGATAATCAGCTTCCGAAAGCCATCCTTGATCTGTTCATAAATCGGTTTGGAGTCCCGGTAATTTAACTGAATCAAATCATAACCTCCCATCTGTACCAACTGTACTATTTGTCTTAATACAGCTACTATAGCATGGAAGGCTCCCTCATACAATAAAGATAATCCTATGAAATTATTAACTTTTATTTAACTTCGGCATCAGCCCAGATATGCACACAGGAGTTTGAAGGTGTTCTTCACGCCGTCCACATGGCTTCTCTCGTAGCCGTGCGACGCGTACACGCCCGCGCCGATCAGTCCGTGGCGCACGTCATAGCCCGCCGTCAGCGCCACATCCGCATCCGATCCGTAATGCGGGTAGACGTCCACCGCAAAGTCAAGTTCCTCGCGCTTTGCCGCCGCAATCAGTCCCGTCACGACGTCGTAGTGATACGGTCCGTGGCTGTCCTTCGCGCAGATGGACACCTGTGTCTCCTCGCAGGCAAGACCGTCTCCAACGCAGCCCATGTCAACGGAAATAACCTCAGTCACACCCTCCGGAATCGAAGCGGCTCCGCCGTGTCCGACTTCCTCAAAGACGGTGATGTGCTGGTAGATCATGCGCTCCGGTGTGACATTCTCTTCTTTTAAATATCTCGCATAGCCAAGCAGGATGCCGACGCTAAGCTTATCATCCAGGAAACGGCTCTTGATGTAGCCGCTCTCTGTGACGGTCGTGCGCGGATCAAAGCAGACGATGTCTCCCGTCATGATGCCGAGTGCCTCCACGTCCTCTCTGGAATGTACCTTCTCGTCCAGCACGATCTCCGTCTCGTCAAATGTACGCTTCTTGTCATTGTAATCGCCGTTGACATGGATCGATGCATTGGCAAGCTGTAAGGTTCCCTCGTAGACCTTTTCCCCGAAGCGGGCATGGATTCTGCAGTTCTCCGCCTCGGCATTGTTGGCGTTCATTCCGCCGACCGGTGTTACCCGCAGTCTGCCGTTGGACTTGATCTCCGCTACCATGGCGCCGAGCGTGTCAATGTGTGCCTCGAGCATCACGGCATTCTTTTTGTCCTTGCCGCCAAGCGCTACCAGCACGCCGCCCTTTGTGGTCAGCTTCGGCTCATAACCGAGCTTCTGGTACGCTTTCATCACATAATCCGCCACATCTGCGGTATATCCGCTCGGGCTGTCGATTGCCAGAATCTTCTTTGTCTCCTCGACCATATATTCCACGTATTTTTTTGTCTTCATCTTTTTTCTCCTTTTCCGCTTTCTATTTGATTCTATCTACAGACCATACCTGGAGGACGATCTTATACATCCTTATTTCAGGTACAGAAATCCGCCCAGATTTCCGCGCTTTCCATGACTTGCGCGGTGGGAAAACAACAGCTTTGGATTGCAGCAGGTACAGATGTCCGTCACTGCCAGATGCTCTTTTCGCACGCCCGCCTCCTGAAAAATGATCTCGTTCGCCTTCCAGAGATCCAGCTGGTATTTTTTGTCTGCGTGAGCCATCCCGACGCTGTTCTTCTCACTCTCTGCCAGAATCTCCTGCTCATGCCCCGGAAATTCCTCCGCGAAAATATCTGCCACATCTGCGCTCACCTCATAGCAGTCCTTGCAAATGGACGGACCGACCGCGCAGACCACATCCTCTGGTCTGGTGCCGTATGCCTCCTGCATGGCAGACAGAGTGACCGCTCCCATGCGCGCCGCCGTGCCTCTCCAGCCCGAATGGCTCATTCCGATGGCGCGGTGAACGGGATCCACCACATATAACGGCACACAGTCCGCGTAGAACGTCGACAGGACAAGTCCCGGCTCATCCGTAATCAGTCCGTCCACATCCCGGTAGTCCCGCTCTCTGGTCAGTCCTTTTCCGGCGTCCGCTGCCGTGACGCGGCGCACATTGACGGTATGTGTCTGATCCGAGCAGACAAACTGCCCCACCTCTGCCCCGAGTGCCCTCGCCAGGCGCCGGTAATTTTCACGCACCGCAGCCTCCTCATCGCCTCTGGTAAAGCTTAAATTCATCGTGGAAAAAATATCCGCACTGACGCCTCCGAGCCGTGTTGTAAAACAATGCTCCACGATCCCCGTGCGCTCCAAAAGGGGATATTTTAACAGCAGCAGCCTGCTGCCGTCCTCATTTTCATGCCAGTCCTCCCGCAAAACCGCATCCTCTGCTGCTTTTCTCACAAACGCTGTCAAGTCTCATCCTCCCGTCATCCCTGAAATTCAAATGCATTTCTCACAAGCCGCACTTCCCCGTCTGTTCCAAGCACCGCCGCCACATCAAAGCGGCAGGGCGTCGTCTCCCCGTATCCGTGCGTCAGGCAGTAATATTGCGCCGTTCTGCTGATGCGGCGCTGCTTCGCCCGGTCCACCGCCTCCAGCGGATCGCCCGTCTGCCCGTCTCTGCGGTATTTCACTTCCACAAACACCAGGTATCTGCCATCGCGGGCGATGATGTCGATCTCTCCCTGCCGGCATCTGAAATTGTATCCAATCAGCTCGTATCCCTGTTCCTTCAGATACTCCCCCGCCCGTCTCTCATACGCTGTTCCCGTCTGCCGCCTGTTCATCCGGTATCCTCTCTCCCTGCCTTTCGTCCGATCCATCACCACGTTCCGCCGTCCGGGTTCTTCCCGTGCCTTCTGTTACCATCACGGCATCTGTCATCTGCCTACAGTAAGCCGGATTCTTTGAGTTTTCCCTTCATGCGGTCCATATCGTCCACAAAGACAAGGATCTCCGCGACCACCTCGTAGAGTTCCGGCGGAATCGTATCCCCGATCTGAAGTCTGGATAAGGTCTCCGCCAGCTTGTTATCCTGATAAAACGGAACATCGTTTTCTTTTGCCGTCTCAATGATGCGCTCCGCCACCTCGCCTTTTCCGACTGCGAGGATCTTCGGCGCCACCTCGCCCGGATTGTAGGCAACGGCGACCGCCGTCTTTTCTTTTCCTGCAATATGCTTGTTCTCCGCCATCGCCACATCCTCCCTTCAAAGAATCCTGCTTTCCTATGCTCTTACATCAAAAGAATAGCGGTGCAGGCTTCCCACCGTCGCCTTTCCTTTCTTTACGATATTCTCCTTGAAACTGATGTCTTTTTTCTCATGTGTGACCGTGATGGAAGACTGGTAGCCCTTGCTCTTAAGACGCTTGTTCAGCACTTCCAGGTGCTTTTCCACCAGATCATAGGAGGCATCATCCTCCAGATAAAAATTGGTGCGTACGCTGCGGTTCTGCATCCGCACTGAGACGTCCGTGGAACCGAGCTGCTCCATGTCCAGATGTAAAAATGCCGTCAGTTCCGCATCCGGATCGCGCAGATTCTTCCGGTTCGCATAGACATAGAGTTCCCCGTTCGCATTTTGTCCGGACATCTTTAACGGCAGCTGCACATAGTGATAAATCTGGTTCATCTGATTCATGAACTCCAGATTGCCGTGAACCTGCGATGCCGTCTGCAAAAACGTATTCTGCGTGCTTCCGGTCGCCCGAACCGCCTCCTCCATCTGGGAAAGCTGCTGTTCTAAGCGCTCATACAGCCCGCTCACCTTATGCTCCTGCTTTAATTCCTCCGGCTGCAGCAGCCACTGCTTCTCGATCACACTGCGGAAAATGGTCTGAAATTCCTTTCCGGCAAAAAGCTTCTGCATTCCCGCAAAGCCGAACCCGCCGTTCTGTGCGAGCGCTCTGCCGAGCTTCTGCAAAAACTGTTCTGCCGTCAGTTTTTCATTCAAGACCGGCTGCTCCTGCGCCGCTTCCTCCTGCGCCATCAGCTTCGCCACCTCCGGGCCTTCCTCCGAGAGCGTATCCACAAAGACTTCCTCCTGCTCTCCGCCGGCAAAAATCTCCTCGTTGCCAATCAGAGCCGGAATGTTCCGAAGCATTTTTCCCAGATGCTCGATCTGCTCCTTCGACAACAGTTCCCCGACTGTCCCCGGAGTCTCTGCCGTCCTTCCATATGTCAGCTCTGCGGTCACTCCGGTACCCGTCTCTGCTTCTGCTGCTCCCTGTTCCGCTGCTTCCGCGGTCGAAGCGGCACCTGCCTCCTCCGCTACTGCCGATGCCGCTGCGGTTCCCTGTTCCGCCGCCGTGGGCGCGCCCGCCTCTGCTTCTGCCACCGTGGCTGCATTTTCCTGTCCCACTGCTTCCGCGATTGCTCCGGCGCCTGCCTCTGCTGCGGAAGATTCCTGTCCCGCTGCCGCGGTCACTCCGGCATCTGCCGCTTCCGCCCCGGGCATAAAGATATCGAGCATTTTCTCATAGAGGGAAAATGCCGTCTCCGGCGAAAGCGCCTCGTCCGAAAGCAGTTCCATCATATGCCCCGCTGCCAGATCCATCTCTCCCACGAGTGCCTGCCGGTCGGACAGATAATTTTCAAACTGCGCCGCCATCTCCTCCGTCACCGGGAGTCCGAGCTTCGTCATCTGCACGATGGTCTGCACATTGGCATCCGGATTCGCGCCAACCAGCTTCGCCATATCGAGAATGCTCTGTCTGCCGATCGACATCTGCTCCTGCATCATCGTATCCACCATCACAAGCGTCCGGTCCGTCGCAGGCACCTGCGCCGCCGAAAGCGCGTTGAGCAGAATCGGATTGCTGACATTTCCAAGCTCGGTGTACGGGCGGATCGCAATCGTCTGCCCGTCGTTGGCGCGCACCTGGAAAAACATGCTCGAGCCCTGCTGTAAATCCATTTTTCCGTCCAGCCGTGCGGTGATGGTCTGTCCGTTGCCCAGCGCCAGCGTCACTTTTCCGCCGCGCACACTGTTGATCGTCCCCTCGAAAATACTTCCCGCGGAGAGATCCCCGATCGTCGACACCAGTTTCTGAACGCTCTGCGCCCCATGCAATTCTTCCGTTCCGTTGGCCACATTCCGGCTGTACTGTCCTACCAGATCCGATATCTGCATGTATGTTCCCTCTTCCCGTCTATACCTCTACAAAATTTCCAATAAAGCTCCGGCGATGGATCGGCGTTGGTCCGTATTTTTTCAGCGCCGCAATATGTTCCGCCGAGCCGTAGCCCTTATTCGCTGCGAATCCGTACCCTGGCATGATCTTGTCGTACTCCACCATCAGCCGGTCCCTGGTCACTTTTGCCACAATGCTGGCCGCGCCGATCGAGATGCTCTTGGCATCTCCCTTGATAATCGGCACCTGCCGTATCGCAACCCCGGGTATCGTCACCGCATCATTTAATAATATATCGGGTGCATCGCCCAATTTGCTTATAGCTTCCCGCATCGCCTCGTACGTTGCCTGCAGAATGTTGATCTCATCAATGCGCTCCGGTCCCACCATGCCGATGCCGACCGCCACCGCTTTTTCCATAATCACATCGTACAGTTCCTCCCGCTTTGCCGCCGAGAGCTTCTTGGAATCGTTGATATAGAGGATGTCGCAGTCCTTCGGCAGAATGACCGCTCCCGCCACAACGGGACCGGCAAGCGGGCCTCTCCCCACCTCATCAATCCCGCAAATGCGCGTATACATCCCGTACTCGCGCTCGTACTTCCACAGCCGGTCGATCCTTGCACGCTCCGCCTCCAGCTTTGCAAGGCGTCCGTTCGCCTGCTCGATGAGCTTTTGTACGCCCGCGCGCTCATCCGACCTGTATTTTTCGATAAAAGAAGGCAGCATGGTCTCCTCTGCCGCCTTGAATTCTTCCCTGATTTCTCCGATCTTTTTCGTCTCCATCTGCTTCCTCTCCCGCCGTATGTTCCCGCTGCCTGTGCTAGTCGGGCCGCTCCAGTGTGATCCTGCCAAGCTTGCCGCTGCGGAATTCATCAATCAGAAGCGTCGCCGCCTTGCTGTAGTCAATCTCGTCGCCCTTTGCCACACAGCGGCGGTTTTCCGCGATCCCACGCAGGATCTCTGCCGGCGCCGCCGTCTCGTCGATGGCCTGCTCCTCTGTTCCGTAGCGCGCCTGAAGCGCTCCCGGATAGTAGGAGGTCAGCACTTTGATCAACTCCAGGGACAACTCGTCGATGTTTAAAATCTCATCCTTGATGGCACCGATTAACGCCAGTTTTAATCCGACCGTCTGGTCTTCAAACTTCGGCCATAAGATTCCCGGTGTATCCAGAAGTTCTACATTCTTGTTCAGCCGGATCCACTGCTTGCCCTTTGTAACGCCCGGCTTGTTGCCGGTCTTGGCGCACGCCTTTCCGGCGTAGGAATTGATAAACGTGGATTTCCCCACGTTCGGGATTCCAACGACCATCGCCCGCACCGGACGGTTCATGATGCCGCGCTTTCTGTCGCGCTCGATTTTCTCCCTGCACGCCTCCATGACGACCGCCGTCACCTGCTTCATGCCGTTTCTGTTTCTCGAATCCAGGCTTACCACATAATAACCCTTCTTCTGAAAATACGCACTCCACAGCTTTCCCGTTTCCTCGTCCGCAAGATCCGACTTGTTCATGAGGATCAGCCGCGCTTTATTTTGGCCCAGTTCGTCAATGTCCGGATTCCGGCTGCTGAGCGGAATCCGCGCATCGACAAGCTCGATGACCAGATCGATTAACTTGATATCTTCCTGCATCTGACGCTTTGCTTTCGTCATATGCCCTGGGTACCACTGAAACTGCATAATTGCTCTCCATTCTCTTACTGTCTGTTTTATAAAAATCCAAAGTCCTTAAACGGTGCCACGCGGAACCAGACTTTTCCGATAATATATTCCTTCTTAATGTTGCCGATGTTGGCATAGCGGCTGTCCTCGCTGTTATTGCGGTTGTCGCCAAGCACGAAATACTCGTCCTCACCCAGCGTGATCTCTTCCGCCGCCAGTCCGGCATCCTCCATCTGCGCCACATCCACATCTTCCGCAAACAGTTCGCCATTGACATACACTTCGCCGTTCTTAATCTGAAGCGTATCCCCCGGCACCGCTATGACGCGCTTGATGTAATAATGTGATTTTTCATTGCCGTTCGGCAAAAATACAATCACATCGTTCGGCCCGGGATCGGTAACTTTGTATATAAAACGGTTGACCAGGATCTCATCGCCGCCGTTTAGCGTCTCCGCCATGGACTGTCCCACAACACTTGTCCGCAGTCCGACAAAATATACCAGTGTAAACGCTACCAGAAGCGTGATCGCGATCTCAATGATCCACACACACCCTTCCTTCACGACCGACATATTCACTTTTTTCTTCTGTCTGCCAAAGTTCAGTCCGCTTCTACGTCTGCGCATTCTTATCCTCCATGTGCCA
>OJPL01000886.1_pt1 | contig 10095 bp, 9 predicted proteins | sample 1598501 | NCBI WGS metagenome assembly OJPL01 (sample SAMN03922486, study PRJEB24848) | human gut metagenome | isolation source: stool sample | host: Homo sapiens | place: Germany | collected 2011-05 | reverse complement strand
TTGCGTGCGGAACTCATTTTGAGCAAGCACCCGCCCTGCCGGGGCTCCCGGGTTCTGTGACGACTCGGCCGTTCGGGTCAGGCGGGCTGAATGAAATAGAGTGAATGAGGGCGCCGTTGGCACCCTCATTCTTTATATATGTTGGGAACGCCAAGCGGTGGGGGTGGTGCCGGTGTGTTGTTTGAAGGCTTGGGCGAAGGCGGCCTGCTGAGGGTAGCCTAGACGTTCTGCCACCTGCGCTATCGTGAGCGCGCCATCGGCCAAAAGGTCCTGTGCTCGCTCCATACGGCGTCTGCGAATGTAGGCACCCAGGGACTCGCCAGTTTGGGCCTTAAAGGTGGCGCATAGCTTGGAGCGGCTTGTATAGAGCCTCTCGGCCACCTCGTTGATACCCACACGTCTGCCTTTGTCGAGCGCGCGCTCAATCATTGCCGTTGCTTCTTCGGCAATGGTTATGCTGACGCGTGTGCCTGCCGCCTGCCGCGCCTGCTTGTGGGCCGCGCGCGAACAGGCGAGCTCCGCGACCATGGTTTCCACGATGCCCTGCATATAGACGCGTCCGCCTACGGTGCGGGCGCGTTCCTCGTTAATCCGGCGCAGCGTGTGGCAGATGGCAGACGTCGCTTCCTCGTGCCATGGCTCGGCAAACGCCTCAAAGATTCCCGCGAACTCGGTGGGATAGCGGTGCTCCAGTTCGTCAAAATATCCAGGCAAAAAGAGCACCGAGCGCGAGTGATAAAGCTCCCCCGCAAACAGCGGGCTTAATTCTTCGCCACAGCTATCTTGGATAAAGCTGCAAACGGCATTGTTTGGCCACGGTCCATGCAATGGTTTAAGGTTCGCGGGCGTTATGCCAGCCTCGGGCATGCATGTAAGTGTGGGCGCGCTGACTTCGCTCACGCAGGCGTATGGCTCGGGTGTGTATTCGGCCAGGTTCATATCGTGCGTCGGGGTGATGAAATGCTCCATGACGATGCAGGCAGGGGAAAGGGGCATGATCCATGCGCGGCCGTGCGCCCGGTCGTTTGCCACCTCGCCGGTAAAGACGGCGCCCTTGCCGGTAAGCTCCAGGCCAAACTGCTCAAATTGCGGTGCGTAGAGCTCGGTTATGTCGGTCGCTGCCCGCCGTATTTGCAAAAGCGTCCCCTTCCTTTGCGGAAACGTCCACGCCTGGCTCGATTGTGTGCCTTGGCTAACATATCAATGATAAGTTGATTGCGGTTAACTCTCAAGCCGTCAGAAGGGAACCTCATGGCAAAGGGATCAAAAAAGGAAGGCGGCGGCATCGGCGAACTGCTTGCATATGCCGGCGACCGTAAATTCCTAACTTATTTGGGCATGGCTCTCTCAGCGCTCTCGCAGCTGCTGAGCTTTGGCCCGTACGTGTGCATCTGGTTTGTCGCGCGAGACCTTATCGCTGTGGCGCCTAACTGGAGCGAAGCCACCGATATCGCGATGTATGGCTGGTGGGCCGTGGGGTTTGCCCTGGCAAGCATCGTAGTTTATTTCGTGGGGCTCATGTGCACGCACCTGTCTGCGTTTCGCTGCGCGTCCAATATCCGCAAGACTACGAGCGAGCACCTGCTTAAGCTGCCGCTTGGCTACTTTGACACGCACGCCACCGGTGAGCTGCGCCGTATCGTAGACGGATGCGCCGCCTCCACCGAGACCCTGCTCGCGCACATGCTGCCCGATATCGCCGGCGCCACCGCCATGGTCGTGGGCTTGCTCGTGCTGCTTTTCGCCCTCGATTGGCGTTTGGGGGTGGCATGCCTTATCTCGGTCGTCGTTTCGCTTGGCGCCATGGCCACCATGATGAGCGGCAAAGGCGCCGAGTTCATGAAGGCCTACATGGGAGCGCTGGTCAAGATGAACAAGACCGGCACCGAATACGTACGCGGCATCCCCGTGGTCAAGGTGTTTCAGCAGACGGTCTACTCCTTCAAGGCCTTCCACGATGCGATTGCCGAATACGCCGACATGGCACAAAACTATGCGGGCACGTTCTGCCGAGGTCCGCAGGTACTCAACCTTACGGCGCTCAACGGCCTCGTGGCATTCTTTTTGCCGGTGGCGTTGCTGCTAGCTCCGGGCGAGACGGATTTTGCGCACTTTTTGGCCAACTTCACCTTCTACGCGATTTTTTCGGCCGTGGTGCCCACGGCCATGACCAAGCTTATGTTTGTGGGCGAGGCGTCTCAAATGAGTGCCGATTCGCTGGCGCGTATCCGAAGCATCATGGAGTCCGAGCAGCTCTCCGTGCCCGCCCAACCCAAGCACCCTGCCGGCGGCGACGTGCGATTTGAGGACGTGAGCTTTACGTACGAGGGTGCCGAAGCACCTGCCGTTAGCCATGTAAGTTTCAGCGTTTCCGCTGGTAGTACCCTCGCCCTGGTGGGTCCCTCGGGTGGCGGTAAGTCAACCTGCGCAAGCCTGATCCCGCGTTTTTGGGATGTTTCCTCGGGTCGAGTGCTCGTAGGCGGTGTGGACGTTCGCAATATGGATCCGCACGAGCTTATGGACCAGGTCGCCTTCGTGTTCCAGACCAACCAGCTGTTCCGGCAAACACTTGCCGATAACGTGCGCGCCTCCAAGCCTATGGCCACTGACGACGAAGTGCGTGCGGCCCTCTCCGCAGCTCAGTGCGACGACATTGTGGCCAAGCTTCCACAGGGCATCAATACCATGCTCGGTGCTGGCGGAGCATATCTTTCGGGCGGCGAGGTCCAGCGCGTGGCACTCGCCCGCGCGATCCTTAAAGACGCGCCTATCGTGGTGCTCGATGAGGCCACGGCGTTTGCCGATCCCGAGAACGAGGCACTCATCCAGCGCGCCTTTAGCAAGCTGGCGGCGGGTCGCACGGTCATTATGATTGCGCACCGACTCTCGACTGTAGTGGGCGCAGACCAAATCGTGGTGCTCAACCAGGGCAGCGTGCAGGAGTCGGGTACCCATGCCGAGTTGCTGTCCCAAGAGGGTCTGTATGCCAAGATGTGGGCCGAATACGAACAGGCCGCGAGCTGGAAAATCACTGCAGCGACCGCGGATGCCGCCGTCACGAAGGGAGGCGAGGCCTAAATGTTCGCCTCATTCCAAAAGAAGTATTTCCTATCCGATAAAGGCGTCGCCGGCGTAAAACGCGGCATTTTCTGGACCACGCTCACCAATCTCATTACCATGGCCGGCATGGGCTTTTTATTCCTGGTTATGGCCGGCTTTGTCGAGCATCTCGCCAGCGGGGCTGACCTGCCGGATGCCCTGCCGATCGTGGGTGGCCTCCTGGTCTTTTTCGTGTTGCTCTTTGCCTCTAACTGGCAGCAGTATTACTACACCTACTGCATCTTTTACGAGGAGTGCGGCAAGCAGCGTATGGAGATTGCCGAGCGCTTGCGCAAACTGCCGCTGTCGTTTTTTGGTCGTCGTGATCTGGCCGATTTAACCGAGACCATCATGGGCGACGTCCAGGCCATGGAGCACGCCTACAGCCACGTGCTGGGAGAGCTTTGGGGTGCCATCATCGCAAGCGCCATTGTGTTCGTGGCGTCGCTGTTCTTTTGCTGGCAGCTGGCGATCGCGGCGTTTTGGAGCGTTCCCGTGGCCTTTGCCGTGCTGTATCTAACACGCGGCCCCATGGCTCCGGTGTTCGATCGCGTGCGTGCCGAGAAGGTCAAGGTTACCGAGGCGATTCAAGAGACGCTCGACTGCGTTCGCGAGATCCGCGCCACCAACCAGGAGGCCCATTATCTTGAGGGACTCAACGCCGTGATCGATGCCGAGGAGCGCGAGACCACCAAGAGCGAGCTCGCTAACGGGCTTTTGGTCAACTCCGCCTTTGTCATCCTGCGTCTGGGCATTGCCACCACGCTGGTTACGGGCGCCGCGGTGGTCGCCTCCGGGCAGGTCGACTTTTTGGTGATGTTTGCCTTCCTGCTTATGGTGAGCCGTATCTATGCGCCCTTTGACCAGGCGTTAATGTTAATGGCCGAGCTGTTTGCCGCCGAGTCGTCTGCCAAGCGCATGCGTTCCATCATGGAAGAGCCTGTGGCGCGGGGCAGCGAGAAATTTGAGCCCGCGGGCCACGATGTGGTGTTCGATCACGTGGCATTTGGCTATGGTGCGGGCGAGGACGGCCGCGCCGGCGAGAAAGTTCTTACCGATGTGAGCTTTACCGCCAAGGAAGGCGAGGTCACGGCGCTGGTCGGTCCTTCGGGTTCCGGTAAGTCTACGGTGAGCCGCCTGGCCGCGCGCTTTTGGGATGCCACCGCGGGCAGGGTTACCGTGGGTGGCGTGGATGTTGCGGGCGTCGATCCCGAGGTGCTCCTGCGCGACTACGCCATTGTGTTCCAAGACGTGCTGCTCTTTGACGACACAGTGATGGGAAACATCCGCCTCGGGCGTCGTGACGCCACCGATGAGGAAGTGCTTGCGGCCGCGCGTGCCGCCAACTGCGACGAGTTTGTGAGCCGCATGCCGCAGGGCTACGACACCATGATCGGTGAGAACGGCTCCAAACTCTCCGGCGGCGAGCGCCAGCGCATCTCCATCGCTCGCGCGCTGCTCAAAGATGCGCCCATCGTGCTGTTGGACGAGGCGACGGCGAGCTTGGACGTGGAGAACGAGACCGTGGTACAGCAGGCACTCTCCCGTCTGCTTACAGGTAAGACGGTTATCGTTATTGCCCACCGTATGCGTACGGTGGAAAATGCCGACAAAATCGTTGTGCTCAAGGATGGCGTGGTTGCCGAGCAGGGCGCTCCGGCGCAGCTCAAGGCGGCAGGTGGAGAGTTTGCCCGCATGGTTGCGTTGCAAAAGGAGGCGGCGGACTGGCAGCTGTAGGAAAGGGGACCAAGATTTCCAAAGGTTAACTTTGGTTGACCATAATAGTTCGACTAAACTAGTCTCAAAAGCGTGCTCGAGCAAACTAATGAACTCGGGTGCTAAGGCACCATGCCGCGCTTGTGCGGCAAAAGGGAGAAGCAACATGAAGAAGTCGACTTTTAACACCCTGCTTGTCGGTGGCGGTTTTCTGCTTGGTACGGCCGGCATCAAGCTGCTCACCAGCGCTCCGGTAAAGAACGCCTGCGTGCAGGGCATCGCGTGCGGTATGCGCGTCAAGAACTGCTACCAGGACATGGTCGAGCAGGCCAAGGCCAATGTCGATGACATGGTTGCCGAGGCCGCCTACATCACCCAGAGCGAGGCCGCTGCTGACGAGGCAGCCGAGTAACGCTCCCAGGCACAAACTATGAGATTCTCGATTATTAGCGAGATCCCCGGCAGGACCCGTCTTCAATTGGCGGGTCCTGTACCAGAGAGCGATCTCGATGCACTTCTTAAGCTTGGCGGCGAAATCGACGGCGTGCGCAAAGTGCGCGTATATGGCCGTATTGGCCAGATGGCGCTCGAATATGACGAGCAGTGTCGTGCGAGCGTGCTCGACGCCTTGGGCGCACTCGATGCTCAAGCCATCGCCGATGCCAAGTCGGGTTACGTGATGCAACTCGAGCCGCGCAAGCACAAACTCGTTATGGACCTGGCGACACTCATCGGCGCCCATTACGCACGTCGCTGGTTCTTGCCGACGCCTCTGCGTGCGGTGTTTGTCGTGGCTGGTTACATGGCATTTTTGCGCGCTGCCCTTCATGAGCTGGCGCAGCCGCGCCTGACCGTTCCTGTGCTCGACGCTTCGGCCATCGGCATTTCGTTCGTTAAACGTGATGTCGACACTGCGGGCCAGACGATGTTCCTACTCAACGTGGGCGAGTTGCTCGAGGACTACACGCGCGCCATGAGCGAAAACGAGCTCATCAACTCGCTGCTCGATGTGCCCGACAAGGCGCAAAAGGTCGTCGGCGACACCGAGGTGAGCGTTGCCGCCACCGAGCTTGAGCCCGGCGACTTGGTAGCCGTGCGCACCGGCATGTCCATCTGCATTGACGGTGTGGTTGAGCAGGGGAGCGCCATGGTTAACCAGGCGACCCTGACCGGCGAGCCGCTTGCCGTCGAGCGCAGCGCAGGCGACGATGTATTCGCCGGCACCGTCGTGGAAGACGGCAGCATCTTGGTGCGCGTGCGTGCCAACACGGCTCAGACCAAGCTCCGCTCGATCGTCTCGCTCGTGCAGGCGGCCGACTCGCTCAAGTCCGAGGGCCAGTCGCACATGGAAGACCTCGCCAACAAGATCGTCCCGTGGAACTTCCTGCTCGCGGGCCTGGTTGCGCTTACCACCCGCAGCCTCATCAAGACCTCGGCGGCGCTGATGGTCGACTACTCGTGCGCACTCAAGCTCACGGGTTCGGTCGCCGTCATGACCGCCATGAGCGATGCTGCCAAGATGGGCGTGATGGTCAAGGGCGCCAAGTACTTTGAGTCGTTTGCCAAGGCCGACACCATTGTCTTTGATAAGACCGGCACGCTCACCGAGGCGCAGCCGCGCCTGGCTTGCGTGCTGACGACCGATGGCTGGAGCGAGGACGAGGTTCTGCGCCTTTCCGCTTGCCTGGAGGAGCATTTTCCGCATCCGGTGGCACGCGCCGTGGTCAATGCGGCGCGCGAGCGCGAGCTCGAGCATCGCGAGCGCCATGCTGCCGTTGAGTATATCGTGGCGCACGGCATTGCCTCGTCTATCGAGGATCGTCGCGCAATCATCGGTTCCGCGCACTTTGTATTCGAGGATGAGGGCGCGCAGCTCGAGTCCGACGTCAAGGAGCGCATCGAGTCCCAGATGCAGGGCTTGTCGCCGCTGTACCTGGCGGTCGACGGCACGGTCGTGGGCGTGCTCGGCATCGAGGATCCGCTCAAGCCCGGGGTCCGCGAGGCCATCGCCGACTTGCATGCGCTGGGCGTCAAGCATGTCGTTATGCTCACGGGCGACTCCGAGCGCACGGCCGAGCGCATTGCGCGCGAGGCGGGAGTCGACGAGTTTAAGGCCGAGCTGCTGCCCGAGGACAAGTACGCTTATGTGGAGCGCATTAAGAGTGAGGGGCGCCATGTTGCCATGGTGGGCGACGGCGTCAACGATTCGCCGGCACTCGGTTTGGCCGACGTGGGCCTGGCGATGGGTGGCGGAAGCGACATTGCCAAGGAGGTCGCCGATATCATCCTGACCGATACGGATCTCGCCGCGATCGTGCGCCTGCGCCGCATGAGTCAGGGGCTTATCGACCGTCTGACGAGTTCGTATTCCAAGGTGATGCTCACCAACTCGGCGCTGTTGGCATTGGGTATTACCGGCATGATTACTCCGCAGGCGTCGTCGCTGCTGCACAACGGCTCAACGATCGCCTACAGCCTGGGCAACGCAAAGGCTTACCTGCGCTAGCGGACGTGTTCGCCCACGTTATCTGGCCTGCGCCCAGACGGCATCGGTGTCGTCCGGACGCAGGCCTTTTGCATTTGACCATTTGCTAGCTTCTCTATATAGTGTTGCTAGCGGTGCTAGCATTTGAAGGGAGCGGGATCAACGTGGGTGCTGTTAGCGGCATGGCGCAGGTGAACGTTCGCGTGGATCGCCAGGTCAAGAACCGTGCCGAGGAGGCACTGCGGCTTTCGGGCGGGTCACTGCCCGAGCTCATCAAAAAGGTGGTGGCCAAGGTCGCACAGGGTGGCAGGCAGTGCGAGGAAGTGCTGTCTGCCGTTGATGGCCGGCAACAGACCGTCGCGCACGATACTCCGTTCGCCGTATCATGGGCCGCGGCCGACCGGCTTTATGCAGATTTGGGCATCGCTACGTCGCCCGTGTCCGACGATCGCGATTGGGACACAGTCTATTCCGAAGCCATGGATGATCGCTATCGCCAAAAGGGGATGATCCTGTGAGCGGGGCTCCCCTCAAAATAATGGTGGATGCCAACGTATGGGTTGATTCGTTTTGCGTCGACCATGCCGAGTCGCTTGCCGCGCGTGCGTTTATTGGGCAGGCGACGGAGGCGGGGACATCGCTGTTCTTCCCGGTGCATATCGCCAAGGACGTGCTGTACGTTGTCCAACACGAACTGAAGCGTAGCGTTCTTGCCAGCGGGGGAGCGCTCGACGAGGCTTCTGCCCGCGCGATTGGCGATGCGGCGCTGACGTTTGTTCGGAATATGACCGAAAACGCTATGGCCGTGGGCGCTGATGCATCCGATCTGTGGGTAGCCGACAAATATCTGTCGCTCCATCGCGATTACGAGGACAACTTGGTACTCGCCGCGTGCAAGCGCGCGCAGGTCGATTACTTGGTGACCAACGATCGCAAACTGCTCGAACATGCCGATCTTGCAGCAAAGACCCCGCGCCAAATGATGCCGATACTGACTTTGGCCGAACGTGGTGGGCGGGTGTCCCGTTAACGTAAATCTATAAATGCGCCCCTGGAGCTCCGACACCCCAAGGGGTGCACGCTTTTTTGCCATGGACCGCCTTATTCTTTAAATGCGCCGCCCCCTCTAGAGGCCTTCTCAGTCCTGTCGACTCGATATTTTGGGTCAGATGGCCGGAAATCTGTTTCGGAGATGTGCTTTGTTGGGAGAGCCTCCGATGGATTGATGGGACCAAGTGCTTCTAACCAAAGCGTTTATCTCGGCAATTTCCAGGGACAGTTTACTTCTATCCTTTCGCCGGCTGGCTCCCAAATAACAAAGTTAAAGTGCTTGCGTATGGTCACATAAAGCGATACCATAAAAGAAACATATGGAGGTTCATGATGCTATCAAGATTCGGAACCATATTTGGCAATAAGCGTCTTAGACATGCCCAGTTGGTGGAGCAGATTTTACTAGGAGCGAGCATTATGAACAAGCGCCTATCTTTACCTGTTGCATTACTACTGTTAGTGGTTGCCCTATCGCTGTTTACGCCCTCAATAGGGTTTGCGGATGATTTCCTGACTAATGACAATGGCGAATATCCAGTGAGTGTTTCATTTCAACTGAAAGATCACGCAAGTCAGGAATATACCGTAATTTCTCCGGATGGAACTGAAGGCAAAATTGGAATTGAATATATACCGACTGTTGCGCCGTGTAACGCGTGGGATTCTTATTATCAAAACGCCTCTGGCACATGGAGGGTTTACTATAACTCGGTGATATTTCAGGAGTTCTACATTAAGATCGGCAATCATAAGATAACGGATGCATGGGGTTCGAATTATTCTGTTCCCCTGGGAACGGCATCTGATTCCTTTACCTGGAATAGCACGCGAGCGCTTCAGCGTGTGAATGTGTCTATAGCAGGTGGGTATACGGGAAATGTGTTCTTAGGCGCAGAGATGCAGGGGACGACCTTGCACACCTATGCATACTAGGGTGGTGGTTTTATGCGCGGTCCCGAAATCGTCATACTTGCGATTCTTATTGCGGTTATCGTGCTCGCATTTAGGCTGGTACGTTGTATCATGCGAAAAGCAAAGCGTTAATTAGCCTGGACAGATATCTTCTTAGTCGAAGAGCAAGCTGGATACTCTCAAATCTCTCATGTGACTATGTGCTGTATCTGGCTTGCTCTTCAATTATGGCTCGAAATGAGAACTAAGTCTTAAAGCCGCGTTTTTATGGCAGTGGCTTCGGCGAGTTTGTCTACTGCTGTGGCATCGGATTTATTGAGGGCAGCGAGGCTGCGGTAGAGCCATTCGTTGACCTGGGTGTTCTTGACGCCAGCGGTTTTGGTGAGGTTGGCTATAGCGCTGATTTCGGCAAAGAGCTCGGCCTTTGCACCTGTGAGCTCACCAAGCTCGATGTCGTGATGTGTTGTGACGCCGCGGTTTTCGCTTACGTGGTCGATGAAGCCGCGGACGGTTTCGACGTGCTCGGCGAGTGTGGCCTCATCGGCGCCGTCGGTGAGCGCGTTGAGGGCACTCGTGACCACGAGGGCGGGATGTCCGCAGGGGACAAAGCCCTCGATGACATCCATGGCTTCGGTAATGGTTGAACCCAGGCCTGCGAGGGCATTGACGAGTTGTTGCTTGGTATCCATAACGGTCCTTTCGAAGGGTCAATTGTGCTTGGCGAAAATATACGTGACGCGATCGGTAGCAAAAGTGCGAAGTGCAGCGCACATTGGGGTCTTCACAGCTCGTGCATAGAACAGCTGTCCGCTTTCAGAACGTGGTAAGAT
>OJPL01000881.1_pt1 | contig 10137 bp, 9 predicted proteins | sample 1598501 | NCBI WGS metagenome assembly OJPL01 (sample SAMN03922486, study PRJEB24848) | human gut metagenome | isolation source: stool sample | host: Homo sapiens | place: Germany | collected 2011-05 | reverse complement strand
GCATCTGACGAAAAATCCATTCGCCAGCCGACCACCTCATTTGCGCGGTGTTACCTTAGAATCTGCACAGAATTTGTTGAGGTGCTTTATGAAACTATTGTTTATCATTGGCGATGCAGCTGTTGGGAAAATGACAGTTGGTCAGGAATTGATGAAAATAACGGATTTAAGGCTCTTTCACAATCACATGACCATCGAACCAGTGATAGAGATTTTCGGTCGATACGAGGGCAAGACAATCGCAGAAATCCGCGACGTTATTTTCAAGAACTATGCAGCTTCCGATAATGATGGGATGATTTTTACAATGATGATGGATTTCAATCTGCCATCAGAATGGGCGTATCTGGAGCATGTCAAAGGCATCTTTGAACCATACGGGACTGACTTCTATTATGTTGAACTGATTGCGCCGCAGGAGATAAGACTGAAAAGGAATATTTCTGAAAACAGACTAAAAAATAAAGCGTCCAAAAGAGATATCGAGGCTTCCAATCAGCGCTTAATCAATGACGACAAAAACCATCGGTGTGTTAGTTATGAAGGCGAGATCCCTTTTGATAACTACCTGAGGATTGATAATTCTGATATAGAACCTGATGAAGTTGCAAGATTGATTAAGAGAACTTTCAATTTGTAAATTTTAGGTTGCTGTACTGAACATTAGACCGTTGACTGGTCGCAGTGTGCGAAAAGTTGACGGTCTTTTTGGTGCAGAAGGATTCGTATGCTCTCCCGCCAGCCAATCCGCAGACAAACGAAAAGCCCCTTCTGACTTTCGCCAGAAGGGGCAGGGGAGGCAGAATTATTCCACGTTCGCCGCGTTAATCATTTCCATCAGATTCGCGCGGTATTCCTTCCACTGGGGCAGGTTCTTCCAGTAGTCCGGCAAGCTGTTGCCGAAATCATCGACCGGGTTGCGCCAAGTGATCTTGTTGTTGATGGACAGGTACGCCATCTGTGCGCCGCCGAGGTCATCAGCGATGCTCACAACGCTGCCGCAGGCAAGACCGTTCGAGATATCCACCAGTTCCGCCTTGGAAATCTGGTCGAGGCTCGTGAACCACTTGATGCACTGGCTCTTTTCAAACACATAGAAGCCGTTGTACTCGCAGGTGACGGTCACAGAACCGTTGTTCACCGCGACATACGCCGTGCCGACCTGCTTGAAGTTCGCCGCCAGCAGCGGGAAAGTCTGCCAGCCGGTCTTGCTCAGGTCAACGGGAACGATGGCGTGCCAGTCGTCGGCAATGCCCAGATCCTTCAGCGTCAGACCCGCCAGAGAAGCCGTGTTGTTTGGGAACCAGACGGGGTCGCTGCTGGTGTCCTTCGCGGGCTCCTTGCCGGCGGTGCTGGTGATGAAGAAGTCTACGTCGATGGTCATGCCATTCTTGATGTCATCGGGATTGATGGCGGAAACATTGTCGGTCACATTGCCGTTCCAGTCCTTGTGATTCCACGGCGCGGAGTTGTTTTCCACCATCCAGTCGTCATAAATGATAGAGTAATCGTCCGTCGCCTGGATGTACTGGTCGCCGTAGTGCGCGCCGAAGCCGACGTCGGTGAAGTGAATGGACTTGCCGTTGACGCGGATGTCGGTAATCTTGAGGTAGCTGTTCGGAAGCTTCTTCGTGCCGTCAGAGACGACCAGCAGCAGCTTTTTCGCGCCGTTCACAGGAGACGACCAGCCATCGAGGTCAAAGGACAGGCTGGCGGTGTAATACCCATCGCCGGTAATCTTTGCCGTTGTGCTGCTGGCATGACCTGCGCTGTCGCCTTCGGGCTTCGTGTTGGCAGGCCACCAGCTGCCGGACTGATAGAACAGCCACGCTTCCGCACCGTCCTCCAGCACCGGCGGCGGCGCAACCAGAGAGGTCAGCTTGCCGGGCTTTTCGCCAATGTCTTCCGGCATTTCACCCGCGTTCGCGGCAACGATGAAGTCTACCTCAATCGTGTCGCCCGCAACGATGTCGTCGGGGTTGATGATTTCGTAGGTCGCTTCGTCCGCACTGTCAAAGGCGCGCAGACCGTCCGGACCGGTGGAATCCGGGGAGAAATTCTTGTCCCAGTAGTTGTTGTAAATCGGCGCAAAGCCTGCATTGGGATCGTCGTGGAAGGTGCCGTAGAGGTTCGGCTTGTGGTCGATGGACTTGCCGTTGACGCGGATGTCTGTAATCTTCACATAATAGCCGGGAAAGAGGCTCTCCGCGTTGTCCAGCACAAGGTTGAACTGAATCGCGCCCTCCGCTTTCTGCCAGTTGAACTTGAGTCCGACCGTGTACATGCCGGGACCGGTGACTTCGGCGTTCGTGGCTTCCACGCCCGTTTCGGACGAGGGCTGGTCAGCGGACTTATGCTGCGGCCACCACGGGAATTTCGAGGAATCGGTTTCATGGTTCGACGCGAAGTACAGCAGCCACGCGGTGGCGGACTGCTTTTCTTCCGCGTGCGCAATGCTGACCAGACTCAGCAGCATGGCAAGCGTGAGCAGCAGCGCGGTCAGACGGGAAAGACGCTTCATGGGAAAACTCCTCCTTTGTTTTGCGAGAATTTTGTGCGTGTTTCCAGCAGACATTACGCACTATTGCTATTATTATAACGTTTTCGTACCAAAAAGTCAATTGAAAAGGAAATGGATTCCTAACGAAAATTGTCGAAAATTACGAAAATGTCAGTGAAACAGCATTCAAAGTTGCTATAAGTGCGCAGAAAATACACGCGCGGGACTTTACACACGCCGGGAAACACGGTACAATATTTTTGAACCGAAATTTTTCGCGCGGACGGCTGATTTGCCCGCGCATCAGGAGGAACGCAATGAAACTCTGGGGAGGACGCTTCAGCAAGGCGACCGACGGGCTGGTGGACGATTTCCATTCCAGCATTTCTTTTGACCAGCGGCTGGCGGAGCAGGATATTACCGGCTCGATTGCCCACGCGACCATGCTGGGCGAGCAGGGCATTATCCCGCAGGCGGACGCGGACAAGATTGTCGAAGGCCTGCGCGGTATTTTGGCGGACATCAAGGCGGGCAAAGTCCACTGGATGGTGGACGCGGAGGACATCCACATGAACGTGGAGGCGCTGCTGACCGAGCGCATCGGCGAAGCGGGCAAGCGCCTGCATACCGGGCGCAGCCGCAACGATCAGGTGGCGCTGGATTGCCGCATGTACGCCAAACTTGCCTGTCAGGAGACGCAGGAGATGCTCCGCGAGCTGCTCAGCGTCCTGCTGGACATCGCGCAGGACAACCTGCACACCATCATGCCCGGCTACACCCACCTGCAAAAGGCGCAGCCCATCACCTTGGCGCACCACATGATGGCGTATTTCCAGATGTTCCGGCGCGACCTCGACCGCTTCGCTCACGCCTACGACGAGGCGGACGTGATGCCGCTGGGCAGCGGCGCGCTGGCGGGCACGACCTATCCGCTCAACCGTGAGCGCGTGGCGGAACTGCTGGGTTTCTCCCGCATCAGCATGAACAGCCTCGATGGCGTGTCCGATCGCGACTTCCTATTAGAATACCTTTCGGCGGCGTCAATCTGCATGATGCACCTCTCGCGCTTCTGCGAGGAACTGATTTTGTGGAACACGAACGAGTTCCGCTTCGTTGAGATGGATGACGCCTTTGCGACCGGGTCGTCCATCATGCCGCAGAAGAAGAACCCCGACGTTGCGGAGCTGATTCGCGGCAAGACCGGGCGCGTCTATGGTGATTTAATGGGGCTGCTGACGACGATGAAAGGGCTGCCGCTGGCGTACAACAAGGATATGCAGGAGGATAAGGAAGCGTTTTTTGACGCGCGCGACACGCTTGTGAAGGGGCTGACCGTGTTCACCGCCATGCTGCGCACCGTCACTTTCCGCAAGGACGTGATGGAGAAGGGCGCGTCCGGCGGCTTCACGAATGCGACGGACTGTGCGGATTATTTGGTCAAGCGCGGCGTGCCGTTCCGGGATGCGCACGCGGTCGTTGGGCGGCTGGTGGCGCATTGCCTGAACGAGAATAAGGCGCTGCTGGATTTGTCGCTGGACGAATTGAAGCAATTCCATCCGGCGTTTGAGGCGGATGTGTTTGACGACCTGTCGATGCTCTCCTGCGTCGAGAAGCGGCGGATTCCGGGTGCGCCCGCGCCGGACATGGTGCAGGCGGCGATTGACGAGGGGCGCAAGTCCTTGGAGGAAAACGCATGAGCATCGCCGTATTTTCCGCGCAGCAGACGCAGCAGCTGTTCGACCTCTTTTCCGCCATGACCGACTATTACGCGGGCGACCCGGCGCGCATCAACCACTTCGTGAAGGTGCACGCCTACGCGCGGCAAATCGGGCTTGCGGAGCAGCTGGACGCGGACACGCTGTTCCTGCTGGAAGCAGCTGCCCTGACGCACGACATTGGCATCCGCGAAGCAGAGCGCCTGTACGGGCAGTGCGGCGGCAAGCTGCAAGAGCGCCTCGGCCCGCCCGAAGCCCAGAAGATGCTGGATTCGCTCGGCTTCGCGCCGGATGTGACGGAACGGGTATGCTTCATGATTGCGCACCACCACACGCTTGACGGCGTGGATGCGCTGGACTGGCGGATCCTGCTGGAAGCGGACTTCCTCGTCAATATGATTGAGGAGGGGATGAAGGCGGAGGCGATTCAGTGCGGACGGGAGAAGATTTTCCGGACGGAGATGGGGTTGAGGCTGATGGAGAGGCTGATACTGAAGGGACAATGCTAAGCGGATAGCTAAAAACTCCTTCGTTACTTGAATAAAAGGAGCGTCTACATATGAAGAGCAAAAACACTGCTGAAACCAATGAAACGTTTGACAAGCGCAAGTATGATTTGCAATGGGATAAGCAAAACACGAAACGCATAGGTATGAAGTTAAACAAGCATACCGATGCGGATATATTTGAGTATCTTGCAGGCATTACGAATGTGCAAGGCTACTTAAAACAACTCATTCGCGACGACATCGCGCGGCAGACGCAGGAAAAAAGTAACCATACTTAAATTTCTGCAATGAATAGCATAAAAATGGAGTCGGACATCACTTGTCCGGCTCCATTTTTTTCAGTGGCTCTTATGGAACAGCAAGTGCTCATACCGTTCCGTGTCAATCGTGCGCACCATAATCTCCAATTCTTCGTCGCCCATGACCGTGTTGCGGCCCTGCGCGTACAGTTCGGCGACCAAGTCGCGCAGCGTCGTGACCAGCGGGTCGGTCTTCGGAATGACCTCGTCGCCCTTCAGGCGGAAGTAGCTGTTCAGCCAGTGCGCCACGCCCGCTGTGCCGGAGGTTGCATCCACCGCGACAAGCGCCGGACGGTTCAGAATCTTTGCTGTGTCGAAAATGTTGTAGATTTCTTCGTCCTTCAGCAGACCGTCGGCATGGATGCCCGCGCGGGTGACGTTGAAGTGGCGGCCGACAAACGGCTGACGCGGGCTGATTTCGATGCCGATTTCGCGCTCCATGTACTCGGCGATTTCGGTCACGGCGGTCAAGTCCATGCCGTCGAGCGTGCCGCGCAGGGAGGCGTACTCAATCGCCATGGCTTCCAGCGGGCAGTTGCCCGTGCGTTCGCCGATGCCCAGCAGCGAGCAGTTGACCGACGAGCAGCCGTACATCCACGCCGTACCCGCGTTGCTGACGACCTTGTAGAAGTCGTTGTGGCCATGCCATTCCAGCTGTTCCGACGGCACGCGCGCGTAGTGATGCAGACCGTAGATGATGCCGGGGACGGAACGCGGCAGGGCTGCGCCGTAGTAATGCACGCCGTAGCCCATCGTGTCGCAGGCGCGAATCTTAATCGGCAGCCCGGATTCCTCGGACAGGTACATCAATTCTTCGGCGAAGGGAAGGACGAAGCCGTAGAAATCAGCACGGGTGATGTCCTCGAAGTGGCAGCGCGGGCGGATGCCGCGGTCAAGTGCAGCCTTGACGATGCCCAGATACTTGTCCATCGCCTGCTTGCGCGTCAGGTGCATCTTCTTGAAGATGTGGTAATCCGAGCAGGAGACGAGGATGCCTGTCTCCTTCACGCCTGCCTGCTTGACCAGCTCGAAGTCCTTCTCGTTGGCGCGAATCCACGTCGTGATTTCCGGGAAATCGTAGCCGAGGTCTTGGCAGGCATGGAGCGCCTTCTTGTCCTTGTCGGTGTACAGGAAGAATTCGGACTGGCGAATCAGTCCCTTCGGGCCGCCCAAACGGTGCATCAGCGAATACAGGTGGACAATCTGCTCGACCGTGAACGGGCTGACAGACTGCTGACCGTCGCGGAAGGTGGTATCGGTCATCCAGATTTCGTCCGGCATGTTTTCCGGCACATGGCGCATGTTGAATGCAACCTTCGGGATGGATTCATAGTCGTACAGTTCGCGATAAAGGTTCGGCTCTGCGACATCTTGCAGGCTGTACTGATAGCGGTTGGTCATCAGCAGGTTTGATTTCTTGTCAAATTCGAGCATGGAAATGCGCCTCCTTCTTCATAAATACAATAGATAATAGCAAAGAAAGGCAGTACGCGAACGTATTGCCTTTCGGTTTACTGTCGCGTCGTTGCGGCATGGATTATTTCAATTCGCTGACAAACTCCTCGATGCGGCGCAAACCCTCCATGCAGCTTTCCATTGCCACAGCGTAGCTCAAACGGCAGAAGCCCTCTGCCTCAAAGGCGTTGCCCGGCACGACGGCGACGTGCTTGTCCGCCAGCAGCAGCTCCGCGAATGTCTGACTGCTGTCAATAACGCGCCCGTTGTACGTTTTGCCCATCACGCCCGTGATGTTTAGCATAATGTAGAACGCACCCTGCGGCTTCATGCAGCTCAAGCCCGGAATGCTGTTGATTTTCTCCACCATTGCGTTGCGGCGCGCTTCAAACTGCGCCACCATGTCCGTCACGCACTGCGGATCGCCCTGCAGCGCCTTCATCGCGGCGTACTGCGCGATGGAGTTCGCGTTGGATGTCGCGTGGGACTGGAAACTTGTCATGGCGCAAATCTCGTTGCGCGGACCCGCGACGTAGCCGATGCGCCAGCCGGTCATGGCATATGCCTTGGACATGCCGTTGACCACGAACGTCTGGTTCTTGATGGCTTCGCCCAGCTCGGCGATAGAAACGTGCTTCTGACCGTCGTAAATCAGCTTTTCGTAGATCTCGTCGCTGACGACGTAGAACGGGTGGCTGACGGCGAGGTCAGCAACGAATTGCAGCTGCTCACGCGACCAGACGGAGCCGTTCGGGTTCGACGGACTGGTGAGGATAATCGCCTTGGTACGGCGGGTGACGCGCGCGGCGATATCGTGGCTGGTGGGGATGAAGTTATTGCGCTCATCCGACGGGATGAACACCGGCACGCCGCCCGCCATGCGCACCATTTCGGGATACGACACCCAGCAGGGCGTGGGAATCAGCACTTCGTCGCCGGGGTCGAGGATGCACTGGAAGATGGTGTACAGGCTGTGCTTCGCGCCGGAGGAAACGATAATGTCCGACGGCGTATAATGCAGATGGTTGTCGCGCTCCAGCTTGTCGCAAATCGCCTGACGCAGCGCAACCGTGCCGGCAGCGGGGGTATAGCGGGTCATGCCCTTGTCCAGCGCCTCTTTCGCGGCGTCGCAGATGTATGCGGGGGTCGGAAAGTCGGGTTCGCCCGCGCCAAAGCCGATGACGTCCACGCCCGCGGCCTTCATTTCCTTCGCCCGCGCGTCAATCGCCAGCGTCGGGGAGGGAGCGATATTCTGACAACGGTGAGAAATCGTAAGCGCCATAAGGATTACCTCCTGCAATAACAAGTAATATGAAATGCAATCCGCAGTGCTTTTTCATCCGTTTCCTCATTGAAACGGATACGGCGGATGGTGCGTGAATGCTCACAACAAATTAATTATATCCTGTTTACATCGAAAATGCAATAGGAAAAACGATAAAAATGCATAAAATTGCGGCTTTCCTGCAAAATGCAAAAAAATATCCCCGACACCTCGCGATGCCGGGGAAAATGACTTGCATGATGCAATTTTTATTCCGTCATTTTGCCGCTTGCGTTATCCGAAGGCGCGGCGTCGGTCAAATCGTTGACAAACGCAGCTTTAGCGGTGGTCATGTACACGCCGAGGAACAGCGACAGCAGCATGGAGCAGATGTTTGCAAGCGTGTAGCCCGCCATCGTCAGCACGGCCGAATCAAGCACGGCAATCAGCAGACTCCAACCGATGAAAGATAATTCCAGCAGGAAGAAATTCATGCGGTTGCCCTTCATGATGGTGCGGCTGGTGCGCATAATCTCCGAGACGCTCGTGTTCGGGTTGCGTGCCAGCAGGTAGTCGGAGGCTACCATTAAGTAGGTGCGCATAATGGCGAACACCAGCGTCGCAATCACCGCGATGAAAAACAGAATGGCGGTGAGCAGCATGATATCGGGCGACGACACGGTCAGCAGCACTGGAATCGCCACCACATACGCCAGCAGCATCGGCCAGAAGGCGTAGAACGCCGTGCAGATCTGCAGCCAAATCGCGCGGAAGGTATAGGGAATATACGCCAGCGAATGGCGCACCAGCACGTCCTCGCCGCGGAGAATACGCTGTGCCGCGCCGATAGTGCCCAGCGTCAGCGGAATGGTTATCAGCGTAAACAGCAGGTTCAGCAGCGAATAAGTGATCCCCTTGCTCGACGACATGAAGGCGCTGTAAGCCGCCACAAAAGCATCCGGGTCGCTGAGAAGCAAGTCTGTATCCATCGGCGGCATTAGCCCGAAGACGGTTTGGATAAACATGAAGATAAGCTGCGGAAGGCTCGCCACGAGGAAAATCAGCAGCATTATGGGCAGAACAGGCTTGATGGCAGACCAAGCGGTTTGGCGATATTCTTTCGAGGTACGCATAAGCATTTCTCCTTTTATATGGACTTTGGGGTGATGGATGCAGTGTCATCCGCCGAGGAAACGAGGTTGCCGACCAAGTCATTGACAAATGCGGCGCGCGCGGTGATCATGTACGCCCGCACGAACACCGGCAGCAGGAGGACGCAGACGACGTAGGCGTTGTAGCCCACCAGCAAGAGCACCGCCGCGCAGACGAGGATCATTGGCAGCCACCACCCGGCGAACGACAATTCCAGCAGGAAGAGGTTCAAACGCCTGTCCTCCATGATAGTGCGGCTTGTTTCCATGAGGTCGGACACGCGCAGGGTAGGTTTTTTCGCCATCAGGTATTTCGCCGCTGCCATCGAATACAGCCGCGTGACCCCGAAAGCAATCGCCGCAAGCGAGGCAAGGAGGAAAAGCTGGTAAACGCCGTGCGAATGGAAGATAAGCAGCAAGACGAGTGTGACGGCCGCGAGAGCCAGCAGCGGCCAGAAAGCATAGAGCACGATACGGATTTCCAGCCCAATCGCGCGGAGCGAATAGGGGACATACGTCAGCGAATGGCGCGTCTGCACATCTTCCCCGCGCAGAAGCCGCTGTGCCGTGCCAATCAGCCCCAGCGTCAGCGGTACGGACAGACAGTTGAACAGCACGTTCAAGAGCAGATTCGGCGCGAGCGTCTGCACGACGAACGCATCGTAGGCTGCCAGAAAGCGGCTGGGGTCGCTGAACCAAAACTGCATGTCTATCGGCGGAATCAGCCCGAAGAGCAATTGCAGGAAGAACTCGATGAGCTGCGGCAGAACCGCAGCGAGGGCAATCAGCAGCATGACGCGCCAGTGTGGGCGGATGGCGTTCCACGCGATTCGGCGGTATTCCTTGGCAGTACGCATGGGCATCTCTCCTTTACGCTTCTTTCGGTGCGGCGGTTTCTGCTTCTTCCGGCGTATCAATATCATCCAGCGCGAGCAGCAGGGTCAGCAGCAAAATCGGGTGATGACGGAGCATCTGACGGGCGACTTTGCGGTAATCTTTGCTGGCGTAGCGCATGGTGTGTGTATCTCCTTTCGTGGTGTCGGGTCGCGCCCATTTGGCGCGACACAGCACAGGTGTTGGAAAGAGCAGCTTGGAGGCGCGTCTGAGGACGCGCGAAGTTACGGGCAGGGACGCTTCGCTGCCTGCGCCTTTGTTGGCGGCTTCCTTTGAATTGGTCGCCCGCGAAACGGTTGGGGCGTTGCCCCAAGCCCCACAAGGGACGCTGTCCCTTGACCCTGCAAGGG
>OJPL01000880.1_pt1 | contig 10137 bp, 8 predicted proteins | sample 1598501 | NCBI WGS metagenome assembly OJPL01 (sample SAMN03922486, study PRJEB24848) | human gut metagenome | isolation source: stool sample | host: Homo sapiens | place: Germany | collected 2011-05 | reverse complement strand
CAAAATTCTTGTTTCGGATGGTCTTTTCAAAGATTGCCATAATGGTTCCTCCGTTATGCCAACGAAATTCGGTTCCTTTATCTGGAATACGAGCGAAGCTGCCGAAAAATTGCAGAGAAGCTCCTCTCAATAACCGAACGCCAGTGCGCCGCCATCCACGGCAAAATCCTGTCCGGTGATGTAAGCGGCACCATCGCCCACCAGGAACTCGGCCATCTTACCCAAGTCGCGGGTGTCACCGTAGGCGTGCAGCGGCATCCGGTTCAGAATTTTCTGCTCCCGGGCTGCGTCCACTACCTGCTCGTTCATTTTGCTGCGGAACCACCCCGGCGCAATGCTGTTGACGGTGATGTTGTCCTGCGCCCACTCCACGGCCAGAGCGCGGGTCATCGCCAGCACAGCGCCCTTGCTGGCACAGTACGGCACCACCTCGCTGAAGCCCAGATGGGCGCTCATGCTGGTGATGTTGATGATGCGGCCCTTGTCCGCACTTTTCTTCAGATAGGGGTAGCAAATCACACTCATCTGGAACAGATATTTGACATTCACATTCATGATATTGTCAAACTGCTCCATGGGAAAGTCCTCGGCCCGGCATTTATAGCTGACGCCTGCGTTGTTTACCAGAAAATCCAGACAGCCGTTATGCTTTGCGGCCAGCTCCGCCACCAGTGTTTTCATAGCTTCTGCATTGCCGATGTCACCCCGCAGATGGACAACGCCCGGTGCACTTTCGCCTACACCCTCTTTGGGCTTGCCGGTGCGGCTGATGACATAAACTGTCGCGCCGGCCTGAGCCAGCACATTTGCGATCTGGAAACCGATGCCGCTGCTGCCGCCGGTCACGATACCGGTCTTTCCCTTCAAACCTGCCATAAAAAGCACCTCTTATCTTTTATCTGCGACCTGAAAGCTGTCAGCTTCAGTATATCATACCTTTGCAGGATGCGAAAGCTCTTATGTACGCCGCCCGCAGGCGGCAAAAATCAGTTCATTGGAAATTCCAGTCCTGCAAACTCGGCATCCGTCAGCCGTTTCAGCTTTTCAATGACCTGCTCTGACAGTTCCCGCAAAGCAGTTTCATCCGGCATCAGGTAGCACTGCATCAGTCGCAGCTCCCGCACCAGCCCCTGCCGGGTGCCGGTATTGTAGAGCATCATCAGCATCAGCTCATTCCCGCAAATCCCGCTACACCGGCAAGGGCGAAAGTATCGGAAATCAGATCGACCTCTGCCGCGAATATATCCGCACTCACTACGGCGATGCTGCCGCGGAACATGCCGTTGTCTTTGAGGACGAGGGCTTTTCCGGCGGCAACCTGAACCGCCCGGATTTCAAAAAGATGATGACTGCGGCCAAGGACCGGAAATTCAAGGCCATTGTGGTCTACCGTCTGGACCGCATCAGCCGCAACATCAGCGACTTTTCCAGCCTGATTGAAGAACTGGGACGGCTGGGCATCGACTTTGTGTCCATCCGTGAAAGTTTTGACACGTCCAGCCCCATGGGCCGCGCGATGATGTACATCGCATCGGTGTTCAGTCAGCTGGAACGTGAGACCATCGCAGAGCGCATCCGGGACAACATGCACGAGCTGGCAAAGACCGGGCGCTGGCTGGGCGGCACGACCCCCACGGGCTATGCTTCCGAGAGCGTCAAGAGCATCACGGTGGACGGCAAGACCAAAAAGGCCTGCAAGCTCAAGCTGCTGCCGGACGAAGCAGAGATCATCTACAAAATTTTCGACCTCTACGAGCAATACGATTCCCTGACCATGACTGAGACCGAGCTGCTGCGGCAGGGCATCAAAACAAAAACCGGGCGTTCGTTCACCCGGTTTTCCATCAAGTCGATTTTGCAGAATCCTGTCTACCTGATTGCAGACAAGGACGCCTATCAGTATTTTGTGGACAATGAGGCAGAACTGTTCGCCCCGGAGTCCGATTTCGACGGTGTGCGGGGCGTACTTGCCTACAACCGCAGCGATCAGGAAAAAGGCCGTGCTACGGTCTACAATCCCATCAGCGAATGGATCGTTTCGGTGGGCGAGCATCCCGGCATCATCTCCTCGAACCGGTGGATTCGGGTGCAGGAGTCGCTGGAACGGAACAAATCCAAGTCCTACCACAAGTCCCGCGGCAACGAAGCCCTGCTCACCGGCCTGCTGTGGTGCTCCTGCGGCAGCCGGATGTACCCGAAGGTCACCGGGCGCAAAACTGCCGACGGGCAGGTTGTCTTTCCTTATATGTGCAAACTGAAGGAGCGCAGCCGGAGAGAGTTATGTAATGTCCGGAATGCCAACGGCAATTTGCTGGATGCTGCCATCTGCGAGCAGGTCAAGCACCTTGCCGACCATTCCAGCGACTTTATGAAGCAGTTGGAAAAGGCACGTTCTGCCCACGCAGGCAACCGCTCCGAGTTTGAGACCAAGCTTTCCACCCTGCGCAAAGAGCAGGCCGAGACGCAGCGGAAGATCAATGCACTGATCGATTCGCTGGCTGACTTCAGCGACAGCACCGCTGCTGTCCACCTGAAAAAGCGCATCGAGGAACTGAATGCACAGGATGCCACCCTGAGTTCCCGCATCCGGGAATTGGAAAGCCTCACCGACAACGGTGTTCTGGGCGGCATCGAGTTTGACGTGATGCGGCAGCTGCTGACCGTGTTCCACGACAACATCGACGATATGACCGTGACCCAGAAGCGTGCTGCCATCCGCACGGTCGTGCGCAAGGTAGTGTGGGACGGCAAGGTCGCCCATGTGGTGCTGTTCGGCTCGTCCAAAGACGAAATTGACTGGAGCACCTTCCCCGTAGACCCGGAGGATGACGACAACGACCCCGAGGGCGGTGGAGATGGTTCCGATTCTCCATCCGGCGTTCGCTCGGGTGAGGATAGCAAACGAGATCCGGATGCAGTTCCGGCGGGAGCGCAAGAGCGGGCAGACCGTCTCCTTACAGGAAACCTTGGAGGCAGACGGGGACTCGGCGCTGACCTTAGCGGACGTGATACAGGACGGCTTTTGCATGGAGGAATGCTGTGAGAAGAAGGCAGACCTGCTCCGGGTGCGGCAGCTGCTGGAAACGCTGCCTGCGCGGGAGCGGCAGATCCTGCTGCTGCGGTACGGGCTGGCCGGGCAGCCGCCCCTGACCCAGCTGGAAACGGCACAGCTGCTGGGCATCAGCCGCAGCTATGTGTCCCGTCTGGAAAGCCACGCGCTGTGCCAGCTGCGCCAATATTGGGACAAAAAACCGGCGCAGGAGTGAAACATTTCTCCTGTGCCGGTCTCGGAATCCTTATTCGGTCAGCGCGCTTGCCTGGATCTCGTCCAGCTGCTCAAAGGTGTACAGCCGGTTCAGCGCCTCGACCAGTTCCTTTTTGGAAAGGCGCGGCGGCAGGCCCAGTGCATTCAACAGCTTTGCCTTACGCTCTGCGCTGCCCGGCTTGCCGGAGAGCCCCCATTCGTACAGGTCCGTGTAGGTGATCTGCCGGCCTTCCGGGCGGGCAGGCGCTGCGCCTGCCTCAGCCCCAAGGGCATCCCGCAGAGCCTGCAGAACGATGGCATCCTCCACACCTTCCACCCCCAGCAAACCTTCCTTGCCGGGCTGCTCCTTGCGCTTTTCCTTGCCATGAATGGCGGGCACATAGGCCTGCACCACGTTCTTTTCGCCCACCAGATTCGTGATGTAGTTCCGGATGCGGAAGCCCGCCGCATCCGAATCCGTCAGCAGGATCAGCCCGTTTTTCTGCGCCAGCGCTTTGAACAGCTGCTGGCGCTTTTTGTCTTTGTAAATGCCAAATCCATCCGTCAGCAGGATCATGGCATCGGTCAGGTGCGCAAGGCGGGCGGCATCGTATTTGCCCTCCACGATCAGCACCCGGCCGGTATGGATCATTTCATTCTGCATCATCGTCCACTCCCTGCCATGGCCAGCCGGCACAGCGCCGTTTCCAGCAAGATCTGCTCTTCCACCGGCTGGCTCTTCAGGCTCTGGTCCAGCTCCAGCAGCACCTGCAGGCAGGCTTCGATCTGCCCCAGCGTATAGTGCGACGCCGTTTCGGCCGAGCGCTTGAGCCGGTAATCGCTGCCCTTGTAGCCAAAGTCCTTGAACACCGTACTGTAGTTCTTTTTGCGGGCCGCGCCCAGCTTGACCCGGTACAGATCCACATAGCTGCCGATCATGGCCGCCGTGATGGCAATGGGCTCCTGCTGCAGGCGCAGAAGGGTCTGCAATTTCTTGCAGGCACCAGTGGCGTTTTTGGCGGTGATCATGCGGATCATCTCAAACACATCGGCTTCCAGGCTCACGGTGCCCATATCGGCCACCATGGCAGCAGTCACGGTCTGGTAGCCGGACAGCGCACAGAGCTTGTCCACCTCGTTTTCCAGCAAAAATGGATCCTCGCCGCAGCGTTCCAGCAACGCAGCAGCCGCGCCGTCCGGCAGTGAGGTTCCCTGTGCCTTTGCCCGGTCGACCATCATGGCCTTGAGCTCAAAGGGACGGGGCTTGGCCAGCTCTTCAACGTAGCCGATGGCCTTGCACTGGGCAATGAGTTTCTGGGCCGATTTCCCGGCCTTGAGCTTGCTGCGCTCCAATGGGAACACACTGCCCAGCACCACCACCGCATTTTCCAGGCTGGCCAGCGTACTGCACAGCTCGTCCAGATCCTTTGCGCCGTATGCGCCCGGGTCCACCTCCGGCAGCACCACCACGCGGCGGGTGCCAAAAAAAGAGATGGTGCCCGCCGCCATGATCAGTCCTTCGATTTCCGGAGCCGCACCGTCCAGCACGGTTGCATCCTCGTCACTGTCTGCCGAGAGAACACGGACAGCCGCGTTCACCGCCTGCCGCACCAGATACCGCTCTGTGGAATAAAAATAGTACACCGGGCAGCCTTTGTCGGCCAGCTGCCGGAGTTTTGCCTCGGTCGCCAAACCGTTCTCCTCCCTCTGCTGTGAATGGTAATATACTTTAACGATTGTTATTGTACCACACTCCGGCCGGATTGCAAAGCATCACTCTGCCCGCCAGCCGCCGGAAGGGCGCAGGCTGAGGGAAGCATATACCGCTTCCCCGCCCTGCATCCATTGGTAATGATCACTCCGGCTCAGCAGCTGTTCCCACTGCACGGCCTCCGGCTTTGCCGGAGATGCCAGCAGCCACTGCGCCCGGACCGGTTCGGCCAGCGTCACCGTTCCGCTCACGGTCACGAACTGCTGCTCCCCGATGGTCAGCCGCACAAGGCAGCCGAACCGGGTACGCAGGGTCTCCACTGCTGCGGTCGACGTCTGTCGGGTGACGGCGCTTCCCACCGGCTGCACTACCACTCGGCACATCGTCCGGGCAGGCAGCGTGCAGGCATTTTCCGGGTCCAGACGCAGATCTGCCAGCAGTTCCACCGTGGTCACGCCCCGGCGGGCCAGCTGGTTTTCCACCGCCCGCTGAGTGGATGCCCCACCCCGGAACAGCACCACGGCTGTGTGATTCTGGCTGACCACCACCGCCGGACTGTTGGCACTGCCCACAAGGTCGACGTGCACCACATCCCGGCACAGGGCATTGCCTGCGCCAATGGCAAGGGCTGCCGTCAGCAGAAGGCCCGGCACAGCCACCCGCAGCCGTACCTTCCAGAGATGTGCCAGCCCGCACAGAGCCATCAGCAGCAGACAAACAAGGGCTGCATAGTTTGTGTCAAAATACAGCCCCGCCCCAGGCTTGGCGCTGACCCACACGGCCCAGCGATTCAGCAGGCCGGTCAGAAATTCCGCCGCTCTGCCAATCATCGTATATAACGGCCCGGCTGCCGGGACCAGCCCCGCAAAAGCGGTGCCAAGGCTCAGCAGAAGCATGGGCTGCACCAGCCAGAGCACCGCCACGCCGGAAGCCACCGCCCACAGGCTCACGCTCAGCCCCCGCAGCACCAGAACCGGAAAGGCAGCCGCCGAAGCACAGACCCCGATGCACACCGTCTCGGTCAGGCTGCTGCGGACATGTCGCAGGATGCGCTGCAATACAGAGGGCTTTTTCTTCCGGGTCGCGTGCGCTGCAAAGAGTGCATGCAGGTGACGGGAAAGCTCCGCACCGGCCAGTGTACCCAACACAGCGGCAAACGACAGTTCAAAGCCGATATCACACACGGCATAGCTGTTGCGAGCGGTCATCAGGATGCCCGCCGCCGCCAGTGAGGTGAGGGCGTCCGATGCGCCATAGACCCACACACCCAGTGCGCTGACCCATACCGCCACCGCTGCCCGGCAGACAGAAGGCGTAAAACCGGTGACCCCTGCCAGCAGCAGCGCCAGAAAGGCCGTAAACAGCGCCTTGACCCGGCGGCTGCGATAACTGCGTTCCCGCCTGCGTCGGCCGAACACCGACCCGAACACGTCCCCGCACAGAATGGAGACGTGCATCCCGCTGACCACCAGCACATGGGAGAGTCCCGCGCCCCGGTAGGCGCTGCGCAGGGCGGAAGAAAGATGGTTCCGGTCACCCACCGTCATGGCGGCCAGAACCCCGCCGGCATCCTCGTTCATCTCACCGCGCAGGCTGGTACTGAGCCGCTTTTGCAGGCGGCCGGTGCGCGCCCGGAAGCTGCTGCTTTTGCCCAGCCGGGCAAAAGCCTGCGGCTCCCTTGCCCACAGTACAACGCCGTCGGCAAAGAGGGTTGTACGGTCGGCAGGCTCCGGCGCTTCCAGTGCAAAGCGCCCCTCCACCCGCTCCCCGGCTTCACAGACCGGCAGGGTATCGCATTCCACCCGGAACTCTGCCGCCCGGCCGTTGACCCGTTCCACCCGCAGCACCGCATCCACGATACCCGGATAATAGGATGCCGACACCGATTCCACTTCTGCCGTCAATGCTACCGTCTGCCCGGCGTATTTTTCCAGCGTTTGTTCCAGACGGGCATTGGTATGTCTCGCGGCAGCCAGCCCGGCCGCCGCACCCAGCAGCAGGCAGAGCAATGCTTTGCGGGTGCGGTCCGGGATGCACAACAGCAGGCAGACGGCTACAAAAAATGCCGCAAACGGCACAAAAAGTTCCGTTTGCGGCAAAAAAGCGCATACTAACGCAACACCCAGCATTCCGGCGCAGAATACGCAGAGCGGGCGTCGCATGGCGGCTTAGTGGAAGAACAGGGGCAGCGGCTCCAGGAAGATGATATCCTTGCGCTCTGCTGCGTCGCCCTCGGCCAGAACAGCAGCCTGGCCCACGATGGTGCACTGGGTCTGCTCGGCCAGTGCATCCAGAGCTTTCAGCGAACCACCGGTGGAGATCACATCGTCCACCACCAGCACGCGCTTGCCGCTCATCTTGTCCAGCTCCTTGCGGTCAATGACCAGCTTCTGCTTGCCGGCGGTGGTAATGGACTGATCTTCCACCACAACGGGGTCCGGCATATACAGCTTGACGCCCTTGCGTGCACAAACGTAAGGCTTGCCGCTCTGACGGCTCATCTCGTGGGCCAGGGGGATGCCCTTAGCCTCTGCCGTCAGCAGGATATCAAACTCCGGGCACTTCTTCAGCAACTCGGCGGCAGCGGCCACGGTGAGCTCGGCATCACCCAGCATGATGAAAGCTGCAATGTCCATGTGGTCGTTCACCTTACAGATGGTCAGCTCACGGGTCAGGCCTGCAACGTGCAGGGTATAAGTCTCAGCCATAATCAAAATCTCCCTTTCGTATCGGAATCAGACAGGCAGTTTTTCGCCGCCCAGAACATGGAAATGCAGATGCTTCACGGTCTGGCCGGCATCCTCACCCACATTGGAGATGATGCGGTAGCCATTTTCCAGCCCCTGCTCCTTGGCCAGCTTTGCGATGACGGCAAAGATGTGGCCCAGCAGGGCACCATCCTCCTCCGTCAGCATAGCGGCAGAAGCAATGTGCTTTTTAGGCACCACCAAAAAGTGCACCTTGGCCTGGGGGTTGATGTCGTAAAACGCCACCACCTGCTCATCCTCGTACAGCTTTTTGGAGGGGATCTTGCCCTCTGCGATCATGCAAAACAGACAATCTTCCATGGGGAACACTCCTTCCTGCTTCTACATAAACGTCCTAGCCCTCTCCGTCACGGCGTGAGCCTTGAGAGGGCTAGCCTGTTTTATTTTTTAGCCCAGAGCCTTCTTGACGATAGCACCCACAGCAGCCAGCGCCTCGTCGATCTTGGTCTCGTCCTTCAGGCCAGCCATTGCAAAGTCCGGCTTGCCGCCGCCCTTGCCGCCGGCGATAGCAGCCAGCTCCTTCACCAGCACGCCAGCCTTCAGGCCCTTTTCCTGTGCCAGCTTGTTGACGGTGACAGCCATGGTGATCTTATCCTCGGCCTTGCCCACCAGCACAGCCACCACAGGGTTCACGGCCTTGTCACGGATGCTGTCGCACATACCACGGAGGGTGTCGCCAGTGGTACCGGTAAAGTATGCAGAGGCGATCTTCACGCCGTTTGCTTCCTCAGCATTATCGAACAGGCTGTCCACCTTGGATGCGGCGATCTTTGCCTTGAGCTCTTCCAGCTCCTTGCTCATGGCCTTGTTCTCAGCCATGACAGCCTCGGCGCGGACAGGCAGTGCGGTGACATTGTTAGCCTTCAGGGTATTGGCCACATTGTGCAGCATAGCCTCCTGCAGGTTTGCACGGATCAGCAGATTGCGGCCGGTGACAGCCTCAATGCGGCGGATGCCGGCGGCCACGGAGCTCTCGCTCACGATCTTGAAGCCGCCGATCTGGGCAGTGTTCTTGACATGGGTGCCGCCGCAGAACTCGGTGGACCAGCCCTCAATATCAACGACGCGCACGACCTTGCCGTACTTCTCGCCGAACAGAGCCATCGCACCCAGCTTCTTGGCCTCCTCCACAGGCATCTCCTTCACGGTGACGTCCATGGACTCGAAGATCTTGTCGTTGACGATCTTCTGCACACGGGCCAGCTCTTCAGGGGTCACGGCACTGAAGTGGGTGAAGTCGAAGTGAGTGATGGAGGCATCCTGGTAGGAACCAGCCTGGTGCACATGATCACCCAGCACCTCACGCAGGGCAGCCTGCAGCAGGTGGGTGGCGGTGTGGTTGCGGGCAATGGCCATGCGGTATTCCTTATCGACCTTTGCGGTCAGGTGGTCACCCACCTTCACGATGCCGCTTTCCAGCACACAGGTGTGGACGTAGTAGCCCTTGGGGGTCTTTTTCACGTCCAGCACGCGCAGGCTGCAGTCGGCACTGGTCAACACGCCGTGGTCAGCGGCCTGGCCGCCCATCTCGGCATAGAACGGGGTCTTGTCCAGCACCACCAGCACGCCTTCCTTGGCCTGCTCGTCGGTAGCAATGGCGTCGGTCAGGGTCTCCTCGTCGCTCAGGGCAACCACCACGCTGTTGTCGTTCAGGGTATCGTAGCCGGTGAACACGGTGGGCTCGGCGGTCAGGCCGCCGAACAGATCCTCGCTCCAGCCGGAAATGTTCTTCTTCAGGCGCTCGGCGCGGGCGCGCTCCTTCTGCTTCTTCATCTCAGCGTGGAAGCCGTCCTCGTCGATCTCCAGACCCTGCTCGGCGGCGATCTCCTTGGTCAGGTCCAGCGGGAAGCCGAAGGTATCGTTCAGCTTGAACACATCCAGACCGCTCAGCAGGTGCTGATGTGCCTTCTCCAGGCCGTCGATCATGTTGTTCAGGATGTTCATGCCGGCATCGATGGTACGGGCAAAGTTTGCCTCCTCGGTGCCAATGACCTTCTTGATATAAGCATCATGCTCGCGCAGCTCGGGGTATGCACTCTCGCTAGACTGGATAACGGTCTCCACCAGATCCACCAGGAAGGGGTGGTCGATGCCCAGCATCCGGCCATGACGGGCTGCACGGCGCAGCAGGCGGCGCAGCACATAGCCGCGGCCCTCGTTGGAGGGCAGGATGCCGTCAGACACCATAAAGGTGCAGCTGCGGATGTGGTCGGTGATGACGCGGATGGAAATGTCGGTCTTGGGATCCTGCTTGTAGGTCTTGCCCGCGATGTGCTCCACATGGTGCAGCACGCTCTGCACGGTATCCACCTCAAACAGGTTGCCCACGTTCTGCATCACGCAGGCCAGACGCTCCAGGCCCATGCCGGTATCAATGTTGGGGCGTGCCAGACGCTCGTAGTGGCCCTTGCCGT
>OJPL01000875.1_pt1 | contig 10158 bp, 6 predicted proteins | sample 1598501 | NCBI WGS metagenome assembly OJPL01 (sample SAMN03922486, study PRJEB24848) | human gut metagenome | isolation source: stool sample | host: Homo sapiens | place: Germany | collected 2011-05 | reverse complement strand
GGACATTATTATCGTAGGCTGTGGAAAAGTTGGTTTTACGCTTGTCGAACAGCTCAGCAACGAAGATCACAATATTGTTGTCATTGATGAAAAGCCGGAAAAGGTTCAATATATTACCGACCGTCTGGATGTGATGGGCATCGTGGGGAACGGCATCAACCATAAGACACTGCTGGAGGCAGGCATCGCCACTGCCGATCTTTTAATCGCAGTTACCGGAGATGATGAGAAAAACCTTCTGTGTTGCGTGATTGCCAAGAAGACCGGCCACTGCCAGACCATCGCGCGCGTGCGCAATCCGATCTACAACGGCGAGATCGCCTTCCTGAAAAAGGAATTCGGGCTCGCCATGATTATCAATCCTGAGTTGACGGCAGCCAACGAGATTTCAAGAGTATTTCAGTTTCCTTCCGCCATCCGTGTGGATTCTTTTGCAAAGGGGCATGTAGAGCTGCTTCACTTTAAAGTCAGCGAGAATTCCCCGCTGATTCATTTAAAGCTGTTCAATCTGCACCAGACCCTGCACAGCAACGTGCTGGTGTGTACCGTCATCCGCGGCAGCGAGGTCATCATCCCGAACGGTGATTTTGAATTCCGCGCCGGAGATACCGTCGCAATCGCTTCCGAGCGCCGCAACGCCATTGACTTTTTCCGTAAGATCGGCATCGTCAAGAACCGCGTCGGCAATGCCATTCTCGCTGGCGGCGGTAAGGTTTCCTTTTACCTCGCAAAGATTCTCATCCAGTCGGGCATCCGTGTGACGATCATCGAGATCAATCCGTCCCGCTGCGACGTTTTAAGCGAGCTGCTTCCGGAGGCGACAATCATCTGCGGTGATGCCACCGATCAGGATCTGCTGTCCGAGGAGGGCTTAGAGCAGGCGCAGGGTTTTGCAGCTCTCACTGGTCTTGACGAGGAAAACATCCTGCTGTCGCTGTACGCCAACGATGTCTCCAATGCAAAAACGGTGACCAAGATCAACCGGAGCAGCTTTAACTCCGTCATCAACGAGATGAATCTGGGAAGTATTATTTATCCGCGTGTCATTACCGCTGATTACATTTTAAAATATGTGCGCTCCACAGTGAATTCCATCAACAGCAACGTGGAGACACTTTACAAGCTTGCCGGCGGAAAAGCCGAGGCTCTGGAATTCATCATCAAGGAGAATTCTGCCGTCGCAGGCATTCCGCTGCAGGATCTGAATTTCCGCAAGAATACTTTAATCTGCTGCATCTACCGCAACGGTAAGGTCATTCTGCCGGGTGGACAGGATATGATGCTCGCCGGAGACTCCGTTCTGGTCGTCATTTCCGGATACCGCATCTCCGACATCAAAGAGATTCTGGAGGATTAACCTGCAATGAATTATTCCATGGTTTTATATATTCTGGGCTATATTTTACAATTTGAGAGCGCGTTTCTGATGCTCCCGGCGCTGGTCTCGCTGATCTATCAGGAGGAGGCCGGCATTCCATTTGTCATTACCGCTGCAATCTGTCTGGTTTTAGGGATTGTTTTCACACATAAAAAACCGTCTTCCTCGACCGTGTATACAAGGGAGGGGTTTGTTACTGTCGCCTTGAGCTGGATCGTTATGAGTATTTTCGGCGCTATCCCCTTCGTGTGGAACGGCGACATTCCATATTATGTAGACGCCCTGTTTGAAACGGTCTCCGGTTTTACCACGACCGGTTCAAGTATTCTCTCCGATGTCGAGTCCCTGTCGCATGCCAGCCTTTTCTGGCGCAGTTTCAGCCACTGGATCGGCGGCATGGGTGTGTTCGTCTTTATTATGTCGATCCTGCCTCTGATGGGCGGCTCTACGATCAACCTCATGAAGGCGGAGAGCCCGGGACCTTCCGTCAGCCGTCTGGTTCCGCACATCAAGGATACCGCGAAAATATTATACGGCATTTACCTTGCCATCACGCTCCTTGAGATTGTCATTCTGTGTGCGCTCGGCATGCCGCTGTTTGAGTCTCTTCTGACGAGTTTCGGCACGACCGGCACCGGTGGTTTCGGTTTCCGTAACGACAGCTTTGCAAGCTTTTCGCCTGCTATCCAGAACACGGTCACAACTTTTATGATCTTAAGCGGTATCAATTACACATTTTATTTTTGTATTTTATCGCGCAGAATCAAGGATGCATTCCGCATCGAGGAAGTGCGCTGGTATCTCTTTTTGATCTTTGCTTCTGTCGGAATGATTACCTATAATATACGCCCGCTTTACGCAAATACCAGGGACGCGCTGCGGAATGCCTTTTTCCAGGTCGGTGCGATCATCACCACCACCGGATATTCCACTGCCGACTTCGACATGTGGCCTGCACTCTCCCAGACGATTCTTGTGACGCTGATGTTCGTCGGCGCATGTGCGGGAAGCACAGGCGGCGGTATGAAAGTATCCCGGCTGGTGATTTTATTCAAAACCATCCGCAAAGAGCTTTCCCTGATTATCCACCCCCGCGAGATCCGCAAGATCCGCATGGACGGACATGTCGTAGAACACAGCACCCTGCGCTCTACCAATGTTTTTCTGGTCATTTACTTTATTTTGCTCATGCTGTCAACGCTTATCATCAGCCTGGACGAGTTCGATTTTACCACGAACTTTACAGCAGTCGTCTCGTGTCTGAACAACATCGGTCCTGGCTTAAACCGTGTCGGACCGGCGCAGAATTTTTCGATCTTCTCGCCGCTCTCCAAGGTTGTGCTGATTTTTGACATGCTCGCCGGCAGACTGGAGCTTTTCCCGCTCATGATTCTGTTCATGCCGTCCACCTGGCGTAAAAAATAACGTGCAGCCGGCAATTTGGGCTGCGCAGCTTTGAACCGGTAGATATTTTTCTACCGGTTTTTTATTGGCTTTTTATGGGCTTTTTCCTGCTCCGGATGCTGTATCCGCATCCGTTAATGCCTGCGCCGCGCCGTGGCGAAGGCTTTTTCTCTGCCCGCAGGCAGACGTTTTTACTTTTTCCTTGCCCTCTGCTGGCTTGTGGTATATATTTGTTATAGTTTTAAATTAGAAGTACACAGGAATGGAGATTGCTATGTGGATTGCAGATAACTGGAAAGATTACGAAGTCATTGACTGCTCAAAAGGAGAAAAGCTCGAGCGCTGGGGAGATTATCTTCTCGTCCGTCCCGACCCGCAGGTCATCTGGGACACGCCGAAGACCGAGCGCGGCTGGCGCAAAATGAACGGCCATTACCACCGCAGCGCCAAGGGCGGCGGGGAGTGGGAATTTTTTGATCTTCCCCAGCAGTGGACCATCCATTACGGCAAGCTGACTTTCAACTTAAAGCCGTTCAGTTTTAAGCACACCGGACTGTTTCCGGAGCAGGCTGCCAACTGGGACTGGTTTTCCGAAAAGATCCGCAGCGCCGGACGTCCGATCAAGGTGTTAAATCTGTTCGCCTACACTGGCGGTGCCACGATTGCCGCCGCTGCTGCCGGTGCCAGCGTCACGCATGTGGATGCCTCCAAGGGAATGGTGACCTGGGCGAAGGAAAACGCCGTCTCTTCCGGTCTTGGTGATGCCCCGATCCGCTGGATTGTGGACGACTGCGTAAAGTTTGTTGAGCGCGAGATCCGCCGCGGCAACCACTATGATGCGATCATTATGGACCCGCCTTCCTACGGAAGAGGACCCAAGGGTGAGATCTGGAAAATCGAGGACGCCATCTATCCGCTGGTGCAGCTCTGTGAGCAGTTGCTGTCGGACGATCCTCTGTTTTTCCTGATCAACTCCTACACCACTGGTCTTCAGCCGGCAGTGCTCAGCTATATGATGAATACCGTCTTAAAAAAACACGGTGGTCATATCGCCGCAGATGAAATCGGTCTGCCGGTTTCCAGCAACGGTCTGGTGCTTCCGTGCGGGGCAAGCGGCAGATTTGAGCGCTAAGGGCGGGAACGATTTTGTCCTGTTTTTGCACAATTTTTGTAAATAGTTGTTTTCCTGCATACACAATACAATTTTTGTGGTACGCTGTTTTTATGCAAAGGTGATACGGGGATCCGGATCACCGGCAAATAAAAACGAACAGGAGAATGATTTCTATGGCACAGTTTGTAAAATTAGTTCCCGAGAATTTAAAGGCGCTGCGCGAAGTAAATCCGCGCCTGATGTCTTATAATGTAGAATTCGCCGAGGTAACCGGCGGCACCTTCTGGAAAGCGTACACACCGGAGCAGGTTGCAGGAACCGAGGAATTCCATGTCGCTCCGAGCGCAGACGGCATTGCTGCAATGTACAAGGATCTGATGCAGGTATACGCACCGATCGATCTGTACAACGAGAAGCTCCGCTCCCTCGCAAAGGAGCTCGGAACCGCATGGGTGCGTGTGTCCGGCACCTGGGCAACCAAGACTTACTATGATTTTGACAATGCAACAGGCGGTATTGCTCCGGAGGGCTACTTAAATGTCCTGACAAAGGAGCAGTGGATTGGTGTGCTCGACTTCGTAAAAGCGATCGATGCGAAACTGATGATTTCCGTTGCGAACTGCCCGGGTCTGCATTCCGCAGAGGAACCGTGGAATCCGAGTGAGGCGGAGAAGATTTTTCGTCTGAGCAAAGAACACGGCGTACCGATCGACGGCGCCGAGTTCGCAAACGAACCGAACATGATGGAGGATACCGGCTTCCCGGCTGGTTATACACCGGCTGATTACCACCGCGATCAGGATCTGTTTTTCGCGTGGGTACGCGCCAACTATCCGGAATGTATCTGTATCGGACCGAGCAGTGTTGGCGAGGGTCTTACCATCAATGGCGGTGATGACAACAGCAAGAGTGGTGGTATCGAGCAGCTTGTAAGAGAGAACTGCTCCACAACCGACCTGTTAGAGGACACCAAAGAGCCGTTGGACGTATTCAGCTACCATTATTACAACGGTGTATCCGAGCGTCTTGCTTCCGTGATGCCAAGCGGACACTGGCTGGCAGATACCGCCCATACCGAGGCGTATCTGGACGTTGCATTAAACTGTGCGCGCACCTATGCTCCACTCCGCGACAAATACTGCCCGGGCGGCGAGATGTGGGTAACGGAGTCCGGCGACGCAGGCGGTGGCGGTGATACATGGGCTTCCACGTATCTGGATGTTTTCCGTACCTTAAACGAGCTCGCTGGATTCGCAGCGATCACAGACGGCGTTATTTTCCACAATACACTGGCTTCTTCCGACTACGGCTTCCTGGCCCGCGAAGTATTTGATCCGCGCCCGAACTATTTTGCCGTATTGTTGTGGAACCGCCTGATGGGTACGACCGTTTACGATACCGCAGAGCCAATCCGCGAGGGCGCACATGTCTTCGCACATTCCCGCAAAGATGGAAAAGAGGGCGTTGTATATCTTGTGATCAACAACTCGCTGACAGAGGCAACCACCGTAGAGCTTCCGAAGAGCGCAGAGCGCTACACACTCGCCGGCGAGGGCGGCAACGTGCGTGCCGCTGTCATGACTTTAAATGGCAAGCCACTTATTCTGGGTGCCGGCAATTCGCTTCCGGAACTCACTCCGGCAGCACAGGAAGCCGGAACAGTGACTCTTGCACCGGCAACCTGTACATTCTTCGTACTGTAAGCAGCGCGGGGAAGCAATCTGCACCGATGAGTAAGCCGTATAAGCTGGCTAGTAAGTTGCATTACTGGCTACAGTGGGGCTTAAGTAAGTTGCAACGGCATGTGCGTTAATACTTGTATCGACTGGCAAGCTGCAGGGCTGAGTCTCACATGCACCCACAGGAGCTTTCTTGGTCAATCATTGTTTGCTGATGTTGTGCATAAGATCAAAACGGGTCTACAGAGGACTTTTTCTCTCTGTAGACCCGTTTTTGCGTACAATCTTCTATTTTTTTGACTTACATGGCTGCATTTTGGCTTCCGCCGGGTCTGGCGACACTCTTTTTCTCTCCCAGACCCGAAATCAGTTTCTTTTCGGGTCTCACGGGCTGGTTTTTCATTCCCAGACCCGCGAACAGCCCTTTTTTCTTCCCACGCGCATAATAACAAGGTCCCGGCGGGTCTGGAGAGACGTTTTTTCTCTCTCAGACCCGCCGGAACCTTGCACAAGACCATTTTTCTTCTTAATATCCGGTCGGACGGTCTTTTTTCCCGACCTTGAGGCGCGACATCGCGCGCGCCAGCGATGCTTTGGAACGATAATACTCCTGAATGCTCTGTTTCTGGCGGAGCTGCTCCTGTGCACGCTCTTTTGCCTCCTCGGCACGCCGCACATCGATCTCCTCCGGGGACTCACAGGTGTCAACAATCACCATTGCACGGTTATTGATGATCTGTGCAAATCCGGTGCCTGTCACACCCACGATCTCCTCGCCTGTTTCGTCCGTGATGCGGATCTCGCCGATCTCAACGGCAAACACCATATTTTCGTGATGCGCCTGGATTGCTTTCTCTCCGTCATGCAGCGGCAGAACGACCTGCTCACATCTTCCGTCAAAAAAGACACGGTCACAGGCAATCACTTTCAGACTAAATGTATTCATGCCCCCATCTCCTTCGCACGCTCGATCACATCATCGATCGTACCTACATTGAAGAACGCTGCTTCCGGATACTCATCCATCTCACCGTCAATAATTGCCTTGAATCCTCTTACCGTCTCCTTAAGCGGCACATACTTGCCCGGCACGCCGGTAAAGTTCTCTGCCACGTGGAACGGCTGGGATAAGAACTTCTGGATCTTTCTTGCACGGTATACCACGAGCTTATCCTCCTCGGACAGCTCCTCCATACCGAGAATTGCAATGATATCCTGCAGTTCTGTGTACTTCTGTAAAATCTCCTGTACTCTTCTGGCAGTCTCATAGTGCTCTTTTCCAACGACGTCCTCCTCGAGGATACGGGAGTTGGACTCAAGCGGATCTACCGCCGGGTAAATACCCTGCTCTACGATCTTTCTGGAAAGTACCGTGGTGGCATCCAGATGTGCAAATGTCGTCGCCGGAGCCGGGTCTGTCAGGTCATCTGCCGGCACGTAAACAGCCTGTACCGAAGTAACAGATCCGTTCTTTGTGGAAGCAATCCGCTCCTGCAGTTCGCCCATCTCCGTCGCCAGGGTCGGCTGATAACCTACTGCGGACGGCATACGTCCAAGCAGCGCGGATACCTCAGATCCTGCCTGTGTAAAACGGAAAATATTATCGATGAACAGAAGTACATTCTGATGCTCCTCATCGCGGAAATATTCTGCCATCGTAAGTCCCGTCTCAGCAACTCTCATACGTGCTCCCGGCGGCTCGTTCATCTGTCCGAACACTAACGCCGTCTTATCCAGTACGCCGGATTCCTTCATCTCAGACCACAGGTCATTTCCCTCTCTGGAACGCTCTCCGACGCCGGTAAAAATGGAATATCCGCCATGCTCTGTCGCAATGTTGCGGATCAGCTCCTGAATCAATACCGTCTTACCGACTCCGGCACCTCCGAAGAGACCGATCTTACCGCCCTTTGCATACGGTGCCAAAAGATCGATGACCTTAATACCGGTCTCAAGCACCTCAACGACCGGGCTCTGGTCTTCAAAAGATGGCGGATCTCTGTGAATCACCCAGTGTTCCTCACCGTCAAGGCTTTCGCCTCCGTCGAGTGTATCTCCGAGCACGTTAAACAGTCTGCCCAGGGTCTTATTTCCAACCGGAACCTTGATACCGCCGCCCTCGGCAATAACCTCCATATCCTTGCATAAGCCCTCGCTTGCCGCGAGCATGATGCAGCGGACAGTATTATTGCCGATGTGCTGTGCAACCTCCATCACGCAGCGCTTTCCGTTGTTGTCCACTTCAAGCGCATCTTTAATATATGGAAGGTCATTATCTTCAAATTCTACGTCAACGACAGGTCCCATGACCTGTACAATTTTCCCTTTCTTCATACAAGCTCCCTTCCGCTTTATTTCTTTTTCTTGTTCTTCTGCGCTTTCGCACCGCCGCTCACCTCTGTGATCTGCTGTGTGACCCCCCCCTGCCGTACCCGGTTGTATTCGATCGACAGCGTCTGTATCATGTCCTTCGCGCTGTCCGTTGCCGCCTGCATTGCCATCATTCTGGAATTATGCTCGCTGGCAAACGACTCTACCAGCGCACAGTAGATATATCCGGTGACATAGTTCGGTACTACATGCTCCAGAATCGCCTCCATGGATGACTCCACCCGGATCTCCTCCTGGTAGATATCCGCCGGGGCAGGATGCAGGAAGTCTTCCTTTACAAGCGGAAGAAGTTTCATCTTCTCCGCATTCATAGAAAAAGAGTTTTCCATCTTTGTGTAGATGATATATACCTCATCAAGCTCATTTTCCGCGTACAGATCCATGACGTGATCCGCAATGACACGCGCGCGGTGAAGCGACGGGTTCTGCACGGTATACTTGAACTCCGCATCCACCGCGAGACCCTCTTTCGCAAAATACTGGCGTCCGAGCTCGCCGACGACAAACAGCTTATTGTTCTCGCCCTGCGTGAAAAGCTCATGCGCCATCTTGATGACGTTGTGGTTGTATGCTCCTGCCAGACCCTTATCCGCAGTGATCACGATATATCCACGCCGCTTTTCTTCCTCCGGGATCTCCTTCTTCTGGTCAAAATAGCGGTTCTGCACCTCCGGAATGTGGCGCAGGAATCTGGAAATGGAACCCTGAAGTGCATAGAAATAAGGTTCCGTCTGCTCAAGCTTCTGCTTGGCACTGCGCAGTTTGGCAGAGGATATCATATACATGGCGCTTGTAATCTTCATGGTATCCCGGATACTTTTCATTCGCTTTTGAATTTCCTTGGTATTTGCCATGCTCTATCACCTGCTCTTATATTCTTTAACCGCCTCTACAATCTGCTCCGTAATCGCATCATCCAGCACTTTTTCCTCGTTGATCTTCGTCACAAGCTCCGCGTGCTGTACATGGATGTAATCTAACATACCCAGCTGGAATTCTTTCGTCTTTGCCGTGTCTACGTCCAGCATCAGACGCTTGTTGGCAGCGACCAGCGTGATGACCTGATCCGCCAGGCTCATCGGATGGCAGAGCGGCTGCTTTAACAGCTCCATCAGGCATTTTCCGTGCTGTAACTGCTCTTTTGTCATGTCGTCCAGATCGGATGCAAACTGTGTGAACACTTCCATCTCACGATACTGCGCCAGATCAATACGGATCGTACCGGACGCTTTCTTCATCGCCTTGGTCTGCGCCGCACCGCCGACACGGGATACGGAGAGACCGACGTTGACTGCCGGACGCATACCTGAGAAAAACAGATCACTCTCCAAAAAGATCTGACCGTCTGTGATGGAGATCACGTTGGTCGGAATGTATGCGGATACATCGCCCGCCTGCGTCTCAATGATCGGCAGCGCCGTGATGGAACCTCCGCCCAGCTCATCGGAAAGCTTGCTGGAACGCTCCAGCAGTCTGGAATGCAGATAAAATACGTCTCCCGGATAAGCCTCACGTCCCGGAGAACGCTCCAGCAAAAGGGACAGTGCACGATATGCCACTGCGTGCTTGGAGAGGTCATCATATACGATGAGGACATCCTTGCCCTGATGCATGAAATACTCTGCCATAGCGGTTCCCGCATACGGTGCAATGTACTGTAACGATGCCGACTCGCTGGCTGTCGATGATAAAATGATGGAGTAGTCCATCGCATCATTCTTCGTCAATGTATTCACAAGCTTTGCTACGGTCGATGCCTTCTGACCGATCGCCACATAAATACAGATCACATCTTTTCCCTTCTGGTTCAAGATGGTATCTACTGCGATCGACGTCTTACCGGTCTGTCTGTCGCCGATAATCAGCTCCCGCTGCCCGCGTCCGATCGGGAACATGGCGTCAATCGCCAGAATACCGGTCTCGAGCGGCTGCTTGACCGACTGACGGTCAACAATGCCCGGCGCTTCCTGCTCGATCGGGCGGTAATCGTCCGCCGGAATCTCTCCCTTGCCGTCGATCGGCGCTCCCAGTGCATTTACAATTCTTCCAAGATAGGCATTTCCGACTGGAACACCCGCCTTCTTCTTCGTGCGTGTGACCTTTGTGCCCTCTTTGATGCCAGTGTCTTTTCCGAGAATGATACAGCCGATCTGATCGCGCTTGATATCCTGCACCATACCTCCTGTCTCTTA
>OJPL01000868.1_pt1 | contig 10214 bp, 7 predicted proteins | sample 1598501 | NCBI WGS metagenome assembly OJPL01 (sample SAMN03922486, study PRJEB24848) | human gut metagenome | isolation source: stool sample | host: Homo sapiens | place: Germany | collected 2011-05 | reverse complement strand
CTAAAACAGGAGTGGAACAAACGGGGATATATGGTCCCAATAGTACATTCTTCTAACAACTACTGAAACAGGATTAAAGCGCCGCCAATGCACTCCCATGAGTTCACACTAACCCCTAAGAAAATCATACTCAAAAGCGTTGCCGCTACTGGATCGAAGGTCTCCATCATCCCGGCAACGTCAGCAGGGATAATTTCGGCAGCCGCTTGAAAAAGCCAAAACGCCGCGATCGTTCCGAAAAGCACAATAAACGCATAAGCCAAAATCGAATAAACCGTCCAATCCAAAGGTTCATTCCAAAAATGACTAAATAACGTCACGGAGACTCCCGTAAGCAAAAGCGCCCAGCTTGTAGCTAACCCAGAACCGACACGCGCAATAAATTTCTGAGGCAGAAGAACATAAAAGGCGCCGGTTATTCCGGACCCGATTCCTGCCCAAAAGCCGATACCTGAGACGTTGAAGTTTTTAAATGATCCGCCGGTCACGACTAGAACCACACCGGCTACTGCAACGATTCCGCAAAAGATTTCCTTCACCGTCAGATGCTTATGCTGGAACACAAACATAAACAACATAATCCACAATGGAACAGTTGCAGTTAAAACAGCGGCAAAAGGTGCGTTTGCGTATTGAATACAAACAAAGAACGTTAATTGCGTTCCGATGATCGTTAGTGTGTAGATTATTAAGTCAATAATGTTCTGCTTGGTTTCAAATACTTTCAGTGCACCTCTTTTCAGCAGAAAAAACTCAATACCTACGAATATGGAGCCGGCCAGCAGCATGCGAATCGAGATCAAATCCATAGGCGTAAAGTGACAGTTCTGAAGCAAATACTGTCCGGCTACGCCCATTGATCCCCAAAAAACAGCCGCTAATCCGGCCATCGTCATGCCTTTCAATGTGTTATTCATTCTCGTCTCCTCTGGTTCTTGAGTTTGCCAGCTTTGCAACGTAACTGAACGCGTTTCTACTCTTTTTAAGAAACCCGACTTTTCAGAAAATTCTTTACTTTTTTAGGAAGATAACAGCAATGAATAATGCGAAAATTCGTCTATGAATTTCGATAACTATCGCCGAATACTTCACCTCGACCTCGACGCTTTTTTCGCTTCTGTTGAACAGCGTGATAATCCTTCGCTGCAAGGGAAGGCAATTTCCGTCGGATTAAATTCCGCTCGAGGTGTCGTTGCGTCTGCTTCCTACGAAGCAAGAAAGTTCGGTGTACGTTCCGCAATGCCCTCTTCGGTTGCCGCGAGGCTCTGCCCTAATTTAATTTTCGTTCCCGGGCGGATGGACGAGTACAAAAAAGCATCAGCCGAAGTTTTCGAAATCTTTTCTCGCTACGCAAATCTCATTGAACAAGTCTCTATTGATGAGGCATTCTTGGATGTTACGGACGTTTGGCGCGATTATGGTTACGCGATGGAAATCGCAAAGCTCATCAAAGCAGACGTTCGGCGAGAAGTCGGCCTCATTATTTCTGCCGGGGTCTCTTACAACAAATTTCTCGCAAAAATTGCCAGCGACTGGCGCAAACCGGACGGTCTATGCGTAATCCATCCGGATGCGGCACTCAAATTCATTGACCGCCTTCCCGTCAAGGCAATTTGGGGTGTCGGCCCGGTGACCTCTCAAAAAATGGAGGCTCTCGGAATTTTCACAGGCAAGGATTTGAGAGAAAAAGATCTTTCGTTTTTAGTCGAGCAATTCGGCAGTTCTGGACTATCCTATTACAACTTTGCCCGAGGCATTGATGATCGTCCGGTTAGAACCGAACGCATTCGCAAACAAGTCAGCGCCGAGATCACGCTCTCAAAAGATGAAGGAAATCTCAATAAATTAGAAGATACGCTCTCGGAACTGACGGACTATCTGATGACGCGCCTTCGTAAAAACGACTTTCTCGGCCGATCGCTGACGTTAAAAGTGCGTTTCCACAACTTCAAAACGATTACGCGAACACAAACATCTAACTCTGTCTTCAACGAGAAATCTCAGATTCTCAAAACGGCCGAGTCTCTGCTGGAAAAAATCGATTTCAATCATCAGACCGTCCGCCTCCTAGGCATTGCCATTGGGAACCGCCTGGAAGAAGACACTGAAAACATGTTGAACCTCGGCGATATGGACGAACTTACGCCTCGGCTTCTTTAGGACGCCGACGGACTTGACTGAGTAGAGACGCGAAGCGCTGTAAAAATTGCAAAGGTCTGAAGAATTGCAACACCGAAAAGAACAGCTGTAAACATACCGGCGTCAAGAAGCGGTCCAAAGAAAATCGGAGTCAGAGACTGACCTACATCCATTCCGCAATACGTAAAACCGTAGACACGCCCGAAAGATTTCTTGCCTAACTTAGCAACTGTCGCACCTCGAATCATAATGTCTCGGCTCGGTGCTGCTACGCCTGTTCCCAGACCCATCAGACACATTAGAACGACTGCCCAATACCCGCTTAGAATCTGAGACGCCAAAATAGCTGCCATCACGGCTGCAAACGTAAGACACAGCGCCACAACACGATTGCTCGAGATTTTATGCTGGTTCGTTAAAAATCCTCCGATCAAAGCGCCCGCCCCGGCGCCCAAGAGATAAGCCGTCAGAGCCGCCGAGGCCCCGGTCAGATTCAAGTGATAGGCATTCTTGAAAATCGTCTGTGAAAAGCTTTGAAGAACGCCGAAGGCACCGGACGTAAAAAAGAAAAACATGAAGCAGTACCAGACATCAGGCACCCGCAGAAATCCGAAGGTCCCCTCTTCTTTTTCTTTCGGAGTCGGCGGCGTAGTGTCGCGGACAGAATCGCGAGAGAAAACGCCTCTGAATAAAAGCTCGATGACAAGAACAATCAGCGCCACAGAGGAAGCCGCAAACGCCGCACCTCTCCAGCCGAACCAACCCGCTGTCGTCACCATGAAGAAAGGACAAATCGCCCAGCCGATATTGCCGGTGATGTTATGCCAGGCAAAAGCATGACCCAAGAAGCGATCCTGAATGTTGTAGTTCATCAGCGAATAGTCGCTCGGATGAAATACCGAGTTGCCGGCGCCGGCAAGCATCGCAGAGAGATAAAGCATCGGGACATTTTCTGCCATGCCTAAGGCTACGGCACTGGCAATGAGCAAAACCAGGCCCGTATACATTGAGGTCCGGGCGCCTACTTTATCGACCAGAAAGCCGCTCATCGACTGACCGACTGCACTTGTGACAAAGAACGTCGTCATCAAGGTTCCGCCCTGAAGGAAATTCATTCCGAAGTGCGGAAGAATCCAAGGAAACAGAGAAGGAATCACTAAGTGATAAAAGTGAGAGCTGGCGTGAGCGATCGAAACGAGAAAAATCGCGAGGATGTCGTGACCGCGAGTTCCTTGTACGTACATGGCGTGGCTTAAGAGTGTTTTTTCTTATTCTATTCCTGACGCCTTCTGAAAATATTTAAGGCCGAGAGATTGTTAGTCTCCCGGCCTTTCTCAAATGAGATCAGACGATCTTATCGGTTGTCTTTACGGTCTTCAAAAATGAATTTGCCGTCGACATAATCCACAAACACCGTGTCTCCCGGAGCATATTTGCCTTTGAGGATATCCACAGCAATCTGGTTTTCCAGATAGTCTTGGACCGCACGGCGCAGCGGACGTGCACCGAACAGCGGATCAAAGCCGACCTTCCCTATTTCATCCAAAGCGGCTTCAGTTACATCCAGACCGATGTTCTGCTGTTCCATGCGTTTCGCCAGCTTACGAATCTGGATGCGGGCGATTTCGCGAATAGCCTTCTGGTCAAGAGCATTGAAGACAACGATTTCATCAATACGGTTGATGAATTCGGGTCTGAAGTGCTTTTTGACTTCATCCATTACGGCTTCCTTCACAACTTCAGGATCTTCACCCTGACGGTTCATGATTTCCTGAGAACCGAGGTTGGAAGTCATAATGATGACGGTATTCTTGAAGTCAACCGTGCGTCCCTGACCGTCGGTCATTCGGCCGTCGTCCAAAGCCTGAAGCAGGATGTTGAAGACGTCCGGATGAGCTTTTTCAACTTCGTCGAGAAGAATCACGCTGTAAGGTTTACGGCGTACGGCTTCTGTTAAGTAGCCGCCTTCTTCATAGCCGACATATCCCGGAGGCGCACCGATCAAACGAGCCACGGAGTGTTTCTCCATGAATTCGCTCATATCGATACGGATCATGGCGTCCTCAGTGTCAAACAGGAATTCGGCCAAAGCCTTCGTGAGTTCCGTCTTACCGACGCCTGTCGGACCGAGGAAGAGGAAGGAACCATAAGGACGGTTCGGGTCGGACAAGCCGGCACGAGAACGAAGAATGGCGTCAACGACTTTATCAACCGCTTCTTTCTGTCCGACAACTCGCTTACCGATGTACTTGGCCATATCCAGAAGTTTCTGGCGTTCGCCTTCCATCATCTTGGAGACCGGAATACCGGTTGCGCGGGAAACCACTTCGGCGATTTCTTCAGCACCTACCTGTGTACGCAGGAGCTTCGGTTTTTCGTCGTAGAGCTTGGTTTCTTCTTTTTCTTCCTTCACAAGCTGTTTTTCAAGTTCCGGAAGTTTGCCGTACTGGATCGCGGCGAGTTCTTCATACTTGCCGGAACGGCGAAGCTCTTCCATCTTGGTCTTGAGCTTGTCGATTTCGTCACGGACTTCTTTAGAACCCAAGGCAGCGTTCTTTTCTTTCTTCCAGATTTCTTCCAGATCGGAATACTCGCGGCTTAACTTAGCGATTTCTTCTTCCAAACCGCTCAAGCGCTTCTTACTGGCTTCGTCTTTTTCTTTCTTAACGGCTTCACGTTCAATCTTCAATTGAATCAGACGACGATCCAGCTTATCGAGTTCTTCAGGCTTGGAGTCAATTTCCATCTTGATGCGCGCTGCCGCCTCATCAATCAGGTCAATCGCCTTATCCGGAAGGAAACGATCGGTAATGTAGCGGGCGGAAAGTTCAGCAGCAGCCACAATCGCCGGGTCGGTAATTTCAACACCGTGGTGGACTTCATACTTTTCCTGCAGACCGCGCAGAATAGCAATCGTGTCTTCGACACTCGGTTCGTTGACGATCACTTTCTGGAAACGGCGCTCCAGGGCGGGATCTTTTTCAATGTACTTTCTGTACTCGTCCAAGGTCGTGGCACCGATCACATGCAGTTCACCGCGGGAAAGTGCAGGTTTGAGCATGTTGCCGGCATCCATTGCACCTTCTGTCTTACCGGCACCGACCACTGTATGGATTTCGTCGATAAACAGAATGATGCGGCCTTCTTCGGCAACCACTTCCTTCAGCAGTGCTTTCAGACGTTCTTCGAATTCGCCGCGGTATTTCGCACCGGCGACAAGTCCGGCCATATCGAGGCTCAAGACGCGTTTGTTGCGCAGTGTGTCGGGCACTTCACCGTTCACAATACGCTGTGCCAAGCCTTCGACCACAGCGGTCTTACCAACACCGGGTTCGCCGATAAGAACCGGATTGTTCTTGCTTCTGCGCTGCAGAATCTGCATCGCACGGCGAATCTCGTCGTCTCGCCCGATCACAGGGTCGAGCTTTCCTTCTTTGGCCTTTTCGGTCAGGTCAACCGTGTACTTCTTCAGCGCTTCACGATTGTTCTCAGCTTCGGGATTGTCCACTTTTTCACCTCCGCGCACGGATAAAATTGCATTTTCTAGGCTCGGTTTATTGAGGCCTTCCTCTTGCGCAAGACGTGCGGCGTCACACTTGCTGTCGCATAAGGCTAAAAGGAAGAGATCGGTGGAAATGAATTTATCGCCGAGTCTTTCGGCCTCTCTTTCCATCGAATTAAGGATTGCCATCAACTCACGGCTGATTTGGACATTGTCGGCAGCTCCGGAAACTTCCGGCAGTTTGCCGATCGCTTCCTTCACCTTACGTTCGAGTTCTCTGACTCTCACGCCGGAGCGCTCTAAGAGCGTCCTTCCGGTGCCCTCGGTGTCCTTTAATACCGCAAGCAGCAAGTGAAGCGGATCGATGTACTGCTGAGAACGCTCAACAGCCATCGATTGTGCTTCTCCGAGCAACTCTTGGAACCGAGTTGTAAATTGATCTTGACGCATAAGAGTTTGAATCTCCTTTTGTTAAGGAAACATTCGGAATCAACTCCTGTTCCCCTATGCGTCTATTCTGAAGAGTCCGCGGAGACGGACGTGCGTTTTTCTCTTATTTTGAGCTTATTTGCTCCACTTGGATTTTGCGGCTTCGTCGGTCTCTTTGGCCTGTACCCAGCGGGTGCCCTCGCCCACCTTTTCCTTCTTCCAGAACGGGGCTTCGGTCTTCAAGTAATCAATAATGAACTCACAGGCTTTAAAGGCTTCCCCGCGATGCGCGCCGGAAACTCCGACAAAAACGATCTGGTCGGTCGCGAACAGTTCACCGACACGGTGAATCACCGTCGCATCCATAATATCCCAGCGTTTCTTTGCCTCTTTCACAATGGCCGTAAGGGCTTTTTCGGTCATTCCGGGATAGTGCTCTAAGGTCATGGAAGCGACTTCGTCACCTTCGTTGAGGTCTCGCACCGTGCCTAAAAACATCACGACGGCTCCGACTTTGGGAGACCCATGCAGTGCCGCTACTTCAGCCTGAACATCAAAGTCTTCTGTTTGAACTGCAATCTTCATTGAGACCTCTTATAAATTGAATTCCGTAAACGGGATGTAGGTCACCAAATCGCCCTTCTTCAAGTCAGCTTCAGCCGGGATGTCGGCTAAACCGTCAGCCCAGGTACAGGAGCTCAGAACCGCGGAGTTTTGGGTGCGATAGTTTTCCAGCTCTCCGGCGCCGTTGCGGCGGACACGAATGAACTCGCGGCGGGATCCGCACTTGTAATCAAAGGCCAGCGGAAGGATATAACCCTTCACATCGATCTGGCTGCGGCCGGAAAGTTTAAGGATCAGCGGCTGAGCAAACAGCAGGAAGGTCACAAAACCGGAGACAGGGTTGCCGGGAAGGCCGATAAACGGAACACCGCGGACTTCGCCTTTAGCAACCGGTTTGCCGGGCTTCATGGCGATGCGCCACATCTGCATCTTTCCGAGCTCTTCAACAGCTCTGCGAATGAAGTCGGCTTCGCCTACGCTCATGCCGCCGCTGGTCAAAATGAAATCGGACTTGCGGGAGGCTTTGCGGAAAGCTTCTAAAGTTGCTTCAAACGTATCGGGAATATTGCCGTAATCCACCACATCGCAGCCCAGCTGATGGAGCAGACCGCGCAGGACAAAACGGTTGGAGTTATAGATGCCGCCCTCGACGAGCTTTTCTCCCGGCATCGCGAGTTCGTCGCCGGTGAAGAAAAGCGAAACACGAATCGGACGATAAACCTTAACTGTGGAAACGCCGACGCTCGCAGCAACGCCGAGCGCCGGAGGCGTTAAACGGTCGCCCCTCTTCAATACAGTCTGACCGATATCGATATCGCAGCCTGCTCTTCGAATCCAGGCACCTGCCTTGGGCTCGCAGTGGAATTCCACGCTGCCGTCTTCCATCTCGGAAGCTTCTTCCTGAGGAATCACTGCATCGGCACCCGGAGGAATCGGGGCGCCGGTAAAGATGCGAGCGACAGTGCCGGGTTCAAGTTCGGTGCCGACGTGGCCGGCAAAAATTCGCTGAGAAACCGGAAAATTGCGGCGACCGCCTGCAAAATCGGCGCAGCGCACGGCGTAGCCGTCCATCTGAGAATTATCCAGAGGCGGGACTTTAATTTCGGAGACGATGTCTTCGGCGAGGATTTTGCCTGCCGAATAAAGGGTCACCATATCTTCTACTTCGGCAACCGCCTCCGCACCTTCCAAAATCTTTGCTTTTGCTTGTTCAACTGTCAGCATTTCCGTGTTTCTCCGTCTTCGAGACCTAGCTCTCGAACTATGAAGCGAGTAATGGTTTCGGCATCATTTATATCAAAAATCGGCAGATTTCCAAATGCCGGGTGTGTCGTATCGGTCACCACCGCAGAGATTCGCTTGTCGTGCGCGCAAATCGGTGTTTCATGCCGCTCGAGCTTGCGCCAAACCTCCAGACGAAGCGCTTCCTGCTCTTCGGTCTTAAAGCCTTCGACAATCACGATATCCGCAGGATCTAAATGACGAATTAGGTCCGACAGCGTAGGTTTATCTTTCGGCGTCTCGGTGAGCATAGCCCAGCGCTCGTCGGTATGCACAATGACTTGCGTCGCACCGGCTTCACGAAAACGGTAAGAGTCCTTCCCCGGCTTGTCGATATCCACGTTGTGATGGGCGTTTTTAACGGCCGAGACTTTGAGACCGCGTGATGCTAACAGCGCGATGATTTTCTCGATCAAGGTCGTTTTGCCGCTGCCGGAGTATCCAACAAAATTAACTATCTTCATAAAAACAAAAAGGCCTGCGGTTAAGCAAGCCTCTTCAAATTAAAACTTATTTCCCGACGTCATGCTCGGCGAGAAAGTTTTTAACCAACTGCGCATCCGCAGGCATTTCCAGCACTTTCTGCGGTTTGTCGAGCAGACCTTCGTAGCCGGCCGGAACCGGAGGTTCAAAGCCGACGGCTTCTTTAATCGTAGATGCAAATTTAGCAGGTAATGCGGTTTCCAAACAAATGGTTTTTACGCCCGGGATTCGTTCTTTCATTGCCGCATTGATACCGTCCGCTGTGTGCGGATCAACGAGGAAGCCATACTGATCCCAAACTCGCTTGATGCACGCGAGACGATCAGCATGCGTACTCCTAGCGGCGGTAAAACCGCTTGCTTTTACTGCTGCCCATTCTTCGGCGTTGAGAAGGAACTCCTTCTTCCGGGAGAGCTCGGTCCAGAGCTCCACCACGCGCTCGGGGTTTCTGCCGGTGATGTCGTAGATATAGCGTTCGAAGTTGGAAGCCTTGGAAATATCCATCGACGGAGAACTCGTCACAAACGTATGGGCGGAATCGCGAATGCGATATCGGCCGCTGCGGAAGAATTCATAGAGGACATCGTTTTCGTTGGTGGCGACGATCAGACGAGCCACAGGCAGTCCCATCTGCTTGGCAATCCAGCCGGCTAAGACGTCACCGAAGTTGCCCGAGGGGACGGAGAACGTGACTTCTTCATCCTCAGATTCGGTTGCCTGCAGCCAAGCACTGAAGTAGTAGATGACCTGAGCCGCAATGCGCGCCCAGTTAATGGAATTCACGGCACCGATGTGGTGTTCGGTCTTGAACGTCAGATCGCCGGAAACCGCTTTGACGATATCCTGTGCATCATCAAAACTGCCTTGAACGGCAATGTTGAAAATGTTCTTATCCTGCAGTGAATACATCTGAGCTTTCTGGAATTTGCTCATGCGTCCTGCCGGAGAAAGCATAAAGACCTGAATACCTTCACGGCCTTTCATAGCGTATTCGGCTGCGCTGCCGGTATCTCCGCTCGTGGCGCCGAGAATGTTCAGACGGGTTTCTTTGCGGGCAAGCACAAATTCAAAGAGCGAACCCAAATACTGCATCGCCATGTCTTTAAAGGCGAGTGTCGGACCGTTGGAGAGCTCAAGAATGCCGAAATCCTTTTCCAGCCAGACAACCGGTGCGATTTTCTTGAAATCGGTGCCTTCACGTCCGTGACAATAAACTTCGGGCGTGTAGGTGGTTTCGCAAAGGCGAGCGATATCCGAGCGCTGCATGTCTTTGGCAAAAAGACTTGTCACGGCAGTCGCGAGCTGAGCGTAAGAGAGGCCGCGCCAGTTCTTTAAGGTCTCTTTCGAAACCTGCGGGTAGACCCTCGGCACAAACAGGCCGCCGTCGCGCGCCAAACCCTGAAGGACAATTTCGCTGTAAGAGGCGGCGGGCACGCCGCCGCGTGTAGAAACGTATTGCATTACTGTAATTCTTCCTTTCTCAGAAGCACGATTGCGCCGCGAACATTGGCAAGCTGCTGCATCGTACGGATGGCTCTTTGGATATCCGCTTCGCGAGTGCTGTGCGTCAGCAGAATGATTTCGGTGGAAGCATCTTCCAGAGGCGCTTCTTTCTGAATCAGAGACTCGATAGAAATCTTGTTGTCGGCCAGAATACGGGCGATCTCAGCCAAAACACCGGGCTTGTCTTCAACCGGAATGCGAAGGTAATAAGAGCAAACCGTGTCGCCGAAATCGGCAAAAGATTTGGCCTTCGGGTTGTGCGTTGTCGTCGGCATGCGAGGGCGCTCGGAGACTGCTACTTCCGCAGTTCTGG
>OJPL01000862.1_pt1 | contig 10255 bp, 10 predicted proteins | sample 1598501 | NCBI WGS metagenome assembly OJPL01 (sample SAMN03922486, study PRJEB24848) | human gut metagenome | isolation source: stool sample | host: Homo sapiens | place: Germany | collected 2011-05 | reverse complement strand
GGGTTTTGGGGCAACGCCCCAACTGTTTGTCGTGTGACCAGCGAAGGAAACGCGCTCAGCCCTGCAACACAAGCGCTGAACAGCGAAGCGCTTTCAGCGCAGCACACAAACTTTGCGCGTCCGCAGACGCGCCCCCCAGCCGCTTAACCCATTACCTGCACATTGTCGCGCCAAATGGGCGCGACCACATAGCCTATCCGCCAATGTGCACAACAAAATCAATATCAGAAAGGATGATTCTCATGGAAAACTGCCTGTTCTGCAAAATCATCGCCGGGGAAATCCCCTCCACCAAGGTCTACAAGGATGACAAGACCTACGCTTTCCGCGACATCAACCCGATGGCGCCGGTGCATGTGCTGGTCGTGCCGAAGACGCACGTCGCGTCGCTGGATGCGGTGGATGCGCTGTCCGACGAGCTGCTTGCCGCGTGCCTGCGGACGTGCCGGACGGTCGCGCATCAGGAGGGTATCGCCGAGAGCGGCTTCCGCGTGGTGAGCAACTGCGGCTGCGACGCCTGCCAGAGCGTGCAGCACCTGCACTTCCATGTGCTGGGCGGCAAGAAGATGGCGGAGTCGATGGCGTAAGCAGGGAAATCAAAAAGCAGCAGTGCTTTTCGGGGCTTTTGCTTCCGGAGGCACTGCTGCTCTTTTCATTTCATAGATTATGCTATTCTTGCAGGGGATTTCGCGCCTGCGGGCGCGACCAAAGGGCAAGAAAACAGACGAACGTCTGCGATCACCCTTTGGAAACCTTCGACGCCGCAACTTTGGGGAAATCCCTTATTGGCTACGGCGGAGGTTTTGTTTGGTTAAAACTTCCTTATTTCTCCACATGCTGCCCGCGCAGCCCCGCCGCCAAGTGCTTCACCAGCTCGTCCTGCTGCTCCTCCAAGGTGCGATTGCCGTCGAACATCACCGGCTTCTGCACCTCAAAGCAGTGCTTCTTCTGGTCGATATGCACCGGGTAGAGGGTCAAATTCTTGCCCGTCGCGCGGTAGAACATCGTGCAGATGTTCAGCCAGCCCGTGTTGATCCAGCTGTGATGCTCGCCAAACCCGCTGGGCTGCTCCGGGAAAATCACCAAGTGTTTGCCTTCTTTGAGCGCCTTCATGCTCTGGCGCATCGTCGTCATCACCCGCGCGTCGTGGTAAACGGGGATGGTCGGCGCGCTTTGGAGAATCGGCGGCAGCACGGCGGCGGCGATATACGGCAGCGTCGCGTTATACAGCGGCTCCAAGCGGCAGCCCGGCTTCCACCAATAGTCCTGCCGAACATAGGCGGGGCAGGTTTTGCGGTTCATGATGCCCTCGTTGCACCACACGCGCACTTCGTCCCGCAGGGGGAACTTGACCACCATGTCAATCGGCCCGAACGCCCCGACGTGGTTGCACACAAAAATGCTGGGATTGCCCGAAAACGGCTCTTCCCACGTCGTGGTCATGCGGGGCGTGACAGCACGCACAACTGCGCGAAGGCAGCGATACAGTCGACCCATGCTTTCCTCTCCTCTGCTGGACAGACTTTTTTTATCATACCATGAACCGACAAGAATTGCAAGGCATCCCGGCGAAAAAATCCGCATACGCTGCCCCATGGAGGGGCGGACATGAGGAAGAGAATCATCATCTGCGCGCTGTCGGTGCTTCTGCTGATTTTGTCAGGTGTACTGGCGTTTTATCTGCACAGGCAGAATCGCCCGATTGCGGGGCTTTCGGGGGATAATCGGACGCTCCTGCGCGTGTGGATGCTCCGCACGCCCGGCGGCGCGGCGCGGTGGGTGGAAACGCAGCTGTCCGCCTACGAACGGCAGCATCCGGGCGTGCTGATTTACCTGCGGCAGGTGTCGGCGGATGAGCTGACTGCGGAGGAATCCTTGCTGCCGGACGTGGTGCTCTACCGCCCCGGCGATATCCCCGATCCAGACGGGCTTTTCCTGCCGATTTCGGGCGATGCGCCGATTTTCGCGGGGCTGCTGTCCGGCGGGCGGCAGGTGGCGTATCCGCTTTGCTGGGGCGCGTGGGTGCTGGCGGTGGATTCGGCGTATGATCCGCAAACTGCCGCCACGCCCGCCCCGACGACGCTGCTGGGTCACCCATCATCAACGCTTTCGCCGGAGCAGACGCCCGCGCTGTTTCCGCTGGAGAAGGCGGACGCGGCAAATTGTCCGCTGCTTTCCCCCGGCGGATGCGCGCTGTACGCCCTGCGGGAAATTTTCGTGAATCAGGCGTACCCGCGCTGGACGGACGACTTCGCGCAGCTGCCGTCCGACACGGTGTACCAGCGCTTCCGGGAGCGGAAATGCGCGTCGGCGATGCTGACGACGGGGCAAGTGGTGGCGTTTTCGGGGCTGACGAGCGCGGGCAAGGGCTTTCCGTTCCGGGTGATGGTCGGGCGGACAGTCACGACGGAGCAGGTGCTGCTTTCGTCGATTTGCGCTGGTGCGCAGGATGGCGCGGCGGACTTGCTGTCGTTTCTCGTAAGCCGGGGCGCGCAGGAGCAGCTGGTGCATCAAGGGCTGTTTTCGGTGCGGGAGGATTTGGCGCTGTACCCGTCGGGCTGGGCGGCGGAGGTGGAGCAGGCGGCGCGGCGGGCGATTGTCATGCCGGATGCGTTCCAGTCGGGCGAGGCTTTGCGGCAAAAAGCATGGCAGGACTTTCGGTGAGTCCTGCCATTGATTTATACATTTATCATCAGCATCCCGCTGTTTCCCGCGGGCAGCTCCGCCTGAATTTTGCCGTCGCGGAAGTCGACTGCCCCGCCCGCCGCGGCATCGGCAGCATTTTCGTCCGCACAGTAGGGATTGATGAGCAGCACGCGTCTGCCGCACTTTTGCGCCTGTTCCGCGTATTCATGCTTGATGGCGCTGTTCCATTCATCGGCGCGGTAGTCGCACCAGACGGGCCAGAGCACTACATCGGCGTCGAGTGCGTGCATTTCTTCGGGTCTGCCGTCTGTCCAGAGGTCGCCGCACAGCCCGATAGCGAAGGCTTTGCCGCCATAGGTGAATTTCTCGAAGTGCGTGCCCTCGCGGTAGTGGGCATCCGTCTTTCGGTAGTCCTTCCAGCCGATGGTGACGCGGCGGAAGCGGTGGATGATCTCGCCGTCCGCGCTGATGAAGGCGCAGCTGCTGTACAGGGCATCCCCGTCGCGCTCGATGAAGCCGAAGGAGATGGCGGTGGCGTACTTTTGGGCAGCGTCCTGCAATTGGCGGATAGGAGCGGAATCAAGTGGGAGAGCCATATCGCGGTCAGCGGCATAAGACCAGCACAGGCAGTCGAAGCCTTGGAGGGTGGATTCGCCGAACACAACAAGGTCGGCACCATCAGCGGCGGCTTGGGCGATGGCGGCGGTCATCGCGGCGAGGTTATGCGGAATGTCTTTGTTCCTGACAAGGGCAGAGAAGAGGGCGATTTTCATGCGTGTTTCAGCTCCATTCGCGGGGGTAGCGCGGCTATTCGGTCGCGCCCATTTGGCGCGACAATGTGCAGGGGGGTGGTAGCGCAAGTTGGAGGCGCGTCTGAGGACGCGCGAAGTTAGGGGCAGGGACGCTTCGCTGCCTGCACCTTTGTTGACTGTTCCTTTTGAGTTGGTCGCCCGTGCGGCAGTTGGGGCGCTGCCCCAAACCCCGCAAGGGACAGACGGAAAGGGACGAAGTCCCCCCTTGACCCTTTTTTGGGCTGCCCGGCTTGAGCGCGCTTCCCTACTGCCTTTCTGCCTTAGTCCCTGATTTCGCCGCACAAATTTTTCGTCAATAATTCATCCGTATTATCCTGCGCCAATGCCCACATGAGCTTCGTCACCGCGGCCTCCGTCGTCAAGTCCATCCCCGACAGCACATCCGTCCGCAGCAGCTGCGTCCCGACCTCATAAATCGACAAATCCGCCTTTTCATACATGCACTGCGTCAGCACCAGTATCCGAACGCCATTTCTCCTCAGCATCCGCAGTTTTTCCACCAGATTCCGCCGGATATAGTGCAGTCCGCCGAGTCCAAACGCCTCAATCACCAGTCCGCGATAGCCCGCCTGTGCGATAAAATCCAGCACATCGGGCTGCGTACCGGGAAAGAGCTTGAGCAGGAACACGCGGCTGTCAACCTCCGGTCGGAGCTGGTACGGCATGTCAATCCTCTGCGGACGCAGGAAGTGCACGCCGTTGCTGTCCACCATGCCGGAAAGGGAGCGGTTCACGCTGTCAAAAGCATCGAAGGAGAGCGTGTGCGTTTTGACGGCGCGCGTGCCAAGAATCAGCTTGCGGTTGAAGCAGACGTATGTCCCGGCGACGCCCTGACAAGCGGCTTCGATAGCGCAGGAGAGGTTGATTTCGGCATCGGAGAGGGGCGCGCCAAGGGGCAATTGGCTGCCGGTCAGGATGACGGGCTTGGTCTGCCCAAGGAGCATGTAGGACAGCGCGGCGGCGGTGTAGCCCATCGTATCCGTGCCGTGGGTAATGACGACGCCGTCGCAGGTCTGCATGGCGCGGTCAACGGCGTGGGCAAGCTGCGTCCACTCTTCCGGCTGAATGTTGCTGGAATCCATCGAAAACACGTCCACAGGCAGGAGCGTCACGCCGTCGCGGCAGGAGATGCTTTTCGCCAGTTCATCGGCATGGAGCGCAGGAGACAGACCGTCAGGCGTTTGGCGGCAGGCGATTGTTCCGCCCGTAGCCAGCAGTGCAATGCGCATTCATCGTCACCTCGTGAGATATTTCAGCTTGATTATAGCACAGGGATAGCGAAAAAGCAAAACCTATGCTATAATTGAGGCGAAAAATTGCGAAGGAAGGGCTTTTGCATGGTATTTCTTATCATTCTGATTGTGCTGATTCTGCTGTACGTCTTTCTGCTGATTCCGCGCCTCCCCCGCCGCGACATGTCCGCGCTGACGAAGGTGGATTATGCCCATCGCGGGCTATGGAATGCGCAGCGGCCGGAGAACAGCCTGTCTGCATTTCGATCGGCGGTCGATGCGGGGTACGGCATTGAGCTGGACGTTCACCGCACGAAAGACGGCGTGCTGGTGGTGCATCACGACGACAATTTGAAGCGCGTGTGCGGTGTTGACCGGCGGATTGCACAGAGCACGCTGGCGGAGGTGCGCGCGTGCCACTTAAGCGGCACGGACGAGGTCGTCCCGACGTTTGACGAGGTGCTGGAGGCTGTCGGCGGGCGTGTGCCGCTGATTGTGGAGCTGAAGGTGGAGCAGAACGTGGACAGCCTGTGCAGTGCCGTCCGGGAGCGGATGCAGCACTACAACGGGCTTTGGTGCATGGAGAGCTTCGACCCGCGCGCGGTGCAGTGGTTCCGGAAAAACGCGCCGGAAATCATCCGCGGACAGCTTGCGTTCGGGCTGGGCGGCGAAGCGGCGCACAAGGGCGTCAAGCCGCTGACGGCGTTCTTTATTTCCACGCTGATGCAGCACGTTTTGAGCCGCCCGGATTTTCTGGCGTACGAAGCCATCAGCGAACACGGGCTGAATCTGCCAATGCGCCTTGTGCGCCTGATGCGCCCGTGGATGGTCGCGTGGACGATCCGCTCGCAGGAAGCGCTCGACCACACGCGCGGCAAATACGACATCGCGATTTTCGAGGGCTTTGTGCCGCCGGCAAAACGCAGTTAAACCCGGTTAAATCCGACATTCCAGCACTTTTTCGATTGACAGACGCGGAAAAAACAAGTATAATGGAAGCTGTCCCATAGTCCCCTCGCACCCGGAATCGCGCTTGCGTCTCCTTCGGGTGCTTCTTTGCGGTTTATGCCGCGATATGAAAGGAGCAAGCCCACATGGCAGAAGAACAGAAACATAATATCATGACAGCGGAATCGCTGAAGAAATTGCAGGAGCGCTACGATTACCTGCTGAATGTCAAACGCAAGGAAATCATCAACGCCATCGAAATCGCCCGCGGCTTCGGCGACTTGTCTGAAAACGCTGAATACACGGAAGCACGCAACGATCAGGCGAAGAACGAAGCGGAAATCACCCGCTTGAAGGCGTTGATTGAAAACGCGGAAGTCGTTGACGAGAGCGAGCTGTCCACCGACCGTGTGTCCGTGGGCATCACTGTCCGCTACGAGAACACCGACACGGGCGCGCAGTCCGAGTACGGCATCGTGGGCGCGGGCGCGGACGAAGCCGACCCCGACGAAGGCCGCATTTCCAGCGAATCCCCGATTGGCGCTGCCCTGCTGGGCAAGACCGTCGGCGATATTGTGGACGTGGAAATTCCGCGCGGCACGCTGCACCTGCGCATTGTGGACATCCATCGCTGATTTGTCCGATTTTCGCATCGGACTTGTGCGCAGGAGGTTTCGCCTCTGCGGAGGCGAGCAGGGGGCATGAAAACAGACGAAGTCTGCGGTCGCCCCCTTGACCCCTTCGGCGCACATTCCCCCCGCTTTTTGATGATTTGAAATAACAGGAGTGGAATCTACTCATGGCTGATTATCCCGTAACGCCCCATACTCCGGCGCTGTCGGAGCAGGAAATTATCCGCCGCCAGAAGCTGCAAAGCCTCATCGACGCGGGGCAGAACCCCTATGCGGTCACCCACTTTGACGTCACCCACCATTCCAAGGAGATTACCGACAACTTCGAGTCGCTCGAAGGCAAGACGGTCTCTCTGGCGGGCCGCATGGTCTCCCGCCGCGTGATGGGCAAGGCGTCCTTTGCGCACCTGCTGGACGCGCAGGGCGAAATGCAAATTTACGTCACCCGCGACGATTTGGGCGAGGATGCCTATGCCGCGTTCAAGAAGGACGATTTGGGCGACATCATCGGCGTGTCCGGCACGGTGTTCTGCACCAAGACCGGCGAAGCGTCCATCCACGTCAAGTCCCTGACGCTGCTGTGCAAGTCCTTGAAGGTGCTGCCGGAGAAGTTCCACGGGCTGGTGGATACCGACCTGCGCTATCGCCAGCGCTATGTGGACTGCATCGTCAACCCCGAAGTGCGCGACACGTTCCGCAAGCGCAGCCGCATCATCGCCGCCGTGCGCGAGTTCCTCGACGGCCGCGGCTATCTGGAAGTGGACACGCCCGTGCTGCACACGGTGGAAATCGGCGCATCCGCGCGTCCGTTCCGCACGTTCCACAACGCGCTGGGAATCCCCATGTTCCTGCGCATTGAGACAGAGCTGTACCTGAAGCGCCTGATTGTCGGCGGCTTTGAGCGCGTGTACGAAGTTGGCAGAATCTTCCGCAACGAGGGCATGGACGCGACCCACAACCCGGAGTTCACGTCCGTGGAAACGTATCAGGCGTACGCGGATTACAACGAAATCATGGAGATGGTCGAGCAGCTCTACGAGTTTGTGGCGCTCAAGACCCTCGGCACGACCGACGTGACCTACCAGGGGCAGGTCATCCACCTGAAAGCGCCGTGGAAGCGCATCACGATGGCGGATTCCGTCAAGGAAGCGTGCGGCGAGGACTGGACGACGTGGCAAAGCGACGAGGAAGCCCGCGCCATCTGCGACAAACGCAACGTGCATGTCGAGAAGGACGCGACGAAGGGCGACTGCCTGGCAGCGCTGTTCGACGAATATGTGGAAGCGAACCTGATTCAGCCGACGTTCATCACTGATTATCCGGTGGAAATCTCCCCGCTTGCCAAGCGCAAGCCGTCCAACCCGGCGCTGACCGAGCGCTTTGAGTTCTTCATCACCGGCCACGAGATGGGCAACGCCTTCACCGAGCTGAATGACCCGATTGACCAGCGCCGCCGTTTCGAGGCGCAGGTGGAAGCGCGCAAGGCGCAGGGCATCAACGCCGAGGTGGATGAGGACTTCGTGAACGCGCTGGAGTACGGTATGCCGCCGACGGGCGGTCTGGGCTTCGGGCTTGACCGCATGGTGATGCTGATGACCGACAGCGCGACGATTCGCGACGTGCTGCTCTTCCCGACAATGAAGCCGTTGGACTCCGACAAGAAGGGTTCCAAGGAAGTTTCGGCTCCTGCGGAGGCTGCTCAGGCGGCTCCGGTTGTGGAGGAAAAAATCGATTTTTCCAATGTTCAGGTCGAGCCGCTGTTCAAGGATCAGGTGGATTTTGACACCTTCTCCAAGAGCGATTTCCGTGCCGTGAAGGTTAAGGAATGCGAAGCCGTGAAGAAGTCCAAAAAGCTCTTAAAGTTCGTTTTGGACGACGGAACCGGCGTAGATAGGGTCATTTTGAGTGGTATTCACGAGTATTATGAGCCGGAAGAGCTGTTGGGCAAAACCTGCATCGCCATCACCAACCTGCCTCCCCGAAAGATGATGGGCATTGACTCCTGCGGTATGCTGATTTCCGCCGTGCATCACGAAAACGGCGAAGAACGGCTGCACCTGCTGATGGTGGATGACCACATTCCCGCCGGGGCGAAGCTGTACTAATCCTGTTTCCAGATGTGCACGCGCAAGCAGATGGCGCAGTTGATACTATTTCCAAATGAGAATGCGCCAAGATGCGAAGCGAATTTTTCGCGCTGGCTAACGCGAATGAAACGCAGCGTAGCAGCGCTACGCTAAGTGGAATGAGCGGACGCAAGCGCGGAAAAGGCGCGAGCAGATGGCGCAGGTGAATTTGGAAATAGTATGAATCTGGAAATAGTATCAGTCACACCAAACGAATAAAAGCAAGCCGCAGAGCGCATATCCACGCCCTGCGGCTTGCTCATATATTCCCTTGTTATCCTCTCGCCGCGAAGCCGACCTTCTTCTGCACCTTGCGCAGGGTCTTGTTCGCCAGATAAGCGGCGGTCTTGGCATTCTCGTCCAGAATGCCCTGCAGGTACGTCTTGTCCGCAATCAGGCGCTTATACTCCGCCTGCAGCGGCTCAAGCGCCTCAATCACGCAGTCCGTCGTGCGTGCCTTCAGGTCGCCGTAGCCCTTGCCCGCCATCTCTGCGGCAAGCGTTTCCACGTCGCCCGCGCCGAGTGCGCTCATGATGCTCAGCAGATTGCTCACGCCGGGCTTGTTCTCCGGGTCAAAGCGGATTTCGCCGTCCGAGTCGGTCACAGCGCGCTTAATCTTGCGGCGAATCGTGTCCGCGTCGTCCAGCAGGGAGATGAACGTCTCCTCCGGGTCGGACTTGGACATCTTCTTCGTCGGATCCTGCAGGCTCATAATCTTCGCGCCGACTTTCGGGATATACCCCTCCGGAATCGTAAAGACATCGCCGTAGATGCCGTTGAAGCGCATGGCGATATCGCGGCAGATTTCCAGATGCTGGCGCTGGTCAACGCCCACCGGCACAAGGTTCGTCTGGTAGAGCAGGATATCCGCCGCCATCAGCACAGGATAATCGAAGAGGCCGACGTTGATGTTGTCGGCGTGCTTGGCGCACTTATCCTTGTACTGCGTCATGCGGCTCATTTCGCCCATGTAGGTGAAGCAGTTGAGCACCCACGCAAGCTCGGCGTGCGCGGAAACGTGGCTCTGGCAGTAAATCAGGCTCTTCTTGGGGTCGATGCCGCTGGCGATGTAGATAGCGGCAAGCTCCATGCAGCGGCGGCGCAAATCCGCCGGATTCTGCCGGACGGTGATGGCGTGCATGTCGACAATGGAGTAGATGCAGTCGTAGTCGTCCTGCAGCTTGGAGAAGTTGCGGAGCGCGCCGATGTAATTGCCCAGCGTCAGCGTGCCGGACGGCTGGATGCCAGAGAAGATAATCGGCTTCTTTTCGGGCTTGGGCGCGGTATTCGTTTCGGACATGGGAAATCTCTCCTTTCAGAATAGGCGGCGAACGGCCGGGGAGCGATTCGCCATACAAAAAAAGCCATCCCATCCCCTCTTCTGGGGACAGATGACTGCGGTGCCACCCCAATTGCGCAAAATGCTTGCGCCTCTCAAATCCTGTTCACGGGGGAAAGCCGTCGCGGGATACTGGGCATTCGCCGTTCCCCTGCGCCCTCGAAGCCCCACGGTCTGCGCCATCCACCGCCGGACTTGCACCCTCTCCGGCTCGCTGTGGGCGACTCTGCGCATCCCCTGCTTCTCATCGGTTTCATGGCTTTATGATACCACATTTCTGTCCGCATTGCAAGCGCATTCGGCAAAATTTATCGTTTTACGCGATTGACTTTTTCACAAAGATATGCTATATTGATTACAAACTTATGAAGATTTGAAGGAGGTTTTATAACATGAAGCGTCTGTTGATGCTCCTGACCACCTTTTGCCTTTTGCTGATGACAACTGCGCTGGCGGAAACGGAAGCCGAGTGGAACGCCAAGCTGTCTCTTATACACATCTGACGCTGCCGACGATATGC
>OJPL01000859.1_pt1 | contig 10269 bp, 7 predicted proteins | sample 1598501 | NCBI WGS metagenome assembly OJPL01 (sample SAMN03922486, study PRJEB24848) | human gut metagenome | isolation source: stool sample | host: Homo sapiens | place: Germany | collected 2011-05 | reverse complement strand
GCGCTGGCCCGTGGTCATCAGCTGCAGATAGTCAATGACGATGAGGCCCACATTGGGGCGGCTGGGGTCCTGGTTCACCCGGCGGATCTTGGCTTTCATCTCGGTGATGGTGATGCCCGAGGTGTCATCCATATAAATGGGCGCGTCATGGAGCTTCTCGGTGGCAAGGGCCAGGTACTCCCAGTCCTCCGCCCGGAGGGCGCCGGTGCGGAACGCCTGGCTGTCGATGCCGGCCTCCGCTGAGAGGATCCGGTTGGTCAGCTGCTCCTTGGTCATTTCGAGGCTGAAGATGGCCACCGGTACTTTCTGCTGCATGGCTACACGGGTGGCAATGTTCAGCGCAAAACTGGTCTTGCCCATACCGGGGCGGGCAGCCAGAATAATCAGGTCGCCGCGGCCAAGGCCGGTGAGCACGGTATCCAGCAGGCGGAAACCTGTAGGGATGCCCTTGTACTTATCGGCATCCGGGCCGCTGATCTTCTGCAGATTGGTCAGCGTTTCCACCATGCTGGAAGAAAGGGGCGTCAGGGCGCTGGAATCCCGCCCGGAGCGGATCTCATAAATACGCTGCTCGGCGTTTTCCAGCAGCAGGTCCGCGTCCGGCTCGTCGCCCGCATCCTGCAAGATATCTTTTGCCACACCCATGAGCTGGCGGACCAGATACTTTTCCTGCACGATCTGGGCGTAGGCTTTCACGTTGGAGATGCTGGGCACCGTCTCGGCCAGACCGGTCAGGTAGACTTTCGCCTCGTCCGCGCTGGGAAACACGCCGTCTGAGATGACCGCGTCCAGCAGGGTGACGAAATCAATGGTCTGGTCGCTGGTGAACAGCCGCAGCATTTCCGAATAAATTTGGGCGTTCTGCCGGGTGTAGAACATCTCAGGCCGGAGGATCTCAACCAGGTCGGTCAGTGTCTCCGGCTTGAGCAGCACCGCGCCCAGCACGCTCTGCTCGGCCTGCATGTTGTAGGGCAGATTGATGCCCACGCTTTCCAGATTCAGTTCATTGGAGTAATGTCGTTCGTTCGGCATGATCGTTTCCTCTGGGTCTCATACTACAAAAAGCGCCCCCTGCCGTGAGGGGGCGCAGACAGGCTTTTTCAGATCAGGCCTGCTCCACTTCCACTTGAATTTTGAACGAAGCCACCACACCGACATGCAGGCGGACTTTGGCGTTGAAAACGCCCGCGTCCTTGATGTCCTTGGTTTCCAGCTCGATCTTCTTTTTATCAATGGCGGTGCCGGCCAGTTCGGAGAGGGCTGCCGCCACTTCTTTGCCGGTGACCTTGCCGTGCAGGCGGCCGGAAGCGCCGCCCTTGGCCTTGATCGTCACGGTCTTGCCGTTGATCTTCGCAGCCACTGCCTGAGCAGCGGCCACGTTCTCTGCCTCATGGAAGTCCGCAGCCTCTTCCTTGCCGCGGGCAATATTCACCGCGCTGGCGTCGGCCACAGCGGCCAGCTTGCGTGGGAACAGAAAGTTGCGGGCGTAGCCGTCGGAGACCTCATGGATCTCGTCCTTTTTGCCAATGCCCTTGACGTCCTGCTTCAGAATCACTTTCATGATGTTATCCCTCACTTCTCACCGGAGAACCGGTGCAGTTTTGTAGCTCTAGTATACCGCAATTGCAATTATTCGGCAAGCTCTTTCTCCGCGACGCTCAGTGCCACCTCAATGACCTTGTCCATATCGTAGTATTTGTACTCGCCCAGGCGGCCGCCGAAGATGACCCCCGGCTCCGCGTCGGCCAGCCGCTTGTAGGCAGCATACAAAGCGCCGTTCTTCTCATCATTGACGGGGTAGTACGGCTCGTCGCCCTTTTTCCACTCAGCACTGTACTCCCGGCTGATAACGGTTTTGGGCTGGGTGCCAAACTCAAAGTGCTTGTGCTCAATGATGCGGGTGTAGGGTGTCTCGGCGTCGGTGTAGTTCACCACGGCGTTGCCCTGATAGTTGTCGGTGTCCAGCACCTCCGTCTCAAAGCGGACGCTGCGGTACTGCAAAGCACCCAGCTTGTAATCAAAGTAGGCGTCCACCGGGCCAGTGTAGACGATCTGATCCGCCAGCTTGTCCAGCTCCGCCTTGCGGGCCAGGTAATCCACACCCAGCTCAATCTCCACGCCGTCCAGCATCTTCTCCACCATGGCCGTGTAGCCGCCGTTGGGGATCCCCTGATACAGGGCATTAAAATAGTTGTCATCGTAGGTAAAACGGACGGGCAGCCGCTTGATGATGAACGCGGGCAGCTCGGTGCAGGGGCGGCCCCACTGTTTGCCAGTGTAGCCCTTGATGAGCTTCTCGTAGATGTCGGTGCCCACCAGACTGATGGCCTGTTCCTCGAGGTTCTTCGGCTCGGTGATGCCTGCCTCGGCCCGCTGCTGCTCGATCTTTGCTTTTGCCTCGGCGGGAGTCACCACGCCCCACATCTTATTGAACGTGTTCATGTTGAACGGCAGGTTGTAGATCTCGCCGTGGTAGTTGGCCACCGGGCTGTTGGTATAGCGGTTGAACTCTGCAAACTGGTTCACATACTGCCACACAGCCTTGTTGTTGGTGTGGAAAATATGGGCACCGTAGCGGTGGACATGGATGCCCTCCACGCTCTCGGTGTAGATGTTGCCCGCAATGTGGTCCCGCTTATCAATGACGAGGCAGCGCTTGCCTGCCTTTTTGGCCTCATGGGCAAACACCGCGCCGTACAGGCCCGCGCCCACGATGAGATAATCATACTGCTTCATGGCTTGTTATCCTTTTTCTTTGGTTCCGCGCCCGCCTCGGAAGAAGTCTTCTTCTGGGATTCGCGGTATTGGTCGATGGCGGTCTGGATGCGTGCCCGGGCCGCCTCCGGGGTGATATGCTTGAGCTGTGCCGCCGCCATGGTCTGGTGGCCGCCGCCGCCCAGAGACTCCATGATGACCTGCACGTTGACCGCGCCCAGGCTCCGGGCCGAGATGTTCACGCCCGTGCCCACCTGCACCGCCACAAAGCTGGCCTCCACGTTCTGGATGGTCAGCAGGTCGTTGGCGGCCTGCGCAATGGCTACCCTGGCCTCCGGGGGTACTTCCCCGCTCACCGAGACGGCACAGTTTTTGTACATCTGGGCCGCCTCCACAAGGTCGGCCTTGGCGTTGTACTCCACCATGGTCACATCAAACAGCTGGCGCACCCGCTCGGTCTCCGCGCCGTAGCGGCGGAGGGCGGCCGCGGCCTCAAAGGTCCGCACGCCGGTGTGGAGGGTAAAGTCTCTCGTATCCAGCATGATGCCGGCCAGCAGGCCCTCAGCTTCCACCCGGTTGGGCTTGTCATCCCGCTCGCCCACATACTGCAAAAGCTCCGTGACCAGCTCACTGGCAGAGGAGGAGTAGGGCTCGTGGCAGACAAGGGCCGGGTTCTCAATAAAGCCCACGCCCTTGCGGTGGTGGTCGATGACGGCCACCTTGCCGCATTTTTCGAGAATTTCTTTGCTCTCTACCAGATTGACCTGGTATGTATCCACCACGATGCACAGCGTCCGCTTGGAGATGATGGGCAGTGCACCTTTGGGGTCGATGAAATCGTCCTCCTGCCCGGCGGCAACGAGAGCATTGATCAGGCTGGACGCCAGCGTGGCATCCCGGCGGACCGCGATAACGGCCGGCACATCACAAATTTTGCAGATGCGGAGCACACCCTCGGCAGAACCGATGGCGTCCAGGTCACTCATCCGGTGGCCCATGATGACCACATGGTCCGCCTCCTTGATGAGCTTGACCAGCTGGTCGGCCACAATGCGGCTGCGCACCTTGCTGCGCTTTTCCACGCCATGGCTGACGCCGCCGTAGAACGTAAAGCCGTCCGGCGTCATCTCGGCGGCCTGGTCGCCGCCGCGGCCCTGGGCCATATCCAGTGCCTGCACAGCCATATCCTGGGCCTCCCGCAGGGTCTTGGCCCCGCGGCCAATGCCGATGGAGAGGGACAGGTTCACACTGGGGTCAAGGGCGCGGATTTTATCCAGCACGTCGTAGCCCCGCTTGGCAAACTGCTCCAGCTGGCGCTCCTCCACCACCGCGATGTAGCGGCCGCTGGCCACCCGGCGCAAAAAGCCCGTGCCCCGGCCGATCATCTCTTCCAGCACCCGGTTGATGCCCTCCAGCAGGCGGGCGCGCTCGCTGTCCAGCATGTCGCTGAACACATCGTCGTAGCCATCCACCAGAAAGACGAGGTAACCCGGGCGGCTGGCTTTATACTCCGCCTCTACCCGGCGCAGGGCGGTCTCCTCATTGAAGACCACCAGCGTCATCGTTTCCGCATCGCCGGGCACGGTGGAGCTGTGGGCAGACCACACGCCATCGGCCAGGGTCAGCTGCTGGCCCTCCTGGGTGCGGGCCTGCTGTAGATCCAGCCCGGGGATGACTTTCTGCACCCGGCTCACCAGCAGGTCCTGCCCGCCCAGCATCCGCTGGCGGAACTGGTCATTGTACCAGAGCACGGTTTCCCCCGAGAGGAGGACCACCGGCTGGGAGAGGGGTTCCAGGCTGAATTTTGTTTTCGATTTTGTAAAGTCGCCGCCACAGACCCAGCGTGCCAGCTGGCTGCGGAGGCGGTAGCGGAACAGGCCCATGCCAATGCACCAGGCCGCTGCCAGCACCACCAGTACCGGCCAGATGGCTGGGCGCTGCACCAGCAATACCAGCATCAGCAGGACACACAGAATCGCCAGACAGGCGGTGAGCATCTCCAAAGTCCATCTTGGTTTTTGTTTCATCAGATTATATGCCTCCTGGCGGGCCTGCTCCTGCACAGCAGGGCCCGGTCGATCAGACCTCCATCAGAATGGGGAGGATCATGGGGCTGCGCTTGGTACGGCGATAGATATAGCTGCTCAGCGCCTCGCGCACACGGGTCTTGACACTGTTCCAATCCCGCACATGCTCTTCCACGCAGCGGTCCAGCGCCGATTCCACAATGCTCTGGGCACCGTCCATCAGGCTCTCGTTCTCCCGCACATAGACAAAGCCGCGGCTGACGAGGTCGGGGCCAGCCAGTACCTGGCCGGTCTTGCTGTCCACAGTGGCCACGATGATGACGAGGCCGTCCTCGGAGAGGTGCTTGCGGTCCCGCAGGACCACATTGCCCACGTCACCCACGCCCAGGCCGTCCACCATGACGGCACCGGCGGTGACAGGCTCGCCCAGCTTGATCTCATCCCGGCTGAGGATGACGTTGGAGCCATTCTCCGCGATCAGGATGTTGCTGGTGGGGATGCCCAGGCTGGCGGCGGTCATGGCGTGCTTTTTGAGCTGCTTGTACTCGCCGTGCACGGGCAGGAAATACTTGGGTTTGGTCAGGGTGAGCATCAGCTTCTGCTCCTCCTGGCAGGCGTGGCCGGAAACGTGGACATCGTACATGCCTTCGTAGATGACCTCCGCGCCCAGCAGCAGCAGGCCGTTGACGATCTTGGTCACGCTCTTCTCGTTGCCGGGGATGGGCTTGGCCGAGATGATGATGAAATCGCCGGGGCCCACCCGCACCTGACGGTGGCTGCAGGAGGCCATGCGGGAGAGGGCGCTCAGGGGCTCGCCCTGGCTGCCCGTGGTCACCAGCACCACCTGCTCCGGCGGGTACTGGTTGAGCTCATCCACGCTGATGAGAGTCCCCTCCGGGATGTGCATATAGCCCAGCTCCTGGGCCATGGCCGTGTTGTTGACCATGCTGCGGCCGCTGAACGCCACCTTGCGGCCATCCTCCACAGCCAGATCAATGATCTGCTGCACGCGGTAAATGTTGGAGGCGAACGTCGCAATGATGATGCGCTTGTTCTGGGCGCGGGCAAACAGACTGCGCACACCCGCCGCCACTTTCTGCTCCGTGGCCGTAAAGCCCGGGCGCTCCGCGTTGGTGGAATCGCTCAGCAGGGCCAGCACGCCTTTCTGGCCGTACTCGGAGAGGGTGGTCAGGTCGGTGGGGCCGCAGGCCAGCGGGGTGTAATCGATCTTGAAGTCGCCCGTCTGGATGATGGTGCCCGCCGGGCTGTCGATGGCAAAGGCCACCGAGTCCGGGATGGAGTGGTTGACATGGATGGGCTCCACCGTGAAGCAGCCCAGCTTGATCTTCTGCTTGGGCACGATCTCCACAAACTTGGTCTTGCCGGCCAGGCCGAACTCCTCCAGCTTGTTCTTGATGAGGCCGCAGGTCAGGCGGGTGCCGTAGATGGGCAGATCAAATTTCTGCAGCAGATACGGGATGCTGCCGATGTGGTCCTCATGGCCGTGGGTGATGAGCAGGCCCTTGATCTTATCCTTATTCTGTACCACGAACGTGAAATCGGGGATGACCATGTCCACGCCGAACATATCACTGTCCGGGAAGACGAGGCCGCAGTCCACAATGATCATATCGCCGCAGCACTCGTACACGGTCATGTTCTTGCCCACTTCCCCCAGGCCGCCCAGCGGATAGATGTGGATGGGCACAGCGGCCTCCTTGGGCTGCTGCGGGCGGCGGGGACGCCGCGAATAATAGGGGCGGCGGGTGCGGGGGCGCTTCTCGCCGCTGTTGTCACTGGCCCGGTTCTGGGCGGGCGCGGGGTTCTGTTCTTTAACCTGTGCCATTCGTACCTCCAAAAAACAAATCGCAGAACACGGCCCACCCCCACCCGGGAGCGGCCGTCTTTTCTGCACAGGGAAGCATAAAATAAGCATCTGCTTCCGTTGGATGCATCCGTATAGAATTTATCCTGTCAGCGCCTTTTTTAAAGCCTGCTGGTGGTTCCGAAACAAGCTCTCTGCCTTTCCAGTCCATCTGTTCGATGCGACCGCGGCACTTATCCGGGAACGCTGTGAGCGCGCACTTACAGCGCACCCCTATACGCATTTCGTTGCCATCAGTATAGTATTTCTCAGCGTTTTTGTCAATTCCAAGGTTTGGCAGGCCGGGCGGGCTCTATGCACTTTCCTCTTGACAGAACGTGTAAAATGGCTCTAAATAGAAGCAGTAAAAATTTACACACCGGGAGAAACGCATGAAACAGGTTGAAATTTACACCGACGGCGCGTGCAGCGGCAACCCCGGCCCCGGCGGCTGGGGCGCGGTGCTGCGGTATCGGTTCAATGGCAAAGTGTACGAAAAAGAGCTCAGCGGCGGCGACGCCAGCACCACCAACAACCGGATGGAGCTGACGGCCTTTATCGAGGCCCTGCGCCAGCTCAAGGAGCCGTGCGAAGTGCGCCTGTGCTCTGACAGCCAGTATGTCATCAACGGGCTGGAAAAAGGCTGGGCCAAGGGCTGGAAGCGCCGGGGCTGGAAAAAATCCGATGGCTCCCCTGCCCTGAACCCGGACCTCTGGGAGCAGGCACTGGAGCAGGAAGCACGGCACAAACTCACATACGTCTGGGTCAAGGGCCACGCGGGCCACCCGGAAAACGAGCGCTGCGACCAGCTGGCCGTGGCACAGAGCCAGGCACATGGCGGGAGGCAGGGACGATGAGCGACACTTTTTTGCCCGGCAGCGGGTTTGATACCTACGAGCAGCAGGACAAAGTGCTGGTAGGCCTGGGCGGCGGCACGGCAGCCAAAGTAGCCGTCCGTATTTTGCAGCAGCAGGGCTTTGCGGTAGCGGGTGCCGTCGTGAAGCTCTCTGCCGAAGAAGAGCCTCTGGTGCAGTCCGCAAAAGAGGCCGCAAAGGCCCTTGGCATCGAGTGTGCCACCCTCAACGCCGAGGCGCTGGCCGCACAGGGAGCCACCCCTGTGGACGCCCGCCTCTCTGCCCTGCTGACGGCGGCAGACAAACTGGGCATCCAGTACATCGCCACCGGGCACTTTGCCCAGGTGGAGACCGGGGCCGACGGCATCAGCCATATCTACCCGCCGGAAGACCCTGCCCAGGACGAGAGCGATGCTCTTGCCGCCCTGCCGCAGGATATCCTGGCCCGGCTCATCTTGCCGCTGGGGTCCTTCACCCCGGAGGATGTGCAGGAGATGGCCGCGGATTTTAACGTTTGACGCACACAAAAAGGCTCTGGGTCTTGCGATCCAGAGCCTTTGCTTTTTTATTGATTGAATGATCACACGGACTGCTGCGGGTGGACGATATCACGCCAATCCAGGTCGCCGCGCTCCAGGCCGTGGATGAGCACCTCAGCGGTGGCGATGTTGGTGGCCATGGGGATGTTGTGCACATCGCACAGGCGCAGCAGGGTCATCTCATTGGGCTCGCTGGGCTTTGCATTGATGGGGTCGCGGAAGAACAGCAGCAGGTCCACCTCATTGCAGGCAATGCGAGACGCGATCTGCTGGTCACCGCCCTGAACCCCTGCCAGGAAACGCTGCACCTGCAGGCCCGTGGCCTCTGCGATCATCTTGCCAGTCGTCCCGGTGGCCACCAATTTATGCTGGCTCAAAATCCGGCAGTACGCCGTACAGAACTGAACCATCAGCTCCTTTTTGGAGTCATGCGCAATCAGTGCAATCGTCATCGGTCAACCTCTCCTTTTACCTCGCCCGGCTCTATTTTCTCTCTAGGGCATTGTATTGCATATATCATATTATCACAGTTTCCGTCATTTTACAACTGTTTTTTGGGCATTTCCGCTGGTTTTTCTGGTTTTTCCACCAAATCCGCATTGCAGCGCCTTATGCCGCCGGAGCCGCCGCAGGTTCCGGCGCGGGAGCCGTCTCCCCTGCCGTGTCCGTCTCATCGGCTGCGGCGTCGCCGTCCACAGCCTCTGTCTTCGGATCGTCTCCCGTCGGGTCGGCGGTCTCGGGTTCGTCCACCGTCAGGGTGCCGTTCTCCATGGCGAAGTAGGCGTCAAAAATATCCGCCACCAGCTGGCCGGTACGGGCACCGGCACCGCCGTATTCCACCACGATGCCAATGGCGATCTGCGGGTCTTCCACCGGGCCATAGGCGATCATCGTCGCGTTGGTGTAATGCTTGCGGGTGCTGCCGGCGTAGTAGCTCTCACTGCGCTGGGGACTGCCCGTTTTGCAGGCGATGGTATAGGGATAGCTTGCCAGTGCCGGGATGGTCTGGGCCACGCCCATCATGCCCTGCTGCACCAGGTCAAAGGTATCGCCCCGGTCTTCGATGACATCCATGACCTCCGGCTGGGTCTCCTGCAGGACTTTGCCCGTGTTGGTGTCCAGGATGGATTTGACAAAGTGGGTACGGTAGCGGGTGCCCCGGTTGGCGATGGTGCCCGCATAGGTAGCCAGCTGCACCGGCGTGATGACCGTGTTGCCCTGGCCGATGGCGGCCTGCACTTCCAGCGAGGCCGTGTAGTTGGAGTCGTTTTTCGTGGTCAGGCGGCCCAGTGCCTCGCTGACCTCCACGCCCGTGCGCTGGCCCAGGCCCAGCTTATAGGCATAAGCGTCGTAGACGTCACTGGTCACCCGGCGGCCCACATCGTAGAAGAAGATGTTGCAGCTCCATTTGATGGCCGTGATGACGTCGATGTTGCCCGAGTGGCCGTGGCGGGTGCACTTGGGGTGGTAATCCTGGAAGTAGTTGTACACGCCGTTGCAGTATACCGTGGAATACCGGTTGATGACGCCGGTGTCCAGCGCGGCAACGGCCACCGAGGGCTTATAGGTCGAGCCCGGAGTGTACAGGCCCTGCAGCGCCCGGTTGAACAGCGGCATCCCGGGGTCGGCGCTGTACTCGCTGTACTGGGTGGCGTAGAGGTTCTGGTCAAAGCTGGGGTAGTTGGCGGAGGCCAGCACGCTGCCGTCCTTGACATCCAGCACCACCACGGCACCTGCATTGGCCCGGGCACCATCGGTGCCGTAGGCCCGGCTGATCATATCAATGTTTTTGCCCAGCGCCTGCTCCACCGCTTTCTGGAAATCGCTGTTGACGGTGAGCTGGACGGTGTGGCCCGGCTCCGGCACCGTGGTCATGGCCGTACTGACGATGACGCCATCCGAGTTGCGGGTGATGGTCTCCACACCATCCTTGCCCCGCAGCTCGTCCTCATAGGCCGATTCCAGACCCGAGATGCCGATGACATCGTTCATATTGTAGCCTTTATCCCGCAGCGGATAGGTGGTCTGGCCGTTTTCATCGGTCACTTTCCACTTTTCCGCCGTGATCTTGCCCACCCGGCCCAGCACATGGGGCAGCACCGTGCCCTGCTCATAGCTGCGGGTGGAGGTCTCCACGATCTCCACGCCGGGCAAAGAGAGGCTGTTTTCCTTGATGGTGGCCACGGTCACATCGCTGACGTTTTCGGCCATGACAAAGTTGTTGACGTTGGAGAACGCCTGCTGCTGCATCTCATAGTGGATGCCGCCCA
>OJPL01000849.1_pt1 | contig 10341 bp, 9 predicted proteins | sample 1598501 | NCBI WGS metagenome assembly OJPL01 (sample SAMN03922486, study PRJEB24848) | human gut metagenome | isolation source: stool sample | host: Homo sapiens | place: Germany | collected 2011-05 | reverse complement strand
AGCCCGTGATATACCAGTACATGGGGTTGAGCTTGATGATCTGCTGCATGTTGAACCCGCCGATGGAGAACGTCATCTGGGTGGGGTCATAGAAGATGGCGGAGAAGTAGAGCAGCGCCGTGATGAACACGCTCCAGATGTGCATGATATCCCGGAAGAAGACGGTGGCCGCCGCCAGGAACAGGCCCACGCCCAGGCTGAAGAAGAAGAGCGTCACCAGCGGGTAGAGCACTTCCAGAATGGTCCAGTGGAGGGGGCTGCCCGTAAACACCATGACCAGTGCCAGCGCCACAAAGCTGAACACGCAGTTGACCATGGCAAAGCAGCATTTTTCCAGCGGGAAGATATACTTGGGGATATACACCTTTTTGAGCAGCGGGGCCGCCGACAGCACGCTGGACATGCTGGAGGAGGTGGCCTCGTTGAAGAAGTTGAAGAGCAGCTGGCCGCACATCAGGAAAACGGGGAAGTTGTCGATGCCGCTGCCGCGCATATCCATCAAGCTGCTGAACACGGCCCAGTACACCAGGCACATGAGCAGCGGGTTGAGCACGCTCCACACCACGCCCAGCACGCTGCGGCGGTACTTGAGCTTAAAATCACGGCTGACCAGATTCCACAGCAGATAGCGGTAGCGCCAGAAGCCGTTGAACATTCCCTTGATTTTTGCCACGGGCGATCACCACTTTTCAAAGAATTCAAACTTCTGGGAGGCAAAGGACTCATGCAGCTTGTCCTTCGCGCTGGTCTTGTGCTCGCAGCCGCAGTCCGGCCACTGCACGTTGACGGTGGGGTCGTCGTAGGGGATGCCGCCCTCGCTGGTGGGGTCGTAGACATCGGTGCACTTATAGCAGAACTCCGCCACATCGCTCAGCACGAGGAAGCCGTGGGCAAAGCCCTCCGGGATATAGAACATCTTCTTGTTCTCCTCGCTCAGGGTCACGCCCACCCACTTGCCAAAGGTCGCGCTGTGGGGGCGGCAGTCCACGGCCACGTCGTACACTTCGCCCTTGGTCACGCGGACCAGCTTGCCCTGGGTGTGGTTCTTCTGGAAATGCAGGCCGCGCAGCACGCCACGGGTGGAGCGGCTCTGGTTGTCCTGCACAAACTCCTTATCAATCCCGGCAGCAGCAAACTGGTCTTTCTGGTAGGTCTCCATAAAATAACCGCGGTCATCGCCAAACACCTGGGGCTCAATGACCACAACACCGGGGATCTCAGTTTCCGTAAACGTAAATTTACCCATTTTTCATTTTCCTCTCTGTTTTTTCGTTATTGTTTTTGACATTTTGTTTTTTATTTGGAAAAGCCGGAATGGCTTTTGCGCAGTGTTAGAAAAGACGTTGCGTGGATTGCCAAAGCCTCTCCTACTAGGAGAGGTGGCATTGCGAAGCAATGACGGAGAGGTTGGACAGAGCACCGCCTTGTCCCGGATGTCATACAACCTCTCAGTCGCTTACGCGACAGCTCCCCTTGTAGGGGAGCCCTTGGCAAAGAGGGTCAGTGCCTCGATTTTTTCTTCGCTTTCGAGCGGAGCCTTACCACAACAAATGCAACTCCCGCCGCCAGCACCGTGCACCCCAGCGAGATGCCGATGAGCAGGCCCGCGGTCTTGCCGGGGCTGCGGGTGCCGCTGCCCAGCTGGACACCGGTGTTCCGCTCTAATAGCTCCTCCAGTCCCGTAATCGTGGCCGGCACCCGGACGCTGGTGGACTCCTGCTTGTCCTGCCCGTTGACGGTATACACGGCGTACACCGCCGGGCTGGTGCCCAAGACATACTGTTCCGGCAGCTCCAGCGTCACGGACACATCCCCTGCCGTCAGGCCGTCAGCCAACAGCAGCCGGGTGCCGGGGTCGGTCACCGTGACCACACCCAGCGGGGCACCGCCTCCCACCACCGTCAGCTCCCGGGTCAGGCCCTGGGCCGGGATGTCGGTATAGTTTGTGTAGTGGGCAAAGGCGTAATCCAGCAGGGTGCGGACATCGTTGTACTTGTCGGTCTTGATGTTGCTCTGCATGGTGACGCAGATGAGCCGGACACCGTTCTGCTCCGCCAGGCAGACATAGCTGTAGCGGGCAATGTTGGTGTAGCCGATCTTGGAGCCTTGAATGGCCGGGATGTAATACCGGCTGGAACCCACCCGCATTTTGTCCTGCTGGTGGAAATACCGCTCTTTGGGCTGGATGTCCGTGGGCTTCATGGCATACATCTCGTTGCGGGTAAACAGCGTCTCAAACCCCGGCTGGGTCAGGGCCCAGCGCAGGATCTGCGCCATATCATAGCAGCTGGTATAGTGGTCGGTATCGCTGATGCCGTGGGGGTTGGCAAAGTGGGTGTGCTTGAGGCCCAGTTCCGCCACCTGGGCGTTCATGGCCGCCACGCCGCCCGCAATGGTGCCATCCCCGAAATATTCGGACAGCAGGTTGGCGCCATCGTTGGCGCTGGCCATCATGGTGGCATAGAGGGCATCCGTCAGGGGCACATGCTCCCCCTCCTGCAGGGCAATGTGGCTGGAATCCGTCCCCGCGAGGGAATAGACATCCTCGTGGGTCACTTCCAGGCTCACACCGTCCCACTGACCCTGGGCTTTCTCACAGGCAAGGCCCAGCGTCATCACCTTGGTGATGGACGCCGGGTGCAGCTCTTCGTCCATATTCTGCTGGGCCAGCACAAGACCGGTGTCCGCGTCGATGATGCAGTACGCCTCCGTGGCCGACAGCGCCGGGCCCGCGGCCCGCGCCATGGGTGCAAACACCGCGCAGACCCAGAGTAGCACCGTGCAAAGCACGGCGATCTGTTTTTTCATCTGGTCATTTCTCCATTGGTGATTTAGATAATCCTTTTCACGGGCTTGCCCTCTCCGTCATTGCTTCGCAATGCCACCTGTTCCCCGCTTTGTCACCTACGGTGACATTTCTCCCCGCACCGGGGAGAATCTTTCCCAAAGTGGGAGGCCTTGGCAGTCCACGCAAAGTACATCTCTTTGCCAATGGCTCTCCCTTTGGGAGAGCTGGACGCGAAGCGGCCTGAGAGGGCTAGGACGCTATCATACATTATCTTGTTCAGTATACCACACTTTTCCCTTGCTGAAAAGACATTCCGTGCCCGGCGGCGGGGCAAAGAACGGGCTGCAGCTGCCGCCCCTCCAGCGCCGCGTCCAGTGCGGCGGGCAGCAGGGCAAACCGGGCTTTCAGGCTCTGCGGCTTTGCCTGCGGGTCATCCTGGCCGTAGGGCACAAAGTAATAGTGCTTGCGCTGGTACAGCCGGGCAATGTTTTCTCCCGAAGCCCCCAGCCCGTCGTTGGTGGAGACGGCGATCACTACCGGCCGCCCCACCCGCAGCAGGCTCTTGGCCGCCAGCGTCACCGGCGTGTCCGAGAGGCCCGCCGCCAGCCGGGCCAGCGTGCTGCCCGTGCAGGGGGCGATCACCAGCGCCTCGGCCATGTTTTTGGGCCCCAGAGGCTCCACGGCCTGCAAACTGTCCAGCACCGGGTGCCCGGTCAGGGCTTCCAGCCGCTGCCGCCAGCTCCCGGCCCGGCCAAACCGGGTATCACACCGGGCGGCGGTATTGCTCATGACGGGCAGCAGCTCCCAGCCCCGGGCCGTCAGCTCCTGTGCCTGTTCCAGCGCGGTCTCCAGCGTGCAGAAGCTGCCGCAGACCGCAAAGGCACAGCGTCGTTTCTCGTTCATCGTGCTCCCTCCCTTTCGCGCAGCATCTCGCGCACCGTCCGAGCCACGATCTCCCCGGCTGTTTCCGGCGCGCAGGCAGCGGGCAGGCTCAATGCATGGATGGCCTTGTGGCCGCAGCGGGCGGCGGCGTCAAAATCCGTCCCACCGGGGCGGGAAGCCAGATCCACGATCAGGCTCCCGGGCCGCAGCCGGGCCAGCACCGGAGCCGTGAGCACCTGCGCCGGGATGGTATTCACCACCGTGTCAAAGGCCGGGGCCAGCCGGGCCAGCCGGGCCAGCTCTGCCCCCTGCATCCCCAGGCTTTCCGCCTGTGCCCGCTGGGCCGGGCGGCGGGCTGCCACTGTCACATGCGCCCCCAATGCCGCCAGCCGGGTGCCAACCGCCTGCCCCACCGGGCCAAATCCCAGCAGCAGGACCGCGCTGCCCCACAGGGTGCGTTTGCGCTGGGCCAGCAAAACGCCGATGCACCCCTCCGCCGTGGGGATGGCGTTGCGGATGGCCAGCTCCTCCCGGGCAAAGTAATCCACCAGCTCCACCCCGGCTTCCGCCGCAATGGCCTTTGCTTCTTCCGAGAGCATCCCGCCCAGCGCCAGCGCCCCGGGGCGTGCCGCCCGCAGCAGCTCCGCCAGCGGGGTGCGGGCCGCGTCCAGCGGCAACGGCAGCAGGATATAGTCTGCCAGCGCGATCTCTTCCGGCCCCTCCACCGCATACCCCGCCCGGGCCAGCGCCCGGCCTGCCGCCAGCTGCCGGGCATCGCTGCCGATCACCGCAAAGCGTTTTTGTCGTTCCATCCAAAAGCCCTCCTCCCCAAAGCCTGCGCCATTCTATGCACAGGTGGGGAGGAGGGTGACGGACGCAAACAAAAAGCCCCGGAGCGGGGCCGCAAGGCTTACTCCGGGGCAAATATGCAATTTTTGGTGGATTGATTACTTTGCTGCCTTAGTAGCTGCCTTAGCAACAATAGCAACATAATCGTCGCCAACAACCTTGACACCGATCTCAATCTTCTTGTCGCTGTTCTTCGCAGAGGTAGCCAGAACGCCATCAGCCTTCTTAGCCTTATCGCCCCAGCTGTTTTCCTTGGTTGCATCGCTGGGCTTCTTGACGATCACATAGTTGTAAACGACATTGCTAATAGTGATGATGCCGCTGCTTTCCTTCTTATCCTTGTTCTCGTCCCAAGCCTTCTTGGCCTCGTCGTCCAGATCGGTCTTGTGCTTGTAAGAGACAGCGCTGACAGCGTTCAGCTTGTTGACCAGAGCTTTCTCAACCAGGTTGTCGCTCACTGCACAGCCAGTCAGCATGGTCAGAGCCATAACGCAAACGAGGGCAGCAGCCATCAGTTTCTTAAATGCTTTCATTGTTGTATCCTCCGTAATCAGATAGTTCCCCAGCAACGGCCCGCCTTGTGCGGACAGTTTGCTATGTTAAATTCAGCATACCCCTTTTTGTGGCAATTGTCAAGATTTCACTGCGTTTTCATCATTTTTACCAATCGGTACGGTGAGAAAACAGCGATATGACCAGTTTCGCCCCGGGGCCTCCAAGGCATTTTCCACACGGTCAAACGCAAAAAGCTCCCCCGGCAAAACGCCGGAGGAGCCTGCGATTTTATTGGGTTTTTTATCTGATCTCTCGGGGCGTCCCTGACTGTGCGCACGCTGGGAGATTACTTCAGGAACTTTGCCACCGCGCGGGCCACGATGCCGCCCAGAATGCCGGAGACGAGGAACTCCATCACACCCTGCACGCCGACCAGCAGCACCACGAACATGAACGGGTTGGCCGCGCCCTTGGCCGCCACGATGTTCTGGATGTAATCGCAGCCGTAGAATGCCAGCACGATGTAGCCCATGAAGAACAGGGTGTTGAGGCCGGGAGCGCACATGGCGGAAACGATGTAGCTCCAGGTGCCGGGCTTGTCGAGCCGCTTGAGGCCGTTGAAGACGAGGCCCACGCACAGGCCCATCAGCACACGCATCCCCACGCAGAGGATGAACGTGTTGACAGGGCTCACCTGGAACAGGGCGCCCGTCATGGCCGAAGCGCCGGTGACAGCGTCATAGAAGCTCACCGCGCCGAACACGCCGCCCAGGATGGCACCAGCCGCCGGGCCCATGGTGATGGCACCCACGGCGATGGGGAGCGTCAGGAAGCTCATGTAAAGCGGGCCCATGGGCACGCTGCCCAGGCCGACGGCTTTCATGACCAGCTCAATGGCGACCAGCAGTGCCAGCCGGGTGAGAGTACGAAGATCGTTATTCTTTTTCATAAAAATATTTCCTCCTGCTGCCGTTCCGCCCTAGATGTCGGATACGGCGCAAACCTGCCCGCAAAAGGTGCGGGGCCGTTTTTCTATTTTACTTTGGAATGCTTTGTCAGGGAACGTTCCAAAGGGAGAGAACTTATTGATCACACGGGAAGCGGATGCCTGCCGAGCGGCGGGCGGCGGTCAGCACCCGGCTGACGGCAATGGAGGTATCCAGCATCCGGCTGCACAGCTCCTGGTCGCCGCCCTCAATGGCGCGGGCAAAGGCCTCAAACTCCGCGGCCAGCCGGGGGCGGCCGCCGTTGAGGTTGTAGTGCTCCTCTTTGCCGTCGTTGAGGTGCAGCGTCAGGCCGCCGCAGTAGTTGGCCGTGGATTTCTGCAGCAGATAGCCCTTGGTGCCCTGAATGACATACCGGGCCGGGGCCCCGCAGTCTTTTGCCGCCATGCTCACGGCCTTGAAGCCGCTGTAATCCATGGTCAGGATGCCGCTGGTGTCAATGCCGTGGTCAATGTTGGCCGCGTAGTTCACCCGGTTGGGCTCCCCGAACAGGCCCACGATGTAGCTGATGTTGTAGACATTCAGATCCATGAGGGCACCGCCTGCGCAGTTGGGATCAAACGACGGGGCCACCTGCCCCGCGCAGAACGCATCGTACCGGCTGGAATACTGGCTGAAATTGCACTGCACCAGCTTCACCGTGCCAATGCGGGGCAGCAGCTCCCGGATCTTATTATAGTTTTCCAGATACTGGGTGGTCAGCGCCTCAAAGAGGAAGACCCGTTTGTGGCGGGAGAGGGCGGCCAGCTCTTCGGTCTGGGCCGCCGTGGGGGCCATGGGCTTTTCCACAATGACATGCTTGCCCGCTTCCAGCGCCACTTTGGCATAGCGGGTGTGCTGCAAATTGGGGACGGCCAGATAGACCACATCCACCCACTGCAGCAGCTCCAGGTAGTTGGTGGTGCACTGGGGCACATGGTACCGGGCGCAGAGCTCCGCCGCCAGCGGCGCGCTCCGCTGGGTGCTGCACAGCGCCTGCACCTGAAACGGCGAGTCCGCCCCGGCCAGCCAGGGCAAAAACTCCTTGACGATCATCCCGGTGCCCAGGATGCCAAGCTTCATCTTCTGTTCCATTCTTCCTAGTTCCTATCCTGTTTGCTCGTGTCAGCCCGCCTTGGCCTCCGTCTCGTGCCGCTCCCGGCGGAATGGCCGATGGCGGCGGAAGTTCTGCCCGTGAGGCTTGTGGCCTCCGGCGGAGTGATGGTGCTGCTGGGGCGCGTTGAGCTGGTAGAGCAGCGCCAGCCCCTTGAGCAGCAGCTCGGGGTCATAGGTCAGCGGGTGACGGCAAAGGGGGGTGACATACTTTGCCAGCCCGCCGGTGACCACCAGCGTGGCCGGGCGGCCCAGCTCCTCCTCAATACGGGCGGCGATGCCGTCCAGCAGCACCGCCGTGCCCAGCACCGAGCCGGAGAGCATACAGCTCTCGGTGTTGGTGCCGATGGCGTTTTTGGGCGAGGAGAGATGCACCTGCGGCAGCTGGGCGCAGCGCTCCCCCAGTGCCCGCAGGCCCGTGGAGAGCCCCGGGCAGATAACGCCGCCCCGGAACACCCGGTTCTCGTCCACCACATTAAAGGTGGTGGCGGTGCCCAGATCGACCGTGATCACCGGCAGCGGGAAATTGGCCGCCGCGTAGGCCGCGTCCACAATGCGGTCCTTGCCCACGGCGTGGGGGTCGGGCACCCCCATGGTCAGCCCGGTGCGGATCTCCGGCGAGACGATGACGGGCTTTTTGCCCGTGTAGTGGCGGGCGCACTCGGCCAGCGCCCCCGTGATCTGGGGCACGACACTGGTCAGCACGGCCCCCTCAAACCGGACGGGCCGCTCCGGGTGGCGGCGGTGGGAAAACACTTTCTCCATTTCGGCACGGTACTCCGCCGCCGTGCGGGTGCGTACCGTGTCCATGTGGGCCACAAAGCATACACGTCCGTCCTTGATGCCCCCCAGGGCGACGGTGGTGTTGCCTATATCAATGGCAAGAATCATATTGAAACCTCATTCAGCAAGGGTTTTTAATTCAAGTTATTTTACCGCATTTTCCCGCAAGATACAAGCCCATGCAAAGATTTTGTTGTGCTGGCGGAACTTTTGCATTATACTAAGGAGAGGAATCCCAAAACACAGGAGGTTTTTTGGATGGATCTGCACGGAAAATGCGTCCTTTTGGGCGTCAGCGGCGGCATTGCCGCCTATAAAATGGCAAACGTGGCCAGCGCACTCAAAAAGCTGGGGGCCGACGTGGAAGTCATCATGACCCGGAACGCCACCCAGTTCATCACGCCCCTCACCTTTGAGACCCTGACGGGCCACAAGTGCATGGTGGACACCTTTGACCGCGATTTCAAGTTTGAAGTCACCCACATCTCGCTGGCCAAGAAAGCCGACGTCATCCTCGTGGCCCCGGCCACGGCCAACGTCATTGCCAAGATGGCCCACGGCATTGCCGACGACATGCTCACCACCGTGGTGCTGGCCGCCAAGTGCCCCAAGCTGGTCTCCCCGGCCATGAACACCGGGATGCTGGAAAATCCCATCACCCAGGACAACCTCAAGACGCTGGAGCACTACGGCTTTGCGGTCATCCCCTCCGAGAGCGGCCTGCTGGCCTGCAAGGATGTGGGCAGCGGCCGCCTGCCCAAGGAGGATGTGCTCATTGAGCACATCCTGCACGCCATCGCCAAGCCCAAAGATCTGGCAGGCCTGCACATTGCCGTGACCGCCGGCCCCACCCAGGAGCCGCTGGACCCCGTGCGCTACCTGACCAACCATTCCACCGGCAAGATGGGCTACGCCGTGGCCCGCGCCGCCGCCATGCGGGGTGCGGACGTCACCCTCATCCACGGCCCCACGGCCCTGCCCCCGGTCAAGTTTACCGAGGACGTGCCCATCACCACGGCGCAGGACATGTATGAAGCTGTCACCAGCCGCTTTGCGGACATGGACATCCTTGTGATGGCCGCTGCCGTGGCCGATTACCGCCCCGCCACCGTGGCCGACGATAAGATCAAGAAAAAGGACGGCGACCTCTCCATCCCCGTGGAGCGCACCGCCGACATTCTGGGCACCATCGGCCCCCGGAAGACCAAGCAGTTCCTCTGCGGCTTCTCCATGGAGACCCGCGACATGGTAGAGAATTCCGCCGCCAAGCTGAAAAAGAAGAATCTGGACATGGTGGTGGCGAACAACCTCAAGGTCTCCGGCGCCGGGTTCGGCGTGGACACCAACGTGGTCACGTTCATCACCCCGGACGGCACCCGGGAGCTGCCCCTGATGAGCAAAGCCGACGTGGCAGACGCCATCCTGGACGAAATTTTAAAGCGCCGCGGCCACTGAGACATAAAAAATACGCCTTGCGTCTGCAAGGCGTATTTTTTATGCCCGTTTACTGGTTGCCGGCCACCATCATCTTGCTGGCCTTATAGATATCACCGCAGCCCAGCGTGATGACCAGATCTCCCTCGCGGGCGTTCTGCTTCACCCAGTCGGCAGCCTCTTCCAGGCTGTTGACCAGCACGGAACCGGGGATCTGTGCCGCCAGCTTCGCGCTGGTGATGGTGGGGTCGTTGGGCTCGCGGCTGCCCATAATGGGGGTGATGACCGCGATATCGGGGATCTTGAGCACATCCACAAAGTCGTTGAACAGCATCTTGGTGCGGCTGTATGTAAACGGCTGGTGGACGGCGATGAGCCGCTTGTAGCCCAGCTCCTTGGCGGTGTTCAGGGTCGCGCGGAGCTCGGTGGGGTGGTGTGCGTAATCGTCCACAACCACCGCGCCGTTGCACTCGCCGTAGACCTCAAAGCGGCGGCCCGCGCCCTTGAAGCTGGCGGCAGCCTCGGCGCACTGCTCCACGGTCAGGCCCGCAAAGCGGCAGACGGCGCACATGGCCAGCGCGTTGTAGATGTTGTGGCGGCCCGGCACGGCCAGACGGATATGGCCCGTGACCTTGCTCCACTCCTTGAGGTCGAACTCAAAGAAGCCGGGCTTGTATTCCTGCACGTTGATGGCCTGATAATCGCCATCGTTCTCAATGCCAAAGGTGCGCACGCGGCGGTCCAGCGTGTACATGACGTCCATGGTGTTCTTGTCGTCCGCGTTGGCGAAGATCATGAACTGGGTCATCAGGGCAAAGCGCTTGAACGCGAACTTCAGCTCGCCCATGCTGCCGTAATAATCCAGGTGGTCATTGTCGATGTTCAGCACCACAGAGAGGTAGGGGGTCAGCTTGAGGAACGTCTCTGCAAACTCGCAGGCCTCAATGACGATGTCGTCACCCTTGCCGGCCTTGCCGTAGCCGTGGATGAGGGGCAGCTTGCCGCCGATGACCG
>OJPL01000846.1_pt1 | contig 10357 bp, 8 predicted proteins | sample 1598501 | NCBI WGS metagenome assembly OJPL01 (sample SAMN03922486, study PRJEB24848) | human gut metagenome | isolation source: stool sample | host: Homo sapiens | place: Germany | collected 2011-05 | reverse complement strand
CAAAGTTTCAAATCCGACTTTTGATAAATGATTATCCCGAAAAGCTATAAGATTTCAACCGCACTAGCCGCTTGTAAAATAAAGGGTTTTATATAGGCAATCGTGTAACAAGCGTGAATTGGCCTGATAAACACTCCTCATACGATATCAAATAAGTGATTGATATATAAAGAAAAAGCCGCCTTAAAGCGACTTTTCCAATATTGGTAGGCGCGCAGGGATTCGAACCCTGGACCCACGATTAAGAGTCAGTTGCTCTAGCCAACTGAGCTACGCACCCATCATCAAAATGGCACTTGCCATCAAAACTGCCGTTACTATAACCAAAAGATTTTTTTTTGCAACCCCTTTTTTTATTTTTTTTGATATTTTTTTTAATGCGCGGGTAAAAGCCTTGCAATATATTGATTCTGCGCTTATATTTCTTGTAAATTCTTGGAGAGGAAAATGCATTTTTATCAGGTTGGCGGTGCTGTGCGGGATATGTTGCTGCATAAGTCCTGCCAGGACAGGGATTTTGTGGTTACAGGCGGAACGGAAAAGGAAATGCTGGCCCTGGGTTTTAAAAAAGTCGGGAAAAGCTTTCCCGTTTTTCTGCACCCGGAAACCGGCGAAGAATATGCGCTTGCCCGCCGGGAGGTAAAAAGCGGCTTGGGTCATTGTGATTTCAAATTTGAATTCACGCCGGACATTACTTTGGAAGAGGATTCTCTGCGGCGGGATTTTACCTGCAATGCTTTATACCGAAATCCCGATACCGGGGAAATTCTGGATTTTCATCAGGGGAGGGATGATATTAAAAAGCGTGTTTTGCGCCATATTTCGGAACATTTTGCCGAAGATCCCCTGCGGGTGCTGCGGATGTGCCGGTTTGCAGCGCAGTTAGAGTTTGCCGTTGCGCCTGAAACGATGGCACTTTGCCGCCGGATGGTAGAAGAAGGGGCGCTGGCACATTTAAGCCGGCAGCGGATTTGGCAGGAAATGGAAAAGGCGCTGGGGTGCCGCGGATTTTATCTTTTTGTCCGGACGGCGCGCGAATGCGGTGCGTTGTCGGTGCTGCTGCCTGAAATCGGAGAACTGTGGAATGTTCCTGAACGCCGGGACTATCATCCTGAGGGAAACAGCGGGGAGCATACCGTTCTGTCGCTGAAAGCAGCCGATACGGACGACGCTATGGTCAATCTGGCCGTATTGCTGCATGATGTCGGAAAAACGGCTACGGATCCGCAAAAATGGCCGTCGCATCGCGGACATGACTTGCTGGGAGCAGAGATTATCGGCCGGATAGCTGCCCGGCTGCAAATCCCTGAAGCTTATGTCGGGTTTGCCCGTTTTTGTGCCTTAAACCATATGGTGTCGCATCGTCCGCCCGCGGATGCCGCCAAGAAACTTGCCCGGATAGCTGTTGACCTGCTTCGTTTTCACCGCCCGGACTATGTGGAGAGGTTTATTGCCGTCATGTCTGCCGATGTGCGGGGGCGGGACAAGCCTTTCAGCCGTACCGAACAAAAGAATTTTGCCGCCATTGCCGCAATGCTGGAACGGTTTTACCAGAAAGCGTCAACCCTGCGCTTTTGCGAATATCCTGAATTCAGACAGGCCCTGGAAGCATTGAAAGAACATCGGATAACATCCGTTCAGCTCAGAAAAAAAGAGGCGGAAATCCTGTTGCGGCAGGCGGAAATTTAATGTGCCTGCCCTGTACGGCTCTTTAAATCTTATAAATTACCAAATCTTATAAATTGCCGATGCTTTCTGTGTAAATCCGATTTAATGCTTTAAAAAAAATAATATATATGTTTCAATCATCAGCGGAGAACTTTATTTTTTAACTTTATGGATTATGGTGCTGTTATGGGAAAATCGCTGAATTTAGCTCTGTTGCTGACTGTTTCTTTGCCGGCCGTGGCGTATGCCGTATCTGCCGCTCCGGCGGAAAAGGCGCCCGCGACGGCGTCGTCGGGAATTTATAAATTAGATGAAGAAAAAGCCGCATCTGCTGCTGTGTCGAAAGCAGCCGGAGATGCAGGTGCAGTATCGCCGGCTGCCCCAATTGCAGAGGAGGAAACAGACCAGCCCAAAATAATAAAAGAGGAAATCTCCGGCGGTCATATTGAAAAGCTGGTGGCGCCTGACGGCAAGGTTATTGCCGAAAAAACGATAAAAGACGGCGAAGTCGTTAAAAAGGTGCTGAACTATTATCATCCCAACGGGCAGGTTTCCCGCAAGGTAACTACGCTGGATGACGGCAAAGGGTTTTATGCGGAAGATTACTATATGAATGGGCGTCTGGCAGCGCAGGCGACATATCTGAACGAGAATAATAAAATCGGCACCGAAAAGAAATACGACAACAACGGGACATTGCGGCAGGAAATTCCGTGGGTTCTGCCCAAAGAAGACGCGCAGAAGCCGTTGGCTGAACAAAAGACGATTCGCCAGGGCAACATCATCACATATTATCCCGACGGGCGTATAGCCGCATCGTTTCCAGTCGGTCAGGAAGACGGCAAAACTCTGTTTTTTAACCGTCAGGGCCGCGTGATAAAGGAAGTCGAAAATGCCCGGGTGCTGAATTTTGCTCCCGAACTGGATGCGGCGGATTGTCAGGACAAGGTTGTGAAACTGAGCTTGGAAGAGCTGGTTGAACTTTATGAAGATGAGGGGGATATATCGTATAACAAGTGCGGCTTGCCGTATCGGGAAAACTTTGTATATGAAATCGCCGATATGCGCGGTAATGCAGTGTCGAAGATAAGTTATGACGATACGGGAATGATTCGGCGCATAACCCCCTATGTCGGCGGTTTGAAAAACGGCGTCGAGCAAAAGTTTGACGCTTCGGGCAATTTGACTGCGGAAATAAATTACAAACAAGGGATAAAAAACGGAACCGCGAGCGGCTTTTTCCCGACCAAGGAGGTAGCCTTCCGCAAACGTTATGAGGACGGAAAAGTCGTTGGCCGGCTGACCTGCTATTTCCCGACCGGGGAAGTTGCCGCGGAGTTTGCATATAAAGACGGCAAAAAGGAAGGAACTGCAAAGATATACGGTCCCAATGCCCGCGAAATCTCTTTTGCCGGCGGCGAAATTGTCGGCGCCGCGCCGAAAGATGCCCGTCGCGCTCCGGAACCGTCCAAGCTTGCGGCTCTGTCCAATCCTGATTCGAAATGCCTGGATATAACCTCTAAGTTGGATGAACTGGCGCTTGATTTGGAAGCTAACGCCAATACCGTAACCAAAGCTTTTGCGTTGGATTTGCCGGATTCCTGCCGGGATTTTTCCTCTTTCAAACCCGAAAAAAGCAATTATGCCTGTTATGATGTCCTCAACCGTCTGCGTGCCGTGTTCCCGACCGGTTATAACCGCGGCGAATATGCAATCGAAACGGTTTATGCCGAAAACGGGCAGCACTTGTATGATATTCCGTACTATCAAAAACAGAAGCAGGGCTTTGCCAAAAAGTTTGACGATAAAGGTCATGTTGTCGCGGAGATTTATTACAGCCGGGATAAATTGGCGGAAAGTTCGCGCAGCTATCATGAGAACGGAGCCGTCAAAGAAATGCTGACCATAGCAGACGGTGCGCCGCGCAAGCTCCTGGTAAGGTATAATAAAGACGGAACGCTGGCCTTCAGCCTGAATTATAATGAAGGAGAAAAGACGGATGCCTTTTTGGCCGAACCGCAAAAGAACAAGGATATTTATCTGAAATTCTATGAAGGCGAACTTGACAATATTCGCGAGGTGAATGCATCTAATCCGCAGAATTATATTGAATATAACTTAGCTTCCGGCGAATATACCGTATATAAGAACAGCGAGTTGATTAAAGGCGGAAAAATCTGCGGTTATGAAAATCGGACAGCAGATGCTGCACCATCAACAAGTGCCACATCTTCAACATCTGCTGCACCATCAATGAGTACCACACCTTCAACAGCTGTTGCATCTGCAACAGATGCTGCAGCGTCATCAACGGCTGCCGCATCTGCAGTGTCTTCCGTAACTTCAGGTCAGTCGGAATCCGTTTTGCAGCCTGCGCCAAAACAGGCTTCTGAAGCTCCGGCCTCTGCTGCCGGAACTCCCGCCGCTGCGGTTCCTGCCTCTTCCTCGGCAGCGTCCGTTTCAGACGCCGCTCCGTCTACAGTAGCTCCGGCTTCTTCCGCGTCGGTAGCAGCACCGGCCTCGGAGGAAGTTCCGACAGCCGCATCGTCTGTGCAAAAAGCCGATATTCCCGTCCGGAGTGAAAAAAACGAAGTATCACCTGTCCTTCCGGAAGATGCTGCGCCGATGGTAGAAGGGCTGGAGCCTGTTTCTTTTGACGATATAAAACTTAAAAATGCGATTATCCCGACGGCAGAAGAGAAAAAGCAGGCCGAACTGGCAGCCAAAAATATCGGTCCGGTTGCCAAACCGGACATAGATGCGCTGGCAGATGTCGTTGACAAGGAGCATGTCAGCATCGGCGGCGAAAAAACTTCCGGCTCTCTGGCTAAAACCGAAAAATTTTATTATCCGAACGGCAATCTCCGTAAAACGATAAAAACCCGCGGCGGCCGGACGGAAGAAATTAAGGAGTACTCCAAAACCGGACTGCTGCTTACCGATACCGTTTACAAAGACGACGGCATTCTGATTGAAAAATATTTCGGTTCGGGAGAAATTCGCCGCAAGACAAATAAGGCTTATACAGACAATCCGGTAATGGCTTTTATATCGCGCGAAGATTTTTATGACAACGGCAAGGCGCGTTATGAGATAACCCGCAAACCGGAAACCTTGCTGTTTTCCGATAAGCAGTTTTATCCCGACGGTACCCTGAAAGTTGAAACGGTTCAGAATTCTCCGCTGTCATACACAATCAGCGAATACGACAAAGCCGGAAAGCTTGTCAAAGTTATAAAGCAGCTCGGCCCCAACATTTTGGAAGAGGTATATGATGCCTCGGGAACAGTCAAATCCCTGAAATTGAACGGAGCCGATATGCCGGTGAAATTTGCCAAAAACAGCAGCGGACTGTTGCGGGACAATATGAAGATATTTGCCAAGAACGGAGCAGTTTCATCAGAATTCAAAGCCGATGAAAAACAGAACACGCTGCTGGAATACTATAAAAACGGCAAGGTAAAGACTGAAATCGTCTTTTATAATAACGGCGAAATTTCCGTCAAAGCCTTTGACCGCGAGGGAGCGTTGGAAAAGTTCGCCTATCTGGCGCCTGACGGCAAATTACATCTTCAAAAGCCGTCCGTCCGTACCGTTTCGGCTTATCGCGAGCGGCACTGGGTCGATTATAATAATCCGCGTTGGATAGAAAATCAGGACCGTTATTCGGTGAAATCCGTTGCCCGCCTCAATTTGGACACCGCTGCGTATATTTTAGCCGAACTGGATATGCAGGCGCCGGAAATGATGAAAAAGCTGTACGATATTTATAAATAAACGCGTGACTGTTGGAATAGGCGGAACAATGATACAGGTAAAACCGGCGCGTAACCTCATATAACGGGTATGGCGGCAAGTACAACCAGTGTGTAACCTCACATAACGGGTATGGCGGCAAGTACAGCCAGCGCGTAACCTCATATAACGGGTATGGCTGCAAGTACAACCAGTGTGTAACCTCACATAACGGGTATGGCGGCAAGTACAGCCAGCGCGTAACCTCATATAACTAACACGGTGCAAGTGCGGCCGGTATAGAAGGGCAGGGCGTGGCAGTCCGGGCGTATCTGCCCTTTTCCTATATTTGTTGCACCCGTAAATTAATGTTTGACAAAAAATAAACGGCGTTATATATCTCAAGCCGAAACAACTATATATATGTCAAATTTAATTAAAATGTTATCATTATGAAAACAGAAAAAATCAGTGTTGCAGAAATAAGCCGTTTGCGTGAAGCTGCAGAAATTGAAAGAAACACGCATCATGAAGTTATGAATCGCATCAGCAAAATCAGTTCTGTCCAAGTCGGCTTCAACTGGCTTCCTGACGGTCTTCCCGCCAAAGAGCAGATGCAGATAGTCAAACGCGGCAACCAAAAGGAAATTATGGCTTTGCTGACGGCGTATGCCAATCTCCGTATGTCTTCACACGATGAGGAACGGTTTGAACGCGTTAATATTGCGCCTGAGGTGCAGATGTATATTTTCCATCAGCCGATAGGGTTTGATGCTGCTCGTATTTATATGTTGGAGCACAATCGCCTGTGTCTGGACGTCGAAACAGAATTGATAAAGAAAAAGATGATGTCTGTTATTGCCAAAAAGCGGCTTTCGCCGAAAGCGGAAGTTTTCCTTCTGACGTATTGCCTGCATGAGGGAAAAGAGCAGGACAGCGATTTATCGTTGTTTCCGGTGCAGGAATATCTGGAAAAAAACAAACTTTCACCTCTTGGACAACAGGCATTGATGACGTATCTCAACGTTGGCGGCGGCAGGGACAGCTTTATAGATGCCTGTCGCAACTGTGTCAAAACGTATGTTGAACGGTATAAGGAACTATCCCTTCCGGCACAGCGCGAGATGGTTAAAAGCGGTGACAGCGAATTGATTATGTCCTATATTCTGTTTTCCAAAAGAGGTTTGGAAGCGGAAGAGGAATTGCTGGAACGCGGCAATCGTGAAGAGGTTGAAGCCTATTTTAAGCGCTATGCAACATTGTGAAAGAAACAACATGAAAATACAAAGCCCCGCAGCGTATGTCTGGCGGGGTTTTGTTGTTTTTGCTGCTGGGTTTGCACTCTCTCCGGCTAAAGAGCCCTCCCTGCGCGCTTTGCCGGCAGGTTGACATTTTTGCCAGTTCGTACGCTCTCGGGCTAAAACGTTTCCCAGTGTATTTTTTCCGGATTAAGCCTGTCTTCCGGTTGTTTAGGCGTTTCTTCCGGATAGCCGATGGTAATGATTGCTACGGGGAGCATCGTTTCCGGCATACGGAACTTTTTACGCAGGTTGTCAACGACCATCGGCATCGGCGCCGCACCGCAAAAACAGGCGCCCAGCCCTTTGGCATGGCAGGCCAGCAGCAGGTTTTGCGCAGCGAGGGAACCGTCAATCTGGGCATAGTTCCATCCCTCTTTTTCGCGGTGGAAACATTCTTCTTCGTCTGCGCAGACAACAATAGCGCATGCCGCATCTTTGGCAAAAGATGTCCAAGGCTGAATCTGGCGCAGGGTGCGTAAAGTTTCCGCATCCTGAATAACCAGAAAATGCCAGGGTTGTTTGTTGTGTGCGGAGGGGGCATAACTTGCTGCCCGGATGAGTTCCAGAATTTCGTCTTTCGTCAGTTTCTTTTCCGGGTTGTATTTTCTGATAGAACGCCGGGTCAGTAATCCTTCATACAATTCCATGGGTAAACTCCTGTAAAATTTAGAAATCAGTTAACGCTTCTCTGCAGTTGCTCAATGTGCGGCAAAACCATATGTTCAATCAAAAAGCGAAAAGTCTTTTCCACCATCTGATCCGTGTTCAGAATAACCGGGTAAATGTCTTTCGGATTTTCCGCCTGTGCCAGTTTTTTGGCCAAAACGCCGTAAACGTCGGCCATGTCGGAAAGCGAAGCCATCAGTTCTGCGGCATAGTTAGGAATGGACAGTGTCTCGCAGCCGCCCCAAAAGCCTTCGACAAAGCCGAACTCAATCTGGTCGGCACGGCTATGGCATAATTCTGCCAATTCTTTCGTGTCGCTTTTGTTTCCGGAAAATTCCGGAAGTTTGAGCGTGTTGGTTTTGATTTCGACAAACATCTCGTCCCACAGCCCCATAAAAAACTTGAAAAAAAGTTCCGCTTCGTTTTTTGTCGTCAGCCTCGGTTGCATGTTTTCGGCAAACAGCGAAGCAATGACGTCCGTCGGGCGCAAGTTGGGATTAGGGCTGCAGACGGCTCCTGCAAACCGGAGCTTGACAACGCCGAGTGGCGCCGGACAGTTATAATGGTCAAGAAACCGCTGGAATTTATCATCCCCAATATATACATTTTCGCTTTGCATTTTATTTCATCTTTATATATAATGACTGACATAACACAATTTAATGGGAGTTTTGCAAATTGTCCACTCTAAAATTATCGCTGTTATTATCTCTGGTTCTGAGCGTTTCGGCATGTTCGCAGTTTGCGCCGTTTGAAGACCGCCGCCGGGAGCCGGGGACGGAGTATGTGTATGTCGGTGCTTCCAAGCCCGGCCGGCCGGCGGTATGCTATAATCCTCTTTTTTATGATAAGGAAGAGGTAAAGGCGTTTGCCGACGGTTTGTGCCGGGAACATAAAGCCGGTACGCATGCCGAAGAGATACGCCGCGATATTTTTACCTGTCGGCTGTTTGTGCCTTCCAAAGCTTATTATAAATGTGTCGCCGATAAATAGGCTGCTTCTTTCTCCACGGTGCGGGTGCCGGATTCCGGAAAAGCATCGCCTGTAGGCAATCGTCGCAAAAAACGGTTTCAGGCAGCGCATAGCCCGTGCGGTATTTGCCGAAAAAGCCTGTTTCGGGGGTATGTATGGCCTGTGCGGCGTTCCCCGCAAAATATGCCTGAGGGAAAGAAACGCATTTATAAGAAAGGAGGACCAAATGAAAATATATATTTTTGATATGGACGGAACCTTAACTCCGGCACGCCAGCCGATGACGCCGGATTTCAGCCGCCGTTTTCTGCCGTGGCTCAAGTCGCATCTGGCGTATCTTGCCGCCGGTTCCAATTATGAAAAGGTAACTGAGCAGCTGCCGCCCGATGCCGTTGCCGCATTCAGCGGTATTTACAGCTCAATGGGTAACGTTTACCACCAGAAAGGGCTGGAAATTTATCGCAACGAAATTGTCCTGAAAAAGGAATTTCTCCAAACGTTGGAACGTTTTCGCCGCAATACCGCCTATCAGGGAAAGCTGTACGGCAATTATCTTGAATTGCGCCCGGGAATGCTGAACTTCAGCGTCTTGGGGCGGAACTGCCCGTTTGCGGAGCGTACCAAATATAACGAATGGGACAGCCTTCATCATGAGCGGGAAAATATAGCCCGGGAACTGAATGAGAAATTTCCCGAATATGAAACCAGCGTCGGCGGCAAAATCTCTTTGGACATTGTAACTAAAGGCTGCGGCAAAAGCCAGATTGCCCGGCGGGTGCGCGAAATGTATCCGAACCACAAAATCATCTTTCTCGGCGACCGTACCGAAAAGGGCGGCAATGACTATACGCTGGCGGAAGCCTTGCGTGCCATGGACAATACCGAGGTCGTGCAGGTCAACAGCCCTGACGATGTTTTGGCATATCTGGAAATATAAAAAAAAAGTTTAGGCCGCTGTTTATCGGCGCTTTTTCCGTCTGTCTGCCGACATAAAAGCATTGTCTGTACTGCTTATCAGCGCTTTTCCCGTCTGTCTGCCGAATATAAAAAAGGCCGGCAGAAACTGCCGAAAACTCCACAAAAAGCGCTTGGGCGATAGCCGGAAAACAGCGGCGCTTCAGCCTTAGGGAACGGTATATTAAAGTGCCACCATGACCACGCCGGCAATAATTACGACAAAACATATCAGCTTTTTTATCATAATGTGCGGCGTAATCGTTTCTTTGACGCGGATGTCAAACATCTTTTTCAGCGCCAGACTGATGAACAGCATAAAAATCGGCGCCGTTGCGTTAATCGCCGATGACGTAACCGCCGAAAGTTTGGACAAGGCGTAAACAGCCGCCGCTCCGCCCAGAAAACACAAAAATTCGTTCAGGCAGAATACTTTTGTATTTTTACGGTATTCGGCAAAGGTGCTCCGTATCCGTTCCGCCGATTTTTTGTGCAAAAACAGCAGGAACGGCAGCAGGAACGAAAAAATATTGACGTAAATGATTAGATTAATCCAGTTGTCGTCTTCCTTAAAGGTATATTTTTGCAAAACGACATAAAATGCCCGCAGCAGAGAAACAAAGACCATATAATAAAACGCCCGGTTCAGCTTCGGCATCTTAAAATCGTTGATGCTGAGGACAATCGACGCGGCAATAATCAGCAAAAATCCGGCGTATTGCGATTCTCTGAGCCGTTCATCCAAAAACAGGTATGTCATAATCGGAATTGTAATCTGCCCCAGCGAAAACAGCGCAGAAACGATAGACGTATCAATAACTTTCATCGCTTTGTAATAAGGATAGAGGTATGCAACGTCAATAAATGCCAGCAGAAAATAAAACGGAACGGCACCGGGCGCGGGCAGGGTAGGTATGCCGAAAAACAAAAGCAGGGGCATAAACAGGCAGTTCATGAGCGAGATATAAAAAATCATGGTTGCCGGATGTTTGAATATGTTGTTGGACAGCTTGCATTCAATAATATTGGCGAAAGAGGAAAAGAACGGCGCCAGTAAAGCC
>OJPL01000844.1_pt1 | contig 10370 bp, 7 predicted proteins | sample 1598501 | NCBI WGS metagenome assembly OJPL01 (sample SAMN03922486, study PRJEB24848) | human gut metagenome | isolation source: stool sample | host: Homo sapiens | place: Germany | collected 2011-05 | reverse complement strand
CCGCAAGGGTATCAAGACGCTGGACGAGGTGCCCGCCCGTCTGCGCAGCACCGTGAAAGCCCTGCTGGCGGAGGTGGAAGCCGATGCTTGAAGCCTGGTCCCGCACGCGGGACGGCACCCGGAAGCTGAGCGCAAGCTTCACCGTGGCCGAGTTTGCCTGCAAAGATGGCTCGGATCCTGTGTTCGTAGACAGCAGCCTTGCCGCCCTGCTGCAGAAGATCCGCGACCACTTCGGCCGCCCCGTAGTCATCACCAGCGGCTACCGCACCGCCGCCCACAACAAATCCGTGGGCGGGGCCGCCTACAGCCAGCATCTGTATGGGCGCGCTGCCGACATCCGGGTGCAGGGCATCCCGGTGGAGCAGCTGGCCGCCTATGCAGAGACCTGCCTGCCCGGCACCGGCGGCATCGGCCGGTACCCGCCCCGGGCCGGACGGGCTGTGGGCTGGGTCCATGTGGACACCCGCCCCGCCAAAAGCCGCTGGACAGGTTAAGAAGGAGGTGAACCCAATGGAAAGCATCCTGTCCGCCCTGATTGCCGGTGCCGTGACCCTGATCGGGGTGCTGATCGCCAACAGCCGCAGTCAGGCCGTGACCGACACCAAGCTCGAAGAGCTGACCCGCGAGGTGCGCGAGCACAACAATTTCGCCCGCCGCGTGCCCATTCTGGAAGAGCAGATGAAGGTGGCCAACCACCGCATCGCCGACCTTGAGAACCATGAACGAATGAAAGAGAGGAACTGATTTATGGAACTGAGCAACAAGATTTCCGCCGCTACCCTGGCCCGCACCGCTGTGCTCCTGCTGGCCCTGACCAATCAGGTGCTGAGTGCAATGGGCAAGCCCGTGCTGCCCATCGAGAGCACCACTGTGGAGCAGCTGGTCACCGCCGGCATCACCACCGTGGCCGCGCTCATCAGCTGGTGGAAGAACAACAGCTTCACCGCTGCCGCCGTGGCCGCCGACAGCTACATGGCCCGGCTGAAGCAGAAGCAGTGATCGCCGACTGCCCTATATAAGGTAAGAGGGCAAGGCCCCCGGAGACGCAGGTTTCCGGGGGCCTTTTTTCGTCTGCAGCAGGGCGGCAGGAGAAATTCCAGCCGGTTCTTTGCCAGAAATTCCGTCCCTCAAAAAGTGGTTTTCCGCAACAATCCGCACACTCTGCACCAGTACCGCAACCGCATCATTTCACGTCCGCAACAGTTTCTCTTTTTTCTGCAACAAATTCTTGTGATTTGTGCAAAATATCCAATTCAGGCTTTGGAATATTTTCACAAATCATGCGTTTCTACATATTTTTTCTTGACAACCTGCACTAGAAAATGGTATAAAGGAAGCAGGATAGTAAGCCTTGAAATATGTCCATTCTATGGGACAGTGGTAATGCGTAAAAGACTTGACACCATTTGAAAGGAGCCATCAATCATGACGAACAAAAAGCTGAAACTCGCTGCCATGTCCGTAGCCCTGACCGCCTGTGTCGCTGCACAGCCCATGGCCGCCCATGCTGTGGAAGGCCCCGACTCTGTCGAGGATAACGCTGCCCCGCAGGCCGAGCCTGTAGTCGAGAATTCCACGCCCGCCCCCGTCGCTGAGGAAGGGGAAAAGCAGGAGGAAGTCGGAGAGCAGGAGGAGTTTGTTCCCCCGGTGAACGATGAGGCCAAGAAAGATGATCAGGCTCCCGCGTTCGGCCCCGGCACCAAGACCGATGACATCGCCATTGACTATAAACCTGCTGAGAAGCCGGAAGAGCCCGGCAAATCCGGTGAGGACGGCGAAGCCGACGGCTCTGAGGGCTCCGGCGAGACGGACGAGACTGAGAACCCCGACGGCACCTATGTGAAGGGTGACGTGATCGACAACAGCAAGAAGGACGAAGCCACCGGCAAGGACGGCAAGATCGGCGAGGCCACCAAGGAAGAGACCCCCGACAGCTCTTCCAGCACCACCGTCGTGGACCCCGACGCCGAGGTGAAGAAGGGCGACCCCGTGGTGGGCAAGGACGAGGACGGCAACACCACCATCACCACCCCCACCGAGACCACCGGCACCCAGACCACTACCACCACCGGCACCGGTGAGGCAGATTCCTCCACTACCATCACCGACACCAAGAAGGGCGAAGAGATCAACCTCGACGACGAGCTTGGCAAGGACGTGCGTCCGGACTGGAAAACCGATAAGGATGCCAAGCTGGGCGGTTACACCGTGGACAAGGTCGAGCCCGCCAAGGACGGCAACTCCAAGACCCTGACCCTGAAAAAGACCAGCGAGCCCGAAACGAAGGAAATGTCCGCTGAGGACGTTGCCAAGCTGCTGGATGTCCCCGAGGGCGGCGTGGAGAAAAAGACCGACGACGAGGGCAACACCACCTATACCCTGAAAAAGGAAGAGACCTCTACCGACGAGAACGGCAACACCGTCACCCGCACCACCTACTACGAGATCACCGGCAATTCGGTCAAGACCCGCACCGAGACCACACTGAAGCTCAAGGTGGAAAAGGGCACCGTTGATGTTAATAATGAGGATCTGACCACCGAGATCGAACTGCCAAGCATCACTGCCAAGAACACCGACGAGACCAAGACGGATGTCATCGAGATTTCTTCGGAGAAGCTGGGCGAAATGCTCCAGGACGAGTACTATAACAACGTTACCGGCGAGTATGTCTATACGGAAAACGTGGACGGCAAGGAATATACCTATAAAGTCAAGAAAACGGAAGACTCCAAGCCGCTCACCAACGCGCAGTTGGCCGAACGTCTGGGCGAGGGCTTCACCGGCGATGACAACGGCGTTTACTACAAGGGCGAAAAGCTGACCTTTGACCAGATGGAAGCCGTGCGCAAGACTTTGAGTTACACCGTGGAGGTCACTGAGGTCACCAAGACCCCCGGCCAGGTCGAAGGCGGTCAGGAAAGCATCGAGAGTGCCAAGGAAACTGCCAAGCTGGAAGCCATCAAGGCCGCTCTGACGGATGCCGCCCGGAACGCCGGCATTAATGTGGAGACCGATGATTTCAAGAACCAGCTGAATACGATCGATCCCACCGGCAAAGGCCAGCTCAATCTCAGTTATACTGATGCAGACGGCAATGTTCATACTGTCACCCTCCGCTATAATGGGGCAACGGTTTCTGCGCCTCAGCCGGGCACTCCCGATTCGAGCAAGGACACCGAGACCCGTAAGGATGTTACGGACAACGTCATCACCGGCACCGCTTATGTGAACGGCTCGAATACATGGACCGAAAGCGGTTCCCTCAACGGCACCTACGTCAAGCCCGACAGCGGTGAACTTCCCTCTCTCGATGGTTGGACAGTCGACACCAACGACCCGGAGAAGGGCACCACGATCTACAAAAAGGAAGACACCGTGACCTCGCCCGACGGCACCATCACCAAGATCACCCGTACCTGCACGATCACGGAATCGTCCGCTTCCCTCAGCGATACGGAGAAGGAAGAGATCGCCTGGGCGGAGTTGCTGAACCAGCACCCCGAATATAAGAACAAAGATGAGCTGAAAGCTGCAGGTTATAACATCAATATCAGCAGCATGGACTTCTCCGGCATCAAGCGCGTGGAATGGACGATCTATGAACTTTCCGAATCCACAAAGACGGACGCCAAGGATCTTAACGACAAGCTGGTGATCCCCGGCGGCAAGAACTGGTCGATCGACGAAAAGGCCCGCACCATTACGGTGGACGGAAAGACCTACGACAAGGTGACCAAAACCAATGACGGCTACACCTGCACGGTCGAGGACAAAAACGGCGTAAAGACCACCTACACCTTCACCAAACAGGCCGGTGCTCCGCTGACCCCTGAAGAGATCCAGACCGCGCTGGCAGGCCAATACAGTGTTCCCGCTGACAGCATCCGACTGAACGCCGACGGCAAGACCGCGACCTTCACGAAGGGTGACGAAACCATCACCGTGGATTACAGCACCCTGAGCGAGACCCTCACCGTCCGGAAGGATGTGCACACCTCCTCCAGTGTCACCGACATCATCAAGGACAATAAGGATCTTGAGAAGGCATACGACGAGCTGTGGAAGCAGATTCAGGAGATCCAGAGCAACCTTCTGCCCGGCGAGGAACTCTGGATCGGCAATCTGGAGGTTACGGACAAGACCGAGAAGACGGACATCATCAAGTATTTCACCACGGCCATCTCGCCCGAAAATATGAGCAAGGATGAGCTGATCAAGGCTCTGCAGGAGCAGGAGCGGATCGCCAAGAGCTCCACTTACGTTGCCAACAAGGGTTCTGATTACGAAGAGACCAAGAAGAACTACTACTCCGGCGAAACGGAGACCAAGTATTACTATCAACCTTGGGGCGGTTCCGAGATCGAGGTTACTCCTGCTGGTAAGCCTGGTTGGTATTACTATACAAACGATAAGGGCGAAAAAGAGTATGTCCCTTGGTGGGATGTCGAGCGTCAGGATACGCGCAATGATATCGGCCACCTCGATCTTGCTTCCGGCTCCAAGCTGGATCTGCTGCCGGACAAGGACGGTAAGGTCGATCAGACCGACTGTGTGCTGGTGAGCAAGAATCTGAAGCTGGAGTGGAACTACGATGCCGGAAACCTGGTCAACGGTAAGGGCAACCAGCCGGTCGGCCTGGACAGCAAGATCAGCTGGGATGACGAGGGCGGCGAGGGCGACGGCCACTACGAATACGACCGCGGCACCCCCAACAACTGCCCCGACAAGAGCGCCTACTACAAGCTGACCGGCACCGTTGCCTACGACCCCATCAAGGAGAACGGCAGCATCAAGCTGTATCAGGGTGGCTATGACTATTGGACCCCTGGCATCAGCGCAGAGGATCAGGCCATCAATGCCTACCTGAAGGCAACTGGCAGCAGCAAGACGGCCGCCAGCCTCACGAAAAAAGAGCGTGATGCCATCGTCGGCACCTACGTTGTGAAGATTGGAACCACCGACACCAACAGCACCGGTGAGAGCGGCTATCAGGTCTATCTCAAGACCTCTGAGCTGACCGCCTACGGCTATATGACCCGCGATGCCAACACCTGCATCAACAGCACCTACAAGCGCCAGGACGGCACCTGGGGTTACGTCGGCGGCTACGACCTGATGATCTCCAAGCTGACCCAGGTGAGCGAGGGCAAGGTCGTCGGCCAGACGGAATCCACCATCAAGACCATCACCGCCCCGCTGAGCATCCGCAGCTCTCAGGACTTCGCCAACCGCCTTCTGGAGCTGAACAAGCAGACCACCACACATAAAACCAGTGAGAGTGCTACGGCTTACGGCGAAAATACTTCCGGCGGCTTCGACGGTGCCTATACGCAGAATAAGAGCGAAACGGTTACCGGATCCGGTACCGGCAAAGGCCACTACACCACCTTTACCGAGGTGCTGAAGAAGATCTTCTCCGGCTCCGGCAGCAAGGAGCACGATGAGGGCAAAGTTTCCTACACCTACCGCACCACGGACAAGGTGGACACCACGCCAGTGTCCAAGGAGACCGTGACCACCACCGACGCCCATGTGGACTACAACTATACCTCCATCGAGACCCGCACGGTCACCGTGAACGGCGAAGAGACGGTCATCGTCCCGCCGGTCACTCCGCCGGTGGATCCCGATACCCCGGACGGCCCTGTGGAGGATGAGACCCCGGACGAAGTCGTGACCCCGGAGACCCCCGAGCTGCCGCCCGTGCAGGACGCCACCCCGGATGATGCTGCTCCGGAAACTCCGGTCCTGCCGTCTGACGCGGTCCTGCCCGCTGTGCAGGATGCACTGCCGCAGACCGGCGTGAACTGGATGGCCGCTCTGGGCATGGCATTCAGCGGCATGCTGCTGACCATCGCAGGCGCATTCGCCAGCCTCAAGTACAAGGAAAAGCACTGATGCTTTTCCCTTCCAACGTGATCCACGTCAAGTCGTAAACGCATAGAAAGGGCCTCCCCATTCCGGGGAGGCCCTTTCGTGTTGTGTTCGGCTTATGCTTCCGCTTTGGCAGCGCGGTACCGCTGTACCAGCTTTTCGGCGTCCTGCCAGCCCTTGCGGTACATGGCTTCCAGTTCCATGCAGCGGTCCAGCACACCGGCCCCGTAAATGCCCCGCAGGCCGGAACTTCCGGTGCCTGCGGGGCGGCTTTTTGCATTTATGAAACGGAGGAAAACGCTCAGAGGTCTGCGCCGTTGGAGCGGATGACCTTCTGATACCAGTAGAAGGAATCTTTCTTGCTGCGGGCCAGCGTACCGGTACCGTCGTCCTGCTTGTCCACATAGACGAAGCCGTACCGCTTGCTCATCTCGCCGGTGGAGGCAGACACCAGGTCGATGCCGCTCCAGGCGATGTACCCCATCAGGTCCACGCCATCGGACACAGCCTGCTTGACCGCCTCGATGTGACGGCGCAGGTAGTCGATGCGGTAGTCATCGTGGACACTGCCGTCAGGCTCCACCGTGTCGTGGGCACCCAGACCGTTTTCCACCAGGAACAGCGGTTTCTGGTAGCGGTCATACAGCTGGTTCATGGTGATGCGCAGGCCCAGCGGGTCGATGGCCCAGCCCCACTGGCTGGTCTGCAGATAGGGGTTCTTCACCGAGCGCACCACGTTGCCGTCGTTCACGGCCTTGCCCTCCAGGCTGGCCGCCACGCAGCGGCTGGCGTAGTAGCTGAAGGAGATGAAGTCCACGGTGTTCTCCCGCAGCAGGGCGTCATCGCCGGGCTCGGTGTGCAGCTGCACCTGCTTTTCCGCAAACAGCTTGCGGGCGTAGCCGGGGTAGCGGCCCCGCACCTGCACGTCGATGAAGAGCAGGTTTTCCTGCTCCTTCTGCACCGACTCCCAGACGTCCTCCGGGTTGCAGGAGTAGGGGTAGAAGCTGCCGCCGGCCAGCATGCAGCCCACCTGATTGGCGGGGTCGTACTGGTGGGCCAGGCGGGTGGCCGTGGCGCTGGCCAGCAGCACATGGTGGGCCGCCTGATAGATCACCTGGCTGCGGTTCTCGCCCTCCTGGAAGGCGATGCCTGCCCCGGAGAAGGGGCTGTGCAGCAGGATGTTGATCTCGTTGAAGGTAAGCCAGTAGTGCACAAGGCCGGAGTATTCTTTGAAGCAGGTCTCGGCGTAGCGGGCAAAGCATTCCAGCGTTTTGCGGCTGCGCCAGGAGCCGTACTGCTCCACCAGACCCATGGGGATATCAAAGTGGCACAGGGTGACCAGCGGCTCAATGCCGTACTTCCGGCACTCCTGGAACACATTGCGGTAAAAGGCCACACCCTCCATGTTGGGGGTCCGTTCATCGCCGTGGGGGTACAGACGGGACCAGGAGATGGAGGTGCGGAACACCTTCAGACCCAGCTCTGCCATCAGGGCGATGTCCTCTTTGTAATGGTGGTAGAAGTCCACGCCGGTGTGGCTGGGGTAATACTCCCCTGCCTGCAGCGTCGGGTGGGGCGTGCCGCCCAGCTTGACCTCCATGCGGTGGACACCGTGGGGCATCATGTCGATGTTGCTCAGGCCGCGGCCGCCCTCGTTGTAAGCGCCTTCGGCCTGATTGGCCGCAATGGCAGCACCCCAGAGAAAGTTTTCGGGCAGTTTGTAATCAGACATGGGGATCACTCCTCTTCCGGGAGATCCTCAAAGCCGATCACCAGCGTCAGCACAAAGGACAGCACGATGGACAGCACCGAGATGCCGGCAATCCAGGCGATGCTCACACCGGGGTTGGCCGGGTCGATGAACTGCACGCCGGTGAGCACGCTGGGCGACACCATGGAACGGCTGGCCAGACCTGCCATGCCGGCCAGGCAGCCGCAGACAAAGCCGGTGATCAGGGAAGCGATCAGGGGGCGCTTCAGGCGCACGGCCACGCCGTACAGGGCGGGCTCGGTGGTGCCGGCGATCAGAGCAGAGGAAGCAGCGGCCAGAGCGGTCTGGCGCAGCTCGCTGTTCTTGGTCTTGAAGGCAACGGCCAGGGACACGCCGCCCAGGGACAGGTTTGCACCGATCTCAGAGGGCATAACGGTGCCCTCCATGCCGGTCTCGGAGATGGTCTGCAGGATGGTGGGGGTGAACACGCGGTGCATGCCGGTGATGACCAGCAGGGGCCAGAGGGCGCCCATGATGCCCACAGCCAGGAAGCCCAGCTTAGCCTGCACGAAGTAGACGAATGCGGAGATGCCCTCGCCGATCATGATGCCGACCGGGCCGACCACGATGATTGCAATGGGAGCAGCAATGAGGAAGATCAGCATGGGCTTGAGGAAGTTCTTGGTGACAGCCGGGGTGATCTTGTCGATGGCGCGCTCGATGTAAGACAGGATCCAGGTCATGCACAGGGCCGGGATGACGGTGTAGGTGTACTTGACGCCCACCACCGGGATGCCCAGGAAGTGTGCGGCGGTATCGCCGACCGTGACAGCTTCCATCATGGTGCGGAAATCCGGGTGCAGCATCAGGCCTGCAATGGCAATGGCGATGAACATATTGGTGTTGAACTTCTTGGAAGCAGAAGCGGCCACCATCACCGGCAGGAAGTAGAAGGCTGCGTCACCGATGGTGTTCAGGATCTTGTAGGTCTCACCGTCGGCCGACAACACGCCTGCCATGCCCAGCAGCATGACCAGCAGCTTGACCATGGAGCCGCCGATGATGGCGGGGATCAGCGGGGACATGGTGCCCACGATGGCATCCAGAATGTTGTTGCCCACCTTCTTCAGGGTCAGGGGCTCCTTCTTCTCGCCGCGGGCCACCTGGCTTGCCTCGCCGAAGTCGCCCATCTTGAGCACCTCGTTGTAGGCCTCTTCCACATGGTTGCCAATGATGATCTGGTACTGGCCGCCCTGGTTCACGACGCCCATCACGCCGTCGGTCGCCTTGACGGCTGCGTCGTTGATCTTGCCCTCGTCCTTCACCACGAAGCGAAGGCGGGTCATGCAGTGGGTCACGCTGGCAATGTTCTCCACTCCGCCGATGTTCTCCACGATCTTTTTGGAGATCGCAGCATAATCTTTTGCCATGATTGTTTCTCCTTTACCTTTTCAAGTCATCCAATTTCCGGTCGAAGTACTTCTGATGCGTCCATTATAGACGCAGGCAGGTGGTTTGTCAGCAGTTTCTGGGCATAAAAAAACAAGTGCCGTTTTTTCGCACTTGTTTTTTCCAGGTAACACCCTGTTTTTTATTTTGGACTTTTTTCAGATGGCTGCCGGGCCCTCGGAGGTGTAGCGGTAGAGCTTTTTGCCCAGCCGTTCCACGATGCTCATGGCCGGGAGTTGGGTCGTCACATCGTAGACTCCCAGCCGCTCGTAGGTGACATAATAGGCCAGATTATAGTCCGAGAGTTTTGCGATGGTGCAGTTTTCCGTGTTGGTCACGCTGAGGATCTGGCAGTTCTGCTCCTTGAAGCGCATCACATGGCCGATGGTGTCGCGGGACTCGCCGGACACTGAAAACACGATCACCAGCGAATTTTCCACGAATCGGCTCTCGGTGGGGTAGTGGGGCTCGTCGATGTACAGGCAGAACTTGCCCATGCTGGAAAAATAGCGTGCCCCGTACTTGGCCACGATGCCGGACATGCCGCTGCCTACAAAAAAGATGTGCCGGGCCTGAAAGATGACCCTGGTCAGCATGTCCAGCTTCTGCTCAAACTCCGCCGAGCAGGTCTTTTTCAAAAAGTCGATGACCTCCGACACATCGTCCTTGACCGGCGGCTGCTTTGCCTGTTCCAGATGCTGGCGCAGCCGGATCTTGAACTCCGCGTAGCCGTCGCAGCCCGCCTTTTTGCAGAACCGGAGGATGGTGGATGTAGACACATGGGCGGCATCCGCAAACTCCCGGATGCGCATATAGCACACCTTGTCCGCGTTCCGCACAACATACTTATAAACTTCCAGCTCCAGATCATTCAGGCTGCAGATCATCTCTTCGCTGAACATTGGCCGCCCCTCCCTCGTGGTGGTTTTTGTTCCAGTATACTGTATTTTTTGCCGCGTTACAATTCCCCTGCTCAGAAAAAAGCCGCCGCACGGTGGCAGGGCCGTGCGGCGGCAGAAACATGCTTTGGGGAACCGATCAGATCAGGCTCAGGGCCTCTTCGTCGCCCACGAGAGTGAAGTCGGGGTGCATCTGCAGGATGCTGGCGGGCACTTCCGGGGTGACCGGGCCGAAGAAGGCTTTCTTCACGATCTCGGCCTTGCCGGTGCCGTTGACCACCATCAGCACCTTATGGGCCTGCATGATGGTCTTGATGCCCATGGTGTAGGCCTGCTTGGGCACCAGGTCTACGTTGCCGTCAAAGAAGCGCTTGTTGGCCTCGATGGTCTCCTGGGTCAGGTCCACACAGTGGGTCTCCAGCTCAAAGGCCTCG
>OJPL01000840.1_pt1 | contig 10444 bp, 7 predicted proteins | sample 1598501 | NCBI WGS metagenome assembly OJPL01 (sample SAMN03922486, study PRJEB24848) | human gut metagenome | isolation source: stool sample | host: Homo sapiens | place: Germany | collected 2011-05 | reverse complement strand
GCAGATTTACAGTCTGTCCCCATTGGCCACTCGGGAACACGCCCATATTCTTTTGTGTCCGCCGCGCGGACTGCCTGTATATATTACCACGCGCAAAGCAGTTTGTCAACCATCTGCAACAGATTTTATCGCAATTTCTGCACCAATCTCTCCAACAAACTCGCCCCATGGAAAAACCGCCCGGAAATCAATGTTCCCGAGCGGCTTTTCTTGGAGCTGGTGACAGGAGTTGAACCCGCAACCCACTGATTACAAATCAGTTGCGCTGCCATTGCGCCACACCAGCTTATTTTGTTGTTTTCCGAAGGGCGGTCTGCCGATTGATAATGCCTTCCGCCTGTGACAAATCACTGGTTTATAGGATAGCAGAAACCACGCAAATTGTCAATATCCACTCGTGTTCTCGGATGGGAAGCGTCGGGCAGCGTGAGCACTTTTTCCCTGTTCGTTCAACGGTTCGTTTCCCAGGCTGTGCAGCGGCAGCAGACATGTTCCGGCAGGCAGAGCCATGCCGCGCCGGTGCGGGCTGCGGGCACAGCGCCCCGCCGGCAGCGTTTTGGCCGTATCAAACCGATAAAATCGCTTGCAAGGCGGGGTTTGCAGCGCTATAATTGAAATAATATTATGCAGAAATGCCGTCTGCTTCCCGGTGCGGAGCCTGCGGCAGCAGCCTTGACGGCAGACAAACCCATAGGATTTCTGTGAGGAGAGTTGTTTATGTGTCAGATCAGGGTGAATCTGCGCCGATGGGCCTGCCTTCTGGCAGCGCTGGCGTGCCTGCTTGCGCTGCTGCCGCTTCCTGCACACGCAGCGGGAGCCGCGTCAAAAGTGGTGCGTGTGGGCTGGTATGAGGACGCCTACAATATCACGGGCAAGAACGGCGAGCGCAGCGGCTATGCCTACGAATACGAGCAGTCGGTCGCGGCATACACCGGCTGGACTTACGAATACGTCAAGGCCGGCTGGTCGGACCTGCTCCAGATGATGAAAAGCGGCGAGATCGACCTGATGGCTGGTGTTTCCTACACCGAGGACCGTGCACAGGACATGCTGTTCAGTGAGCTGCCGATGGGCCGGGAAATCTATTATCTGTATGCCGACCTGGCCCACACGGACATTTCGGCCTCGGACCTGCGCACTCTGAACGGCAAACGCATCGCTCTGCTGAAAACCAGCGTGCAGGCCGCCCAGTTCTATCAGTGGGAGGAGGATCACGGCCTGCATCTGCAATATGTGTGGTCCAACAGCTTCGAGCAGGGCAAGCAGCAGGCGCAGGACCGCGAGATCGACTGCGTCATTTCCACCGAGACGCCTGCCTGGGTGGAATACGGCATGTCTGCCATTGCCCAGACCGGCGGCTCCGACATCTACTTTGCCATCAGCAGGACCCGGCAGGACCTGAAGGAAGAGCTGGATCACGCCATGCGCAAGATGGAATTCGACAAGCCGTTTTACGCTGACGAGCTGTACCAGCGGTATCTTTCTGCCTCCTATACGCCTGTGCTGTCCAGCGAGGAACAGGACTGGGTCACGCAGCATGGAGACATCCGGATCGGTTTTCTGACCAGCGATGCCGGCATCAGTACCTATGTGCCGGAGAGCGGGCAGCTGGTGGGAGTGATCAACGACTACATCACCTTTGCATCCGACAGCATCAGCAACCAGAAGCTGGATTTTTCACTGGTCGGATATGATTCCATGGAAGAGGAGATCCAGGCCTTGAAAGACGGCCAGATCGACCTCATCTTCCATTTTGCCCAGAACCCCTATGTAGCGGAAGAGAACAACTTCGTTCTGTCCAACACGGTCCTGACCCTGAACATGGCGGCAGTCACAGCGCAGAATTCCTTCAACGAGAACCATGCGAACACCGTTGCTCTGCTGAAGGATGACCTGCTGCTGAAATGGTACGTTTCTTACTACTATCCGGACTGGAACATCGTCGAGTACGATTCCCTGAAGGATGCCGAGGCAGCCATGCGCAGCGGCGAAAACGACTGCCTGCTTGCCGAATCCGGCGAGGTCGCGAAGTACCGTGAGGACAAAAGGCTCCACAGCGTTTTCCTCACGCAGGACGGCAATGTCTCTTTTGCCGTGGCACGCGGAGATGTCACCCTGATGTCGATCCTGAACAAGACCCTGCGCACGATCCCGGCCTCCATGCTGACGGGTGCGCTGCCCATGTACGAGGCCTCGCTGGAAAAGGTGACCGTGACCGACTTTGTAAAGGATAATTTTCTTGTCGTCTCCGTGATGCTGATCACCTTCTTCGGGATGATCCTGGCAGTCATCCTTGTCTCGCTGCGCCGGTCGCGCATCGCTGAGGCAAACGCCAAGGAAGCCGCCCGGCAGGCCCGGAAGCTGAACCAGAAATTGCAGGAAAGCCAGCGAGAGCTGCGGGCGGCCCTGCAGCAGGCGGAGAGCGCCAGCTCGGCCAAGACCACCTTCCTGAGCAACGTGTCTCACGACATTCGTACCCCGATGAACGCCATCGTGGGCCTGGCCAGCCTGATGGAAAACGACCTGCAAAACCCGGGCAAGCTGCAGGGCTACATTGACAAGTTGAAGACCGCCAGCTGGCATCTGCTGAACCTCATCAACGAGATCCTGGACATGAGCAAGATCGAAAGCGGCAAGGCCACCCTGAACATCCAGCCCTTCCGCATGGCCGAGCAGATCGCACAGGTGGACAGCGTGATCCGCCAGCAGACCGTGCTGCGGGACCAGCAGTTCACCGTACAGGTCCACGACCTGCTCCACGAGAATGTGGAAGGCGACGCCACCCGCCTGCGGCAGGTACTGCTCAACATCCTGTCCAATGCGGTCAAGTACACCGGCCATGGCGGCAGCATCTCGCTGAATGTGGAGGAGATCCTCCGCAGCGGCCACTATGCCCGCTACAAGTTCACCGTTACCGACAACGGCATCGGCATGAGCGAAGCGTTCCAGAAGCACATTTACGAGTCCTTCAGCCGGGCCGAGAATTCGGTGACCAACAAGGTGCAGGGCACCGGCCTGGGCATGGCCATCACCAAGAACATCGTGGACATGATGGGCGGTGTCATCACGCTGCAAAGCCAGCTGGGCAAGGGCACCCGCTTCGAGGTGGTGCTGGACTTCAAGATCTGCGAAGAAACGGTGCAGGCAGCACCCGCCGGCTGCCCTGCCCCGGCGCAGGACAGCCCGTCGCTGCACGGGATGCGCTTCCTCTGCGCCGAGGACAACGAGATCAACGCCGAGATCCTGCAGTCCCTGCTGGAGATGCGGGGCGCTTCCTGCACCATCTGCCGCGACGGTGCCGAGGTCGTGGAGAAATTCCGGACCGTGGCCCCCGGCGAGTACGACGCCATCCTGATGGACGTGCAGATGCCCGGCATGGACGGCTACGAAGCCACCCGGACGATCCGCAGCGGTGCAAACCCGCTGGGCCGGACCATTCCCATCATCGCCATGACAGCCAACGCTTTTGCCGAGGACGTCAAGAAGAGCCTGGATGCCGGCATGAACGCCCACCTGTCCAAGCCGGTGGACCTGAACGCACTGGAGCAGACCCTGCAGCGCTTCCGCTACGAACCGTCTGCGGAGCAGCCGCAATAACCGACAGCATAAAAGCCCTGCCGCTGAAAATCAAGCGGCAGGGCTTTCTGTTTGCAGTCCGGTCAGGCAAGGGCCTGCTGGATCTTTGCAAAGTCGGCCAGGGTAAGGGCCTCGGGGCGGATGCGGGCGTCGAACCCGGACGCCTCGATGGCGGCAATGACCTTTTCCTTGGGCAGGTTCAGGCCGCCTGCAATGGCGTTGGCCGCAGTCTTGCGGCGCTGGCCAAAGGCCGCACGGATCAGTGCAAAGTAGCCGTCCTCGTCCTCCACCTGCACGGCGGGGGTGGGGCGGATGTCCATGCGCACCACGGCGCTGGTGACCTTGGGGGCCGGGTAAAAGCTGCCCGGCGCAGCGGTGAACATCAGCCTGGAGGCGGCGTAGTAGTTCACTGCACAGCTGATGGCACTGGAAGCCCGGGTGCCGGGCACGGCGGCCAAGCGGTCGGCGGCTTCCTTCTGCACCATCACGGTCAGGCTCTCGATGGGCAGGCGGTCGCCCAGCAGCTTCATGACGATGGGGCTGGTGATGTAATAGGGCAGGTTGGCGCACACGGCCACCGGCATGCCCGGGAACTCTGCCGCAATGAGGGCTTTCAGGTCCACCTTCAGCACGTCCTGCAGCACCAGCTTGAAGTTGTCCACCCCGGCCATGGTCTCGGCCAGCAGCGGCGGCAGGCGCTCGTCCACCTCAATGGACACCACCTTGGCGGCACGCTTGGCCAGCTCTTTGGTCAGCACACCGATGCCGGGGCCGATCTCGATGACGCCGTAGCGCTTGTCCACCCCACTGGCATCCACGATCTTGGTGGGGATGCCCGGATTGATGATGAAGTTCTGTCCAAAGCCCTTGGAGAGCGCAAAATCGTATTTTTCGCACAGGGCACGGATCACGGAAATGTCGGTCAGTTCGGGCATGGAGGCCATCCTTTCTCAGAAAAAGGCTGTTGCAGGGTATGCAGCAGCCTTTGGGGTCATTGGTACTATTGGCGGCAGATCACTCTCCCAGTCAATGCCTGACGGCATTGCCAGCCCCCTCGGAGATGGGGCCTTTTGGCGTGACCGGACAAGCTCCGGCAAACGATTTGCTTTGCCGCACGGAAAAAGCCTCCCTCCCAGAGGGAGGTGGCGCGGCGCAAGCCGTGACGGAGGGAGTTTACTGTGCCGCAGAATCGGCCGCCGCTTCGCTCTGTGCAGTGTCTGCCGATCCTTCCGGTGCATCCGTCTCCGGTGCAGTCTCGGCGTCAGCGGCGGTGCTGTCGGCAGCCTCCGAAGCAGCAGCGGAAGAAGCACTGTCGTTGGCACCGGCCACGGTGGTGGTGCCGCTGAGCTGCTGGGCTGCGCTCACGGCGCGCTGGACCTGCGGGTCCGTGGTCGGGGTGTAGTCCAGATAGGAGTTGGCTTCATCCGCGCTCAGGGCGCGCTCCACATCCACGCTCAGGCCCGTGCCGTCAAAGCTGGTGCCGTCGCCGCAGAGCAGCTTTGCCACCGTGATGCTCACGGCGCTGCCGTCCGACAGGCGCTGCGGGCTGCTCTGGATGGTGCCCTTGCCCATGGTGGTGGTGCCCACCAGACGCGCACCGTTCATGGTGTGCAGGCTGGCGGCAAACAGCTCTGCTGCGCTGGCGGTGTTCCCGTTCACCAGACAGACGATGGGCAGGTCCACCCTGCTCTCGTTGTCACTGCTGCCAATGATCGTGCGGTTGCCGTTCTTATCCTCAGCATAAGCCACCGTGCCCTCCGGAGCGATCAGGTCGATGCAGCTGACGGCATCATCCAGCACACCGCCGCCGTTGTCGCGCAGGTCGAACACAAAGCTCTGCGCCCCGCTGGCGGTCAGGGAACGAATGGCATAATCCAGTTCACTGGGCGTGCTGCCGTCGAACTGGCGGATCTTGATGTAGCCCACGCTGTCCAGCATCTGGTAATCCACCGTGGTGCTGGTATAGCCGGAGTGGGTCAGGTCTGCCGTTTTGGAGGCTGCTTCGCTGTTGAGCCATGTCACATTGACGGTCGTACCGGCCTCGCCCTGCAGGCGGGCCTGCACAGCGTCCACGCCGGAAAGGCTCTTCACCTCGGTGCCGTCAATGGCGGTGATGTAGTCCCCTGCCACGATGCCGGCCTCCTGTGCAGGCGAGTCCTCGTAGACCTTGGTCACCTTTGCGTAGCCGGTCTGGTCGATGCCCAGCTCCACGCCAATGCCCATCACCTTGCCGCTCTGCTGATTCATCAGCTCCGTGTAAGCGATGGCGCTGTAGTAGCGGGCGTACTTGTCGCCCGTGCCCAGCAGGTAGCCCGCCGTCAGGCGGTCATACAGCACCGTTTCGTCGATGGGATAGTAGTCGTTGCTGCGCACATAGCGGTCCACCTCGGCCACCTTGTTGTACATGCTCTCCTTTTCCTTCACGCTGCTGACAGTGCTGTCAAACAGCCGCATGGCGATCAGCATGGTGATGGAAAAGGTCACGGTCATAGCCAGGATCACAATGGTGACGGCCATGCCTACAGAGATCTTACGGTTCATGCCTTGCTCCCTCCTGTCAGAACAGCAGCATCATCAGCACACTGCCCAGCAGCGAAAGTGCAAACACGCCTGCCAGCAAAAGGCAGCCGATGCGCAGCAAACGCTTATGTTTTTGTTCGTTCATAGAATACCAGACTCCTTATAAATACACTCAGTTGTGCGGGAACGGGATATAACCGCGCGGATTGACCGCATTGGCCTTTTTGCCGCCCTTCCAGACCTCCAGATGCAGGTGGTTGCCGGTAGAGTTGCCGGTAGAGCCAACGTAGCCGATCAGCTCGCCCTGCTTGACATACTTGCCTGCGCTGGTGGCGACCGACCTCATATGGCCGTACAGGGTGCTGTAGGCATTGCCGTCCGACATGCTGCCGTGATAGATGATGACATAGTTGCCATAGCCGCCGCTGGACCAGCCTGCCACCTGCACATAGCCGCTGGCGGCTGCGTAGATGGGGGTGCCGCCGCCGGCAGCCAGGTCGATGCCGGCATGCAGCTTGTTCACGCCGGACACCGGGTTCTTGCGCCAGCCGTACTCACTGGAAATGCGGCTGTAGCTCTTCAGCGGGCAGGCAAAGCCGGTAAAACTCAGCTGCGGCTGGCTGGAGGCAGCCGCAGCGATAAGCTTCTGGATCTGCTTCTTGACGGCCTCGTAGTTCAGCTCGTCCGACTCGATGGCGGCCTGTGCGGCAGCCTGGGCCTTCTTAGCATCAGCCGCCGACATCTGGGCCGCCGAGATGCTGCTGTTCAGCTCGCTCTGCTTGGACTGCATCTGGCTGTTCTGGCTGTCCAGCTCTTTCTTCTGGCTCTGCAGGTCGGCCTTCTGGCTCACCAGCTCGGCACGGTCGCTTTCCAGCGCGGTCTTGTCGGCTTCCAGCCCGGCCTTGGCGGTTTTCATGTTGTCCATGATCTCGGTGTCCTTCACCGAGATGTCCTGCATGACCTCGTTGAAGGTCAGCAGTTCATACAGGTCGTTCACCGCGCTGAGCATGGCCACGCTGCCGCCGTCCCGCAGCTCCTGCATGGCGGCCATGTGCTTTTTGAAGTCGCTCCACTGGTCCTGGATCTCCAGCTCCTTTTCCTCGATCTCCGTTTCCTTTTCGGCGATCTCGGTCTCCTTGGCGCTGATCTCCTGTTCCTTCTGGCCGATGCTGTTCTGCACCGAGGCGATCTGCCCGCTGAGCACACTGATCTGGTCCTGAATGACGCTGACGCGCTCCTTCAGTTCGCTTTCCAGCACCTTGGCGGCAGCTTCTTTCTTTTTGGCATCGTTCAGTTCCTGTTCATGCAGCTTGATGGACTGCGACAGCTTGTTCAGCTTGTTCTGCAGGCTGGACATACTGCTGCTGCCCGTGGCCGCCGAAGCCGGGTATACCGTGGCCGTGACCAGCAGGCAGATGCAGGCCAGGCACAGGCTCACCGCACGCACCACGCGGGTGCGGGGGCTTTCCGGCCGGGCATGACGGGCTTTGTGGCCCGGTGCGTGGAGCCGGAAAGGTTTTGCGTGCATTGCTTTTTTCATGGACGTCTCCTTTCGGTCAGACATTCAGATGCTTGCGGATGGAGAACATGCTGCCCAGGCCGCCCACCAGAGCGCCGCCCGCCAGGCTGTAGATCACGACGGTGGGCCAGACGTTGGCCACCGGCACCAGGGCATGGCCCATGATCATCTGCCACAGGCCTCCCAGGGTGCTGGCAGCACTGACGGTATAGGAGTAGGCGGCAAGGCTCACGCCCGCCGTCAGGGCGCCGGAGATCAGGCCCATGGCCAGGCCCTCGACCACAAAGGGCAGGGTGACCAGCGCATTGGTGGCACCCACATACTTCATGATCTCGATCTCACGCCGACGGGCAAACACGCTCAGGCGGATGGTGCTGCCCACGGTGATGATGCTGACGATCATCAGCACCAGCACGATGAGCCGCCCGCCCTTGGTGACCGCCCGCTGCACTTCCACGAACACGTTGGTCATCTCCACCGGAGCAGCCACGCTGTACACGCCCGGGATGGCCTGCATCTTTTTGCTCATGGCAGCCATCTGGCTCAGGTCCGAAATGGTGACCCGGTAGTTTGCCTTAAAGGGGTTGTCGGTCTCAAATTCGTCCCACAGGGAGGAATAGTCCTCCATATAGCCCCGGTAGATGTTCAGCACGTCCTGTTTGGACACATACTGCACCCCACTGACCCCCGGCATGGTAGAGAGCTTTTCTCCCACCTGGGTGGCGGTGGCGTCGTCGCAGTCAGGGTCCAGGTACACCACGGTCTCGTTCTGGCTGCCCAGATAGGACACCATGCTGTCCACGTTCACCTCTGCCAGACTGGCAAAGCTGTTCAGGGTCATGCAGACACTCAGGGACGCGATGCAGGCAATGGTCATGGCCCAGTGCTTGCCCAGATTGCGCAGGCCGCGCCGGGTCAGAAAGAAAAAGGTCGAGATCCTCATACCGTCGCCGCCTCCTTTTCCTTCGTTTCATCGTTTTGCTCGTCCGGTTCGTCGTCCACCGGTTCGGTGAGCTCCTTCCAGGCGTTCAGCTCGGCAGAGCGGGCCGCAATGGCCTCCGGGTCTGCCGGGATATCCGAGATGATGCGGCCATTTTTCAGGGTGACCACCCGCTGATGGAAGCGGTGCACCAGCTCGTGCTCATGGGTGACCACCAGCACGGTGATGCCCGTCTGGCTCACCCGCTCCAGCAGCTCCATCATTTCCAGGCTCAGCTCCGGGTCGATGTTGCCGGTTGGCTCGTCGGCGATCACCAGTTTGGGGCTGTGGGCCAGCGCACGGGCCACGGCCACGCGCTGCTGCTCACCGCCGGACAGGGTGTCCGGGTAGACCTTGGCCTTATCCTCCAGATGCACCAGCTCCAGCATGTATTCCACCCGCTCCCGGATGACGCTGCGCTTGACGTTGGTCACATGCATGGCAAAGGCGATGTTCTCGTACACCGTCATGGAAGGGATGAGGCGGAAGTCCTGGAAGATGATGCCCATCTGACGGCGCAGGTAGGGCACCTTGCGGCGGCGCAGGTGGGCAACATCCTTGCCCAGCACCGTCACCTTGCCGGAGGTGGGCAGCTCCTCGCGCAGGATGAGCTTGAGCAGCGTGGATTTGCCGGCACCGGAATGGCCCAGCAGAAAGACGAATTCGCCGTCGTCCACATGGAGGTTGATGTCCTCCAGGGCCAGGCGTCCGCCCTTTTTGTACTCTTTGGAGACGTGTTCAAAATCGATCATGGAACGCTTTTACTCCTGACATCAAAATTTTTTGATGGTCAAGACCCCTGCAGCCTGTTCTGCCTGCAAGGGGTCATTTCCACAGGCAAAAAGAACCGGCCAGCATCGGGGTCGAGCGGCCGGTTCCGGTGCCGGACAGGGAACCCTGTGCGGCGGTTGCATCAATATTTGGCCGGGTTGTTGGACAGGTACTTCTTGACCATCAGCGCTACCTTAAAGACGATAGCGTCGTCGAACTCACGCAGGTCCAGGCCGGTCAGCTTTTTGATCTTTTCCAGACGATACACCAGCGTGTTGCGGTGCACGAACAGGCCGCGGCTGGTTTCCGACACATTCAGGTTGTTCTCAAAGAAGCGCTGGATGGTGAACAGGGTCTCCTGATCCAGGCTCTCGATGCTGCCCTGCTTGAACACCTCGCGCAGGAACATCTCGCACACGGTGGTGGGCAGCTGGTAGATCAGGCGGGCGATGCCGAGGTTGTCGTAGCGGATGATCTGCTTCTCGGTGTCGAACACCTTGCTCACTTCCATGGCGATCTGGGCCTCCTTGAAGGAGGTGGCCAGATCCTTCACGTTGGAGATGGGGGTGCCGATGCCGACCACGGCCTTGATGTAATGCTCGCCGGACAGGGTATCCACGATGCTGGCGGCCAGCTTTTCCATGTCGGTGCGGTCGATGCCCTTGCGGATCTCCTTGACCAGCACGGTATCCGTCTCGCTGATGTTGAACACAAAGTCCTTCTGCTTGTCCGGGAACAGGCTGCTGACCACATCATAAGCCGAGATGTCGCCGCCGGAAGTCACGCGCACGATGAACACCACGCGGGAAACGTCGGTGGCAAAGTGCAGCTCGCGGGCCTTGGCGTAGATATCGCCGGGCAGGATGTTGTCCAGCACCACGTTCTTGATGAAGTTGGACTTGTCGAACTTTTCGTCATGATACTGCTTGATGCTCTGCAGGCTGATGGACAGCACGGCAGCAAACTGGCCGGCCGTCTCATCGGCACCTTCCACGAACACCGCGTAATCGTTGTGCTTTGCGCTGGAGAACTGCTGGTAGGTGTAGCCCTGTCTCTTATACACATCTCCGAGCCCACGA
>OJPL01000835.1_pt1 | contig 10478 bp, 8 predicted proteins | sample 1598501 | NCBI WGS metagenome assembly OJPL01 (sample SAMN03922486, study PRJEB24848) | human gut metagenome | isolation source: stool sample | host: Homo sapiens | place: Germany | collected 2011-05 | reverse complement strand
ATAAGAGACAGAGGATGGACAGGACTGAACGATCCGGATACAGTATGCGGTATCGGCGAATTTTCTCCATGACAAACGCAGGAAAGTATGCTACAATAGACGCGGTAAACACACCAATTCACTCGACAAAGGAGGTACGCCCTATGCCGCGTACCCTATCCCCTGCTGTACGCATCGAGCGCAGCATCCTCTCCGATTTCCGCAAACCGCTCTGGCGGCCGTTCGTCCGCGGCATCAAGCAGTACAAGATGATTGCTCCCGGCGACCACATCGCGGTGTGCATCTCCGGCGGCAAAGACTCCATGCTGCTGGCGAAAATGATGCAGCTGCTGCAGCGCCACACCGACATTCCCTTCGAGACGGAGTTTCTCGTCATGGATCCCGGCTACAATGCCGAAAACCGCCAGCGTATCATCGACAATGCCGCCCTGATGGAAATCCCCATCCGCATTTTTGACAGCAGCATTTTCGAGACAACGAAAATCGCCGAGCGAAATCCCTGCTACCTCTGCGCCCGGATGCGCCGCGGTTTCCTTTACGACCGTGCGCAGGAAATGGGCTGCAACAAAATCGCACTTGGGCATCACTTCAACGATGTTGTGGAGACGACCGTCATGGGTATGTTCTACGGTGCCCAGCTGCAAGCCATGCTGCCGAAGCTGCACAGCCGCAATTTTCCCGGCATGGAGCTGATTCGCCCAATGTACTGCATCCACGAGGAGGACATCTGTGCTTGGCGCGATTTCAACGACCTGCACTTTATCGCCTGCGCCTGCCGCCTGACCGAAGAGCGCGACAAAAGCGGCGATGGCATCGGCAACTCGAAGCGCGCGGAAATCAAGCAGCTGCTGAAAACGCTTCGGGAGACGAACCCCGATGTAGAGAAGAACGTGTTCAGCGCGATTCACGCCGTCAGTCTGGACACCATGCCGGGCTGGAAAATCGGCGAAAAGGAGTACAGTTTCCTGGATGACTATGACCATTGGGAAGCAACGCACCGTCCGGCGGATAAGTAACCGAATACGGGTCAAGGGAAGCATTTTCCCTTGACCCGTTTTTATATAATACGACAAATGTACAATTTTCCGTTTTTGGACAAAAATTCAGCTCCCCAATGAAGCAGATTTTTGCTGCCATCAGGGAGCTGTTTGCTTATTCCGTTTCTTCCGTCGGATTCGTTATTTCCGGCACGTTCGTCGGCTTCGGCACTTCCGTCGCTTCTGGCATGTCCGTTGCTTCCGGCATGTCCGTTGCTTCCGGCACGTCCGTCGCTTCCGGCACATCCGTCGGCTTCGGCACATCCGTCGGCTTCGGCACGTCCGTTGCTTCCGGCACGTCCGTTGCTTCCGGCACGTCCGTCGCTTCTGGCACGTCCGTCGGCTTCGGTACGTCCGTTGGCTTCGGCGCTTCCGTCGGCTTCGGCACGTCCGTCGGCTTCGGCGGATTCGTCGGCATCGGGGCTTTCGTCACTGCCGGCGCTTTCGTCGTTTCCGGGAGCTTTGTCGCTTCGGGCGCATCGGTTGCTTCCGCATCGTCGGGCTTGTCCAGCACCAGCGGTTCAAGCCCCAGCAAATCAGAAACCGTCACGAATTCGAATCCCGCGTCGCGCAGCATGGGAATCAGCGTTTTCAGGCACTCATAGTCCGCCATTCGCGCGTGATACAGCAAAATCGAGCCGTTCTGGGTATCGCGGAACGCCTGATAAGGTTCGGTCTGCGCCACATCCCACAGGACAACCTTCTCCACGCCGTGCGCATAGAAAATCGGCAGGAAATTCTTCTCGGAGTTCATGTAGTGCCCGAACGGCGGGCGCAGCAGCCGCAGCGGATAGTGGTAGCCCAGCACCTCGTCCACGCGCTCCTGCGACAGGCGCACCTGCGCATCCGCGCTGGACTCGGAGTATTCCAGCAATTGCGCGTGCTTCCATGTATGGCTGCCGAACTCATCGCCGTGTGCCAGCGCGTCTTCCCACAGTTCACGGTCTTCCGCGCAGAACAGCTTGCCGACGATAAACCACGTCACCGGGAAATCAAGTTCAATGCTCAATTCGTGGATTTTATACACAGCATCCATGTTCCAGCCGTCATCCACCGTAATCGCGATTTTTTTTGATTCGCGGTCGCCGTGGCGGACAACGTAATCCTCCGGAATCGCGGCAAACGCCGTCTGCTGCACCAGCATCAGGCACAGCGCCAGCGACAGCAGACGCATCATGCGTTTCATCAGCAGCCCCTCCTTATTGCGGGTCGACGTAATTCGGTTCTTGCCAAATATACCAGTCCGTGCCGTCGGTCAGCATCGTAACCGTGCCGTCGCCGGAGAAGTAGAGCGCCGCGCCCGGCATGTGGTTCTTCACCCAGCCCGCCGTCACCTTTGTGCTGAGGGCGGAGCGGTTCGGGACGAACAGCACCTGCGGCTGTGTCTGCTCCACAAAGCTGTCCGGAATCGTCGCCAACCCGTGATGAGGCGCTTTGAGGATATCGCAGCGGAGTTTTTCGCCATATGTCGCGGCGTACCACTGCATCGTCTCGTTGTCAATGACGCCGGTCAGGAACGCCCGCGAATCCCCAAACTGCACCATGCAGGCGGCACTGCGGTTGTTCTGCCCCGTCGGCAGGGGGCAGCGGAAAATCGTCAGCTTTGCGTTGCCCAGCGTCAATTCGTCGCCGTCGCCAATCTGCACATAGGGGATGTTCTTCGTCCCCGTCGCTTTGACCGCCTGCTGATGGTAGCCCTCTTCGTCCACATACGTCGTGGCGTTGGGCGACAGGAACGCATCCACCTGATACAAATCGGAGTACATAAGGTAGATGAAGCCGTGCAGGTGGTCATCGTCGCAGTGTGTGTTAAGCAGATACTTCAGTTCCGTGATGCCATATCCATCCAGCGTCGCATACACGCGCCTGCGATAGCGTCCTTCACCGCTGTCCACCATCATGGCTTCCCCGCCGGATTGCAGCACCATCGCGTCTGAGCGGTTCGTGTCAATGCAGGTCAGGCGCAGCGTATCCTTCTCCGCCCAATCCGCCGGCACATCCGCTTCGTTCTCCACCCGGTATACCTCCGCCTGCGCAGCGCCCAATCCCAGCGCCGCGCACAGCAGCATCAGCAGCAGTTTCCTTTTCATACGTTTTCCTTTCCACAAGGGAGTTCCTCCCTTGACCCTTCCGCGCGATTCGGTTGGTGACACACTCATGCTGTGTCCGCGTGTTTATCCAAGAAAAGTCACGAAAAAATCCAAGTAACATGGGTGGCGACCAGCGAAGGGGGCAAGGGGGCGACCGCAAAGCCCCCTTGTCGCCTCCGCAGAGGCGAAATTCCTGCGACAAAGCCAAATTGCCAATAAAATAAAGGGCGTTTGCTTCCGCACACAAAGGGGGGCGCAATCCAAGCGCAGCACCCTACTGCGCTTGCACCCACCCGCGGGCGACCGCAATCTCATACACCCCGTCCGCCATGCCTTCCGCCAGCCATTGCTGATACACCGGCGTCACCAGCAGATATTCCTCCGCCGGATTCGATAAATACCCCATCTCCACAAGGAAGCACATCATCTTCGCCCAGTTGTTGCCGACATAGTTGTCGTTCAGCCGCACCATGCCCGTGGAGTTCGCCAGCGTCATCCCGACACGCGTTTTCATCGCGTCCAGCAGCTCCTGCCCCATTTCGCGGTAGGTGTCCGCATCCGCAACCGCTTTAGCATAGTCACTGTTCAGCGGGCCGTAAACCTGTATGCCGCGCTTGCTGTGGTTGCTGGAGTTGTTGCAGTGCAGGCGGAGCATAATCTGCGCGCCGCCCGCTTCCGCGATTTCACAGCGTTCGATGTTCGTGTGGAACGTCGTTTGATCTTCGCGGGTCATGATGACGTTCGCGCCCTGCCGAAGCAGCTCGTCGCGCAGGAGCATTCCAATTTCCAGGCAGACGATGCTCTCGCGGCGATTCGTCTTGGTTCCCTGCGCCATGCCGCCCTTGCCGCTGGTCGAGCCAGTCAGCCCCGGCCCAATCGGCTCATTGACGAAGCGTCCGTTTTCCTGATGTCCCGCGTCAATGCAGACGGTCACGCCGCTCAAGCGCCCCTCCTGCCGCTGCGGCGCTTCCGGCGCCTGGTAGCCCTTGCGCACGGTCGCTTCCTTCTTCATGCTGCCCGATCCGCTTTTCACCTGCACGGTGAACTGCGTCCGCGCGAAGGTCAATTCACTGACGACGTCGCCCTCGTAATGCCCGTTTTCGTCCGGGTAAACTGGCTGGGTGACGGTTTGTTCCTTGCTTCGCCAGTAGAGGAGCATGTAGTCCGTGCCAATGGCGTTGAACGCGTAGTGGAAGCCTTCCGGCGTTTCCGTCAGCACGAAATCCGTCACTTTCGCGTTGCTCTTCCCCGTCGGCTTCTGATAATCCGCAGCCTTCGGAAGCGTCGTCGATGCTTTGCCGATGCTGCCCGTCGTGCGCGCCGAGGTCAGCGCAACACTCGTTTTGCCGCCCGCGCCAGAGTATGCAAGGGAAACATCGCCCTCAAAATGCCCGTCCTCGCTGTACAGCATCATCCAGCCTTTTTCGGCGGGCGTTGTGTATTCGAGGATGACGAACGGGTCTTGCGCGCCCGCATCAAAGGCATAATGCAGCGCGTATTCCGATGCCGTAAGTGTGATGGACACGCCGGCCGCCTGTGCGGTCGTCGCGCAGAACAGCGCCAGTACCGCGCAGAGCAGCAGCGACAGCAGCCTTTTCATCTTTTTTCCCCTCCGTGTTCCTTTTTCCAGCGGCGAATCAGCTTCTGAATGCGCCCCCACGGTGTCCGCGACTTTTTCAGCGCCACCGCCGCGTCCAGCGCCCCCTGCCGGTATAGGTTGTTGTTCGGCTCGCGGCGAATCGCCTCGCGGTAGGACTGGTGTGCTGATTCGTACTGTTCCAGCGCCATGAGGACTTTTCCCTGCATGGCGTACCATGCACTGTCGCGGGTAGATGCGCGCAGGAGCTGCCGCAGTGCCGCTTCAGGATTGTCCTGCCGGAGCATCTTTGCCGCCAGTGTCAGCGCATCCTGCTGGTCAAGTTCGCGGTTGAAAGCAGCGGATGCCGTCGTCCGGTTGACCGCGAGCTTCATCGCTTCCTCATACGCCAGATTCAGCGTAATCATTTTTTCCTGCGCGGCTTTTCGTTCCGTTTCGTCCTGAAATTTATCGGGATGGCAAGTTTTTACCAATTTGCGATACGCTGCGCGCACCTGATCCGCGTCGGCAGACGCTTCCAACCCCAATACGCCAAATGGATTCCGCATCGCCAACACCTCCTGTTTGCTCTGCGGCTGTTTTGCTATTCTAATTCACTCGAAGGCACGCAGGTTGCCCCACGGAATCAGCAGCCAAGCGCCTGATTCATGGAGCCGTCGCAGTCAGCGCATCCAACAGCAAGGGATGTGATGCTGCCTGGCATATATCAATATCCGAAGCCATGAATTTTGAACAGTTCATGGTCATCCTTCGGAATCCCGTCACTCGAACTTCTCGCGCCGGATTTCCGCGCCCAGCGAGCATAGCTTGTCCTCCAGATGCTCGTAGCCGCGGTCGATGTACTCCGGCTCGTAGATTTCCGTCACGCCGCGCGCCATCAGGCCCGCAATCACCAGCGCCGCACCCGCGCGCAGGTCGGTGGCCGTTACCGGTGCGCCGTACAGCTCCGGCACGCCCTCGATAATCGCCGTCGCGTTGTCCACGAATTGAACGTGTGCGCCCATATGCCCAATTTCGGTCAGATGCTTCAGCCGCGATTCAAAGATGGTTTCGCGGACGATGGACTGTCCCATCGCTGTCGTCAGCAGCGTACTCATCGGCTGCTGCAGGTCAGTCGGGAAGCCCGGATACACCTGCGTCTTGATGTTCACGCCGCGGTAGCCGCACAGCGTTCCGCGCACACGCAGGGTATCGTCGGATTCCGTCACGCGCGCGCCCATTTCCAGCAGCTTCGCCGACAGCGCTTCCATATGCGTCGGAATGCAGCCTGTCAGTTCCACATCGCCGTGCGTCGCCGCCGCCGCAATCATCAGCGTGCCCGTCTCAATCTGGTCGGGGATGACGGTGTAGTTTGCGCCGTGGAGATAATCGCGCCCGAAGATGCGGATAACATCCGTGCCCGCGCCCTTGACGCGCGCGCCCATCGAGTTCAGGAAGTTCGCCAAATCCACGACATGCGGCTCCTTGGCGGCATTGTAGATAATGGTCGTGCCGTGTGCCTTGGCAGCGGCGAGCATCACGTTAATCGTCGCGCCGACAGATACGCAGTCAAAAACAACGTCCGTGCCCGTCAGCACGTCCGCTTTCGCCTTGATGCGCCCGCCCATCTGTTCTACATTTGCGCCCAGCATCCGGAAACCCTTGAGGTGCTGGTCAATCGGGCGCGACCCGATTTCGCATCCGCCGGGCTGGTATACTTCCGCCTGACCACGCCGCCCCAGCAGCGCACCCAGCAGGTAGTAGCTTGCGCGCAGGCGCTGCGAATCGCGGTAGGAGACCTGCCAGCCTTCCGCCGGGCGCGGGTCAACGGTCATGAAGCGATTCGGCTCGTAATTCACCTTCGCGCCAAGGCTGCAAAGAATATCCACCAGCGCATGAACATCCGAAATATCCGGCAGATTCTCAATGGTGCAGGGCTCGTCGCACAGCAGCGTTGCGGGAATGACAGCCACCGCCGTGTTTTTACCGCCGCTGATGTGTACCGTTCCCTGAAGCGCGTGACCGCCCGTGATGAGCATTCGTTCTTTCATGAACATGGTATCCGGCATAGTGCCGGCTCACCTCCTGCTGCAATGTTTCAAAACGGAGCAGCCTGCGCGCCCCGGTATATTCGCAAAGTGTCTGAACGCGGAATGTCCGCTAATGAACATTCCGTGGACATTTTATTATAGCATAGGAAGCGCATTTGTGCAACCTTCGCATTTTGAAAAAGTCCGGCAGCGCTTTTCCCCTTGACTTCACCGGCGTTTCGCGTTACAATTTCAGTGTAACGCAGGAGGTGTTTCCCTACATGGAACAAAGCATGGATTTGCCGCAGGGCTATCAGATACGACCGCTGACGACCGACGACCTTGACCAGTACAACGCCCTGCTTCGTTATGCCTTTCAGGTGACGGAGCAGGAACTGTTCGACACCGGCTGGAAGGACGAGGAAATCAAGCAGTCCAAGTGCCCCGTGCTCAAGCGCGCGGACGTGCTTGGCTGTTTTGACCGCGAAACCCTCATTTCGCAGATTGCCGTCTACCCCTTGAAGGCGAATATCTACGACTCGGTGTACCCCATCGGGTTCGTCACCAGCGTCTGCACCTACCCGGAATACACCGGGCGCGGCATCATGAAGCGCCTGATGTACCAAGCGCTGGTACACATGCGGGAGCGCAAACAGCCCTTCGGGATGCTGTTCCCTTACTCCATCCCGCTCTACCGCCGCTTCGGCTGGGAAATCATCTCCAACAAAATCTCCTTCACCGTCAAGGACAGGCAAATCCCATCCAAGGCAAAAGCGCCCGGCTATGTCCGCCGTGTCAACTGGGAGAACAAGGATTTTATGAACCTCCACACGCGCTTTGCCAGCAGCACCCACGGGTGCCTGTTCCGCAACTCGCTGGCGTGGGAGGAATACTGGCGCTGGGACGAGGATGACACCGTCGTCGCCGTCTACTACGACCAGCACGCTACCCCGATGGGCTACATGGTTTATCTCATCAAGGATGATATCATGCACATCAAGGAAATGATTTACATCAACCGTGAGGCGCATGAAGGCTTGTGGGAATATATTCGCGCGCACGACTCGATGATTGACGAGGTGCGCGGCAATTCCTACTTCAACGAGCCGATTGCCTTTGAGATGGATGACGGCGATATCCGCGAGATGATTCGCCCGTACATCATGGGGCGCATCGTCGATGTGGAAGAGTTTCTACATCTATATCACTGTTCGCCGGAGGAAAAAGGCGTCTGCTTCGATTTGGATATTGATGATGCCTTTCTGCCGTGGAACAACCGCCCGTTCCGCGTCTGGTTCGAGGGCGGGAACTGCACACTGACCGACCGCGACCCGGACTACGAGCTGCGCATGAGCATCGCGACGCTCTCGACCCTGCTCATCGGCTACAAGACCGCCGCGAAGTTAGCGCGCATCGGGCGCATCACAGGCTCTGACGAAGCGATTGCCCGTCTTGACCACGCGCTGCTGCATGAAGCCCCCTATATTTCCGACTACATCTGACCAACGTATCATGCGGCTGCGCTGGCAGTCGCATTTTTCATACAAGGGAGTTCCTCCCTTGACCCTTTCGCGCGATTGAGTTAGTTGCATCTACTTACTGTTCTCGCGTGTTTATGCAGGGTTTCGCCTCTACGGAGGCGACCAGAGGGCTTTCCGATCGCCCTCTGGACTGCTTCGGTGCCCTCTTGCATAGTAGATTTTTTTAGTTTGTGTACCCCTTCGTTCCCCCATAAACACTACTGCACAGGAACATGGGAGGGAATGCGAAGGGGTCAAGGTGGCGACCGCAGACTTCGTCTGTTTTCATTGCCCCCTTGTCGCGCCCGCAGGCGCGAAACCCCTGCGATTTCATTGCATTAGGAGGGATTTACGATGTTCATTTTCCTGCTCATCCTGTTTGTCTGCATCCTGCTGCCCTCGTGCGCCCGTGCCGACGAAGCCCCCGCCGCGCATCAGCGACGCTCTTTGCAGTCCCTCCACGACGCGTTCAGCAGCGCCGCCAATTCTCAGTACGCCTATTCCATCGCGCACCGCCTCGCCACTGACCTCCATCTCCATAATAACGCCACCTACGGCGGTCGTCAGGCAGGCAGCGACGCGGAACACGCCGCGGCGGATTATCTCGCGGACGAAATGCGCCGCATCGGGCTGTCCGACGTCGAAAAGGCGGCGGCGAAGTGCGATAAGTGGCAATTCAACGGCGCATCCTTCACCGTGAACGGCACGGAATACCCTGTTTATACCTACGCCACGGCATCCACCGTCCCCGAAGGCATCACCGCCCCGATTGTCTATGTGGGGCGCGGCACAATGTATGACTATGAGGGGGTAGATGTCAAGGGCAAAATTGTGCTGGTGGATATTGACCAGCGCGCCGACTGGTGGATTACCTACCCCATGCTGGAAGCGGAGCATCAGGGCGCGGCTGCGATTCTCGCGGCGAACGTCGGCGGTTTCGGGCAGGTTGCGGACGACGCGCTGAACAGTCAGGATATCTGCGGCCCGACGAGCATCCCAACCTGCTCCATCGGCGTTCGCGCAAGCCGTGAAATCCGCGCGCAATTGCCGCACGGCACTGTGCTGGGGACACTGAAGGTGGATAACACCGTTGAAATCGGCAAGGGGACAACCTACAACGTCACCGGGCGCATCCGCGGCAAGTCCTCCGAATTCCAGATTCTCCTCGGCGGTCACTATGACACGCACTTCTGGGGCTTTCAGGATGACTGCTGTGCCGTCGGGCTGGTGTTGGCCGCCGCAAAAGCCATGCTGGATAGCGGTTTCGAGCCGGAAAATGACATCGTGTTCTGCCTGCACGGCGCGGAGGAATGGGGATCGAGCTACACGCAGTTCGACTGGACGGTCGGCGCGTGGGAAATGATTAACACCCTGCACCCGGAGTGGGTCGGCAAAACGTTGGCGTTCCTGAATTTCGAGCTGCCCGCGTATGAGTTTGCGACGTACACCACAACCTATTCCGCGCCGGAAATGTTCTCGCTCCTGCGCGACTTCACCACGCGCTATCCCTACGCGCCCAAACCGCAGGGCTGCTTCCCGGATGGCGTGCTGACCGAAGGCTATCAGACCTACACCTATTCCGATGATTTCTCCTACTACGCGGCAGGCGTTCCATCCACGGTCAACGGCTTCCTGCTGCAAAAGGACATGGAACACGTTCACCCGTTCTACATCGACTATTACCATACGCAGTACGACACGCCCGACACCTACAACGACGCGGTGATGGCGTTCAACCTGCGCTATTACGGCGCACTGGCGATTTACATCGACCAGATGCCCGCCTTGCAGCTGGATTTCACCGCGCAGTATACACGCCTGAAAGATGCGCTGGATGCGGACATTTTCGCGCAATCCGGCGCGGATGCTGCTTTGTACCGCGGCGTTGTCGAATCCCTTCTGCCGCCCGCACAGGCATTGAAAGCGCGCATCGAAACCCTGAACGCATGCTATCTTGCCGCGGATGAAGCCGGCGATACCGCCGAAATGGCTCGCCTGCGTCAGGCGGGCCGTCCGCTGATTCGCAAGGTGCTGAACGCCTTCCGCTACTGCCAGAAGTACCTCTTGGGCTTGATGTACGAGCGCCCGATTGTGCCGCATCAAGCCCCGCAGGAAACCATTGCCCTGTGCCAGCACATCATTGACTGCTTGGTGCGCCACGACCCGGCAACGGCTGTTGACCAATATGTTGCGACGGTTAATAACTGTCTGGAAAGCTACTCTAT
>OJPL01000834.1_pt1 | contig 10492 bp, 9 predicted proteins | sample 1598501 | NCBI WGS metagenome assembly OJPL01 (sample SAMN03922486, study PRJEB24848) | human gut metagenome | isolation source: stool sample | host: Homo sapiens | place: Germany | collected 2011-05 | reverse complement strand
AGAACCTGAAGGAGAGCAAGAAGCTGCTGCACCTGACCGTGTTTGACGGCGAGCGCGAGCGCTGCATCCTGTCCGGCATCGCCAAGTGGTTCAAGCCGGAGGACCTGATCGGCAAGAAGATCGGCATTGTGTGCAACCTGGCACCCCGCCCGATGATGAAGGGCAAATACGTCAGCGAGGGCATGATCTTTGCTGCCGACACCGCCGACGGCGGCTGCTCCATTGCTTTCTACGGCGACGACACCCCGGTCGGCAGCCGCATCCACTAAGTCATGGAGAAAACGACGCTTTCCCGTTCGGAAAAGCTGGACCGGATCTTCGGCACGCCGGTATATGCCGTGCTGCTGGCCATTTTCTGCAATGTACTGTGGGGTTCGGCGTTCCCCTTTATCAAGCTGGGCTACCGCCTGTTTTCCATTGATTCCGGCAACACCGCCTCCATCTTCTGCTTTGCAGGGGTGCGGTTCATGCTGGGCAGCTTTTTGGTGCTGCTGGGCAGTGTCCTGCTGCAGAACCGGGTGCCCCGGTTCCCCCGGGGAAAGGTGGCAGCAGAGTGCTGTGCACTGGGTCTGTGGCAGACCACCCTCCAGTATGCCTTTTACTACATGGCAGTGGCTCTGCTCACCGGTGCCTTTGGGGGCATCCTGAACAGCACCCAGAGCTTTCTGGGCGTCATCTTTGCCCACTTCCTCTACGGCAATGCCGACCGCATGACCCCTGCTAAGACCCTGGGCTGCGCTCTGGGTTTTGCCGGGGTGCTGATCGGCACCCTCGGCAACCACGGCGGCGGCAGCAGCTGGGGCATCTTCTGCATGCTGCTGGCCACGGTCATCTTTACCCTGTCCGGCCCGTGGAACAAGGCCGTGACCAAAAAGGCCGACAGCTTTGCGGTCTGCTTCATCAACCTGTTTGTGGGCGGCGCAGCCCTGTTTGTGCTGGGCACTGCGCTGGGCGGACATCTGGGCAGTGTGAACCCGCTGGGCATCCTGGTGCTGCTGTATCTGGCCTTCATCTGCGGAGCCGGCTATGTGCTGTGGGCCCTGTTGATGAAGAACAACCCCGTCAGCCGCATTGCCATCTTCGGCTTTGTGAACCTTGTAGTCAACGTGCTGCTGAGTGCTGTGCTCAACGGCGAGCCCCTGTTCCGCTGGCAGTATCTGGCAGCTCTGGTGTTCGTGTGTGTGGGCATCTGGCTGGTGAATAAGGCACCCGCCCAAAAGGAGAAGGTATGACCGGCCCGATTTTTGACACCCATGCTCATTACAGCGCCCGCGCCTTTGACGCCGACCGCTTTGCCCTGCTGGACAGTCTGCCCGCAAAGGGCGTGGTAGGCGTGTGCGAGCAGGCCACCCACTCCGGGGACGCCCCCCGGGTGCTGGAGCTGGCCCACCGCTACCCCTGGGTGGTGGCGGCCATTGGCATCCATCCGGAAAGCCTGCTGCCTGCCGCCGACTGCGGCGAAGATGGCCCTGCCCCTACGGTGTCGGTATACGGCGGCGATTGGGCGGCCGAGATGCGCGCCCTTGCCCCCTGCTACGAGGACCCCAAGGTGGTGGCCGTGGGCGAATGCGGGCTGGACTACCATTGGCCCGTGCCCAAGGACGCCCAGCTGGCCCTGTTTGAAGCCGAGATCCGTCTGGCGCTGGAACTGGACAAGCCCATTATCGTGCACGACCGGCAGGCCCACGCAGATGTCTATGCCCTGCTGAAAAAATACCGGCCCAAGGGCATCGTCCACTGCTATTCCGGCAGTGCGGATGACGCCGTGTGGCTGGCACAGCAGGGTCTGTACATTGGCTTTGGCGGTGCCTGCACCTTCCAGGGCGCCAAGCGAGCGGCAAAAGCCATTGCCGCCCTGCCGCTGGAAGCCATCGTGCTGGAGACGGACTGCCCCTATATGGCCCCGGAGCCGGTGCGCGGCACCCGCTGCGACAGCAGCCTCATCCGCTATGTGGGTGAGTACATCGCCCAGCTGAAGGGCATTTCTGCGGAAGAGGTGTTCCGTACCACGGCCGAGAACGCCCGCCAGGTGTACGGCCTGTAATATTTCCCCACAAGATACAGGGTCTGTGCCCTGTTTCTGGATAAATCAAGCTTTAGAATCCATACTGTTATAAGGAGATTTCTATCATGAAAGCACGCATTCCCAAACACCGCGAGTTCATCATCAACTTCCCCGACAGCATCGACAACGCCAAGGCCAACGAGGGCTGGGCAAAGCTGCAGCAGATCGTGGAGGACTACAAGAAGGCCCACAACGGCGCTTCCGTCTATGCCCCCACCTTCATCGAGGACTGCGAGCCTGAGGTCAAGAAGCTGCAGGAAGAGTACGGCTTCGAGTACACCGTCGAGTACGTTCAGTAATTTTTGACCAAAAAGCTCCCCTCTGTGCAATGCACGGAGGGGAGCTTTTTTGCGTTGTTTTGGAAAGACCGTCTTTTACTGTTCCACCTTGCTCAGCAGGATGCGGTCGTTGTCCAGCGTCTTGCCGGCGTTCTCGCGGAACTTCTCCAGCAGGTCATCCACCGTCATCCGGCTGCGCTCTTCGCCCTGCACATCGAACACGATGCGGCCCGCATCCATCATCAGGGTGCGGTTGCCCAGTTCCAGCGCCTGATGCATGTTGTGAGTGACCATCAGGCAGGTGATCTTCTTTTCGGCCACGATGTTCCGGGTCAGCTCCAGCACCTTTTCCGCCGTGGCGGGGTCCAGAGCGGCGGTGTGCTCGTCCAGCAGCAGCAATTTGGGGGTAACCAGCGTAGCCATGAGCAACGTCAGCGCCTGCCGCTGGCCGCCGGACAGCAGGCCCACCGGCTGTTTCATACGGTCCTCCAGGCCCATGTCCAGCAGAGAGAGCTTCTCGCGGAACAGTTCTTTATCCTTGCGGGAGATGCGGGAGAAAATGGCGTGGGGCGCGGTGCCTGCACGCAGGTAGGCCAGCGCAAGGTTTTCCTCAATGGTCATATTGGGGGCAGTGCCTTTGAGGGGATCCTGGAACAGGTGGCCGATGACCTTGCTGCGCTGGTGCTCCGGCTCAAAGGTGATGTCCTGCCCGCCCAGCACGATGCTGCCCTCGTCGGCGATGAACCCGCCGGTGATGGCATTGAACAGGGTGGACTTGCCCGCGCCGTTGGAACCCACGATGGTGGCAAAGTCCCCGGCTTCCATGTGCAGGCTCACTCCGTTCAGAGCCACCTTTTCGTTCACGGTACCGGGGTTGAAGGTCTTATGCAGGTCGTTCAGCTGCAGCATTTCCATCTTACTTTCCCTCCTTCACGGCCGCGGCGCGGCGGGCACGGGCGGCATGTTTGCGCTTTTCAAAGGCAAAATGCTCCCGGATGGCTGGCATCGAAATGGCCACGGCCACAATGATGGCCGACACCAGCTTCATGGCAGCGGCCGGCACATTGAAGCGCAGGGCCACAGCCACGATAAAGCGGTACAGGCAGCTGCCGAACACCACGCCCAGAATGCGGCGCAGCATGGTGCGCTTGCCCACAAGGGTCTCGCCGATGATCAGGGAGGCCAGCGCAATGGTGACCATGCCGGTGCCCACGTTGATGTCACAGCTCTTCTGGTACTGGGCCAGCAGACCGCCGGACAGCGCACACAGCGCACCGGACACGCACAGGCCCACAGTAATGGTAAAGGCAGGGTTGATGCTGGAGGCCCGCACCATGGCGGTGTTGTCACCGGTGGCCCGGATGGACAGGCCCAGCCGGGTGCCCAGGAAGCCCAGCATGGCGGCGCAGGCCAGGGCGATGATCACCCCCACCAGCACCAGCTTGTACCAGCTACCCAGAAAGCCCAGCGACTTTTTGGCCAGCGAGAAGATGGTCTCGGTCTTGACCAGCGACATGGTGGAGGAAAAGCCCATGGCCGCCAGATTGATGGTGTACAGGCCGGTGTTGACGATGATACCGGCCATGATGCTTTCCACACCAAGGCGGGTCTGCAAAAACGCAGTGACAAAGCCGGAGCACACGCCCGCCGCCATGGCCGCCGCAAGGGCCAGAATGGGGTGGCCGGTCAGTGCTACCTGACAGGCCACCGCACAGCCCAGGGTAAAGCAGCCGTCGGTGGACAGGTCTGCGATGTTCAGGATGGAATAGCTCAGAAACAGTGCCAGCGCCACCAGAGCGTAGATACAGCCAAGCTCCAGCGCGGTCTGGATGACGTTGAGTGAAAAGATACTCGCCAGCATGTGTGTGCTCCTTTAAAATACGGTTATTTTTACACGGCCTCGCCCTCTCCGTCACGGCTCACGCCGTGCCACCTCTCCCAGCGTGAGAGGCCTTGGCATTGCGGTCATGTTCCCGGTTCTGCCAAAGGCTCTCCCTTTGGGAGAGCTGACATTGCGAAGCAATGGCTGAGAGGGCGAAGTTGCTTTTCAGTTCAATGCATATTTAAGAGAAGTTCTGGGCGGTGGTCACTTCCACGATCTCGGTGCAGTAGGGTTTGAAGGCTTCCTTCAGGGCGTCCAGCTTGTCACCCTCAAAGCCCAGGGCGGCGGCGGTCTCGGTGTTGATGGTCACAATGCCGTTGTCAAAGGTCTGGTAGGGCATTTCGGCGGCACTCTTGCCATCGCACAGGATCTCAGCCACCATGTCGGCGGTGGCCTCGCCCAGCTGGACGTAATCCACGCCGTAACCCACGAAGGCACCGTTCAGGGCAAAGCTGTCGGCACCGGTGAAGTGCATCACGCCGGCCTCGGTGAAGGTCTCGTAGATGGACAGCTCCGCGGTCATGATGGTGTTGTCGGTGGGGGTGAACACGGCCTTGACCCCGGCAGCCACCAGGGCTTCGGCAGCCATCTGCACCTCGGCGGTGGTGGTGCCGTTCTTTTCAATGTACTGGATGCCCTTTTCGTCGCAGAAAGCCTTGGCGTCCGCAATGGCCTGGGTGGAGGCATCCTGACTCAGGTCATACAGCAGACCGATGGTATCAATGCCGGGGTTTGCCGCCACGATCAGGTTCATGATGGCGTCGGTGTTCAGGGCATCGGAGGTGCCGGTGATGTTCTCACCGCCGTCAAAGCCTGCAGCAGCGGGGTCGGTGACGGCGGAGTACACCACCGGGATCTCGGTATCTTCCACAGCGGCCAGCATGGTGGCGGCGGTGGGGGTGGCCACAGCCACGATCACGTCCACGCCATCGGCCACCAGGTCGGCGCCGATCTGGTTCAGGTTGCTCTGGTCGGCCTGCGCGTTGGCGTAGTAATCAGCGTAGTCAAAGGTGACGCCCTTTTCCTTGCCCAGCTCGTCCAGACGGCTCTCCACGGATGCCACGATCTGGTTGAGGGAAGCATGATCCACATAGTTGACGATGCCCACCTTGAAGGTCTCACCGGCCACGGCGCTGGAAGCTGCCTCGGAGGAAGCGGCGGTGCTGGTGGAGGCGGAAGATGCTGCGCCGCCGCAGCCGGTCAGTGCCAGTGCGGAAACGGCGGAAGCTGCCATAGCGGCCTTCAGGAAGCTGCGGCGGGAGATCATGTTCATGGTTTTCATAGTGGTTAACTCCTTTCCCGGAGCGGGCGGCATAAAAAAGACCCGCTCCCTTTGCGGGACGGGTCTTTCCAAAATAAAAACGACCCTGTCCCTGTGTGTTATCCACAAGGACAGGATCGGTAAAATACGATTCTGCGGTGCCACCTTGCTTGCCCTGCTGTGAACGCAGAGCCTCTCACGGAGAGCCAACACTCCCCTGCCCTGTAACGGAGGCTTCCGTCCCAAGCTACTGGGGAACATTCCCGTTTGCTCGGCCCTCGGCGGCCCACGAAACTCTGCCCCGCTCTCGCCCGTTTGCACTGTCCGGGCTCACTGCAGATGCGCTGTGCAGGTTCTCTTCCGCCTCATCGGTTTGATTGCATTATACACTTTATCTGCGTAAAGTCAAGAGGCAATGCAAAAATTTTTTTGCAGGTTTCCGGCAAAGTCACACTTTGCTCTTTTTGCGCTTGCGCCACACAAAGTATGCCGTGTACACCAGCCATACCGGCAGTGCGGCCAGCGTCACCGTGCGGCTCAGGGCAAGGCCGTCGGCCTGATACACAAAGTCGATGCTGCTGGTGCCCGCCGGGCACAGCACCGCCATCATGCCGTCATCCACCCGCACAATGTCGGTCTGCTCCCCATTGACATAGGCCGTGAAGCCGTCATCGTAGGGCACCGAGAAGAACACGAGGTTTGCATTCTCCAGCGTGATCTCCGCGTGGAAACCGGCATTGTTCATCTGGAACATGCTGCACGCCTGGGCGCGGCGGTCGGCACAGTCCTGCACATAGGCGTCGTAGGTCAGCTCGCTCTGCTTTTCGGTGGGCAGCTCGGCGAGGTATTTGCCGTAAACGGCAGCGTCCTCATCGCTGAACACCAGTGCCCGCATCAGCAGGTTGGCACGGGAGTTCTTGTTCACCTGCCCGTAGGTCTCCTCGGTCACATAGTAATCGTAGGCAAAGCCCATGGGAACGTAATTTTTATTCTTGTACAGCACAAAACCGTCCAGCTCGTCATAATAGGCCCAGCCGTCGTCGGCCTGGCTCTCAAAGTCCGCCTGCTGTTCCGGCGTGGTGATGAGATATTCCACACTCAGCAGGCCCCGCAGGGCATAGTCGGAGATGTCCGGCTCACTGCGCACATCCCGCTTGACGCCCAGGGCCGGGTAAAAGCTGAGGATGCTGGGGGCCGCCGTGCTGCCGAAATATTGCAGGCAGCTCTTGTCCAGCCACATGCCGATGTTGTCGTGGATCTTGTAGGTGTCCACACGGTAATCGCCTTCCGGCAGATCCTCCTTCAGCAGCAGGGCGTTGTTGTCCTGCTCCACAAGATCGCTGTCGGTGTACCATTGGCCGAACTTGCCGATGCCGATGTGCACCATACTGAACACGCAGGCAAAGGCCACCACCGCCGCCGTCATGCGCTGGGCAAAGCGGCTGTCTGCCCGCCATTTCTGGCAGATCAGACGGTAGAGCAGCAATCCGCCCAGGCCAAAGCCCAGCACCACGAAATACTGGCCGGGGTTCTTGAGCACCCCCAGCGACCAGGTGCCGGTGTCGTTGTCCAGCACGGGCACCAGTGCAAAGGCCAGCGTAGCCAGCATGATCCAGCCAAGGCCCCGGGCCGGGGTGTCCAGATCGGTGTTGTGATCTTCCAGCGCATTCACGGTCATCGCCGCGAGGATGAGCACCGGCATATAGTACCAGCGGGCATAGTAGCTGGAGTTGAGAGCGTAGAATGCGCTGTTCAGGATGGGCACCAGCGCGCACACGGCGCACACCGCCACAATGCGCTTTTTGCTGTCGCCATGGCGGGCACGCCAGTAGGCCAGCGCACCTGCCAGACTGCACAGGGGCAGATAGGCCGACATGCTGGTCCACTTGATGACGCCTTCCGACCAGATGGAGGTCAGGTAGGGAGAATCCGGCGGCATCACCCAGCTGAGCAGGATGGCCAGATACTGCTGCACCTTGCCGTAGGTCAAAAAGCCCCACCCGGACGAAAGGTCGATGGTGCGCGGGTTCTGCAGCAGGCTCAGCACCGCCGGGACCAGCAGCAGGCAGCCCATGGCCACGCCCAGCAGGCTCTCAACGGCCAGGTGCACGAACCGCTTCACAGTCAGGCGGTAGTCGCCGGTAGTGAGCTTGCACACAAAGTAGATGGCCAGGAACACCACCTGCCCGGCAAAAAAGAAGTAGTTGTTGAGCAGGTTCACCGCCGCCCAGAAGGCAAACAGCCCGTGACGCTTGTTGTACATGGCCTCGTCCAGCGCCCACAGCAGGTACGGGAACAGCGCCACCACATCCACAAAGTGGTTGAAGAACACGTTGTACACCGCAAAGCCGGACAGTGCATACAGACAGGCACCCAGCACGGCGTAATCCCAGTTTTTGACATAGCGCTTCAGGTACAGGTACGCACCGCCGCCCGCCACGCCGAACTTGAGCACCAGCAGCGGCACCATCAGGTAGGGCAGCCACCGCTGCGGGAACAGCATGGAGAACCAGAAGAAGGGCGAGCCGTACAGGTAGAAGGAGTAGGCATTCATGGCACCGCTGCCCAGGTCCGTTGCCCAGGAGAAGGTGTTGCGGGGTGCCCCGGCAAAGGTGCTGTCCGGGTAGCCTGCCCCCTTCAAAAAGCCGTTCATGTACCGGTAAAAGCTGATCTGCTGGCTGTTGAAGTCGCCTGCATAGTGGAAAAATCCGCCGTCCATGATGTAGAACGGCAGGAAAAAAACGGCTGCGGTGAGCGCACACAGCACCACCGCCCGCCAGAACCGATCCTTTTGCTGCCCGGGCAGCCGCAGCTGCCGGGACATTCCGAATTGTTCCATGGGTTATCCTCTTTCTCCGCCGCCGGGGCGGAAGCTGCTTTTTTATCAGTATACCACGCAGGTCGGCCCGAAAAAAGGACGTTTCTTCACCGCTGCCCCTTGACAAGCGCCTGCCGGGCAGGTATGGTGGAGAAAACACATCCAAGGAGGTTTCCCCGCCATGCTGTATCCGTTCAATGCCCTGCTGGCACGCATGAAGTACATCACCCGCTGGAGCCTGATGCACTCCACCCGGGCCGAGTCGCTCAGTGAGCACACCTGCGATACCGCCCTGCTGGCCCATACCCTGTGCCTGATCGCGCGGCGGTACACCGGCACCCCCTGCCGCCCCAAAACGGTGGCGGTAGCGGCGCTGTACCACGATGCCCCGGAGATCATCACCGGGGACCTGCCCACGCCGGTCAAGTATCACAGCGCCACCCTGCGCGACGCCTACAAGGCCATGGAGCGGGAAAGCGTGGCCAGCATGACGGCCATGCTGCCGGACGAGCTGGCCGAAGAGGTCGCGCCCTTCCTCACCGGAGAGCTGCTCACGGCAGAGGAAACCAAGCTGCTCAAGGCTGCCGACCGGCTGAGTGCCCTGGTCAAGTGCCTGGAAGAGCAGCGCAGCGGCAACCACGAGTTTGACGCGGCACTGGCCCAGCAGAAAACCGTGCTGGAAGCCATGCATTGCCCGGAAGCCGACTGGTTCATGGCCCACTGCCTGCCCTGCTACACCCAGAATCTGGATGAGCTGACCCGGCAGGACGGATAATATTTTTTACGGGAACGGCACTTCCCGCACGTCGTCGGGGTCCAGGCCAGCCTTGCGCTGCTCTTCAAAGACAGCGTCGATCAGCTCGTCCAGATCTTCCAGATGGGTCAGGGTGCAGCAGTAGCGCCGCAGGGTGGCAGCGCCTTTCAATCCCTTCATATAGTGCATGGTCTGGGCACGGGCCTGCGGCATCGCCACAAATTCCCCCTTCTGCTCCACCATCTCTTCCACCTGACGGCGCAGGGCATTCATGCGGGCCTGCAGGTTGGGGGCCTTGGGTTCCGGGGTGCCCTCGATGGCGGCATTCACCCGCTCAAACAGCCACGGGTCGCCCAGCGCAGCACGGGCAATCATCACGCCGTCGCAGCCGGTCTGCTGCATCATGGCCACGGCATCCTCGGCCGAATGGATGTCGCCGTTGCCCAGCACCGGCACATGGACTGCCTGCTTTACCCGGGCAATGATCTCCGGGTCGATGCCCGGGGTGTACATCTGCTCACGGGTGCGGGCGTGTACCGCAATGAGGGCCGCGCCCGCCTGCTCGCAGGCCTTTGCGCACTCCACGGCGGTCACATGGTCGGCGTCCCAGCCCTTGCGCATCTTGACTGTGACCGGGCGGCTGGTGTGGGCCACCACCTGCTCCACGATGCGGCCGCAGCGGTCCGGATCCAGCATCAGCTTGCTGCCCGCGCCGCCGGACACGATCTTGGGGGCCGGGCAGCCCATGTTGATGTCCACAAAGTCGAACTCATACTGTTCCATAGCGGCGGTGGCTTCGCCCATGATCTGGGGCACCTCGCCAAAGATCTGCACGCCATAGGGTGCCCCGTTGGGTTCTGCCTTCAGCAGGCTGACCGTCTTGTGGTCGCCGTACACCAGTGCCCGGCTGGACACCATTTCGCTGACCGTAAAGCCTGCGCCGTGCTGCGCCATCAGGCGGCGGCAGGGCGCATCGGTAAAGCCCGCCATTGGTCCGAATACTGCCCGGTGGGGCAGAACGATGTTTCCGATTTTCAAAGGTTCCATTGGTGTTCCTCGATTGTTCTGAATGACCAGAGAGAAAACGATTTTGAATTGCCTCCGCTGCGCTCTGGCAATCACAGCGGAATTTTGTTTTTATAAGAGCAATTCCGGGCAGCCTGCAGGCTGCCCGGAATTGCATTTTCACAAAAAAGGCTGCAACCGTAAAATGCAGGTTTCACGCAAAGCCGTTTCTGTCTGCTTATACTCCGGCCATCTGTCCGGTGTTTTACATCTTCTCCGGCACAGTGATCTTGAACATGGTCAGCACATTGAAGATGACGTTCTTCACGCCGATGCACAGAGCCAGACGGGCCTGCTGCACGGCAGAGTCTGCGCCCTGGATACGGCAGCTGCCGTAGAAGCGGTGGAAGGCACTGGCCAGATCAATGA
>OJPL01000827.1_pt1 | contig 10529 bp, 5 predicted proteins | sample 1598501 | NCBI WGS metagenome assembly OJPL01 (sample SAMN03922486, study PRJEB24848) | human gut metagenome | isolation source: stool sample | host: Homo sapiens | place: Germany | collected 2011-05 | reverse complement strand
TGCCTAGTCTCGTGGGCTCGGAGATGTGTATAAGAGACAGCGTGCTGCTGGCGCTGCTGACCATCTGGATTGTCATCACGGTGACGTTCTTCGTGATGCACTCGATTCCGGGTGGACCGTTCGCAAGTGAAAAGGCAATTTCCGCGGAAGCGCAGGCGGCGCTGGAGGCCAAGTACGGGCTGGACAAGCCACTGGGCGAACAGTATGTGACATATCTGCGCGACGTGGTGACGAAGCTGGACTTCGGGCCGAGCCTGAAGCAGCGCGGCCGTCAGGTCATCGACATTATTCTGGATGGCATGAAGACCTCCGCGAAGCTCGGTCTGATTGCGGCGTTCAGCGCGGCGATTGCCGGCATCGTCCTCGGCGCGCTGGCGGCGCTGCGGCGCAACACCGTGCTGGATAAGATTATCATGGTGATTACGACCGCGTTCGTGTCCATGCCGTCGTTCATTATGGGGTCATTCCTGCTGATAGTGTTCTCAGTCAAGTTAGGCTGGGTACCCGCGAACGGCGCGACGGCCGAAGGGCTGATCCTCCCGATTATCACCCTTGCGCTCTACCCGATGAGCTACATCACGCGCCTGACGCGCTCCTCCATGCTCGACGTGCTGGGGCAGGATTATATCCGCACCGCGCGCGCCAAGGGCGTTTCGGGCAAGAAAATTATCTTCGGTCACGCGCTGAAGAACTCGCTGATTCCGGTTATCACCTATTTCGGCCCGATGCTGGCGTTCATCGTCACCGGTTCGATGGTCGTCGAGCAGATTTTCGCCGTGCCGGGTATCGGCCGCCAGTTCGTATCCAGCATCACCAACCGCGACTACACCATGATTATGGGGACGACCATTTTCCTCGCCTCTTTAATCGTGATTATGAATCTGATCAGCGACCTGCTCTACAAGGTGGTTGATCCGCGCATTGATTACGAATAAGGAGGCATCTGCACCATGATGATGAACAAGAAAAAGCCCTTTAGCCTGCATCTGGATGTGGATTCCTTCATGCCCGCGACGGCGGAGGAAAAGGAAGTCATCTCCCGGATGCGGCCGTCCTCGACCTTTTTCCGCGATGGCGTGAAGCGCCTGCTGAAAAACAAGGTCGCGACCATCAGCCTGATTCTGATTGTGCTGATTACGCTGTCCTCCATCATCATTCCGATGTTCTGGCCGTATTCGTATGATCAGATGCTGGGACAGACGAAGGGTCGCCCGATGGACAACAGCTACAATAACCTCGCGCCGTTCCAGTACGGCAAGACGGAACTGAAGAAAATCGACAAAGGGGAATCTGTTTTCCCGCACATCTTCGGCACGGACGCGCACGGACGCGACTACTTCATCCGCGTCGTCTACGGGACGCGCATTTCCCTCGCCGTCGGCTTCTTCGCCAGCATCATCGTGCTGGTGATTGGCATGATGATTGGCGCAGTCGCGGGATATTTCGGCGGCAGGGTGGACTTGTTCATCATGCGAATCGTCGATATTATCTACTCATTGCCGGACATGCTGGTCATCATCCTGCTGTCGGTCGTGCTGGGGCAGGTGCTGCATGTGGAAGGCACCATCTTAGAGAAAATCGGCTCGAACATCATCAGCATGTTCATCGTCTTTGGCCTGCTCTATTGGGTGGGCATGGCGCGCCTGATTCGCGGTCAGATTCTGTCCCTCCGTGAGCAGGAGTACGTGCTGTCGGCGCAGGCGACGGGCGCGAAGGCGCGGTGGATTATCCGCAAGCACCTTCTGCCGAACTGCATCAGCGTCGTGATTATTTCGACCGCACTGCAAATTCCGAACGCGATTTTCACCGAAAGCTTCCTGTCCTTCCTGGGGCTGGGCGTCAACGCGCCGATGCCCTCGCTGGGCTCGCTGGCTTCTGATGCGCTCAACGGCATCTATTCCTACACCTATCGCCTGATTATCCCCGCCGTGGTCATCTGCCTCATCGTGCTGAGCCTGAACCTGTTCGGCGACGGCCTGCGCGACGCCTTTGACCCGAAGCTGAATGCGTGATGAAAGGAGCTGGACAAAATGGCATTGCTGGAAGTCAATGACCTGCATACATCCTTCTTCACCGACGCGGGCGAAATCAAGGCGGTGGATGGCGTTTCGTTCCGCCTTGACCACGGCAAGGTGCTGGGTATCGTGGGCGAAAGCGGTTCGGGCAAGAGCGTCACGGCGTATTCCGTCATGCAGATTCTTGCGCCGACGGGCAAAATCGTCAGCGGCAGCGTGAAATTCGACGGGCAGGAGCTGGTCGGCGCGGACGAGAAGCTGCTGCGCTCCGTGCGCGGCAACCGCATCTCGATTATCTTCCAAGACCCGATGACGTCCCTGAACCCGACCTACACCATCGGCCGGCAGCTGATGGAAGCGATTTTACTGCACACCGACCGCAACCGCCATCAGGCGCGCGAACGCGCGGTGGAGATGCTGAAGCTGGTCAACGTCAACGAACCGGAAAAGCGCATGAAGCAGTACCCGTTCGAGCTGTCGGGCGGTATGCGGCAGCGCGTGATGATTGCCATGGCGCTGGCGTGCGAGCCGGACATCCTGATTGCCGACGAGCTGACGACCGCGCTGGACGTGACGACTCAGGCGCAGATTCTTGATTTGATGCGCGACCTGCAGAAGAAGATGGGCATGGCGATTATCATGATTACGCACGACTTGGGCGTTGTCGCCCAGATGTGCGACGAGGTCATCGTCATGTACGCCGGTTCTATCTGCGAGCAGGGGACGGCGGATGAAATCTTCTACAACCCGCGCCACGAGTACACGAAGGGCTTGATGCGCTCCATCCCGACGGCGGAGAACAACGGACAGCGCCTGGAGCCGATTACCGGTACGCCGATTGACCTGCTGAACATGCCCAAAGGCTGCCCGTTCGCGCCCCGCTGCGAGGCGGCGATGAAGATTTGCCTGAAAGAGAAGCCGGTTCGGATGCTCATCAATGACGACCATATGGCAACCTGCTGGATGAACGTCAAGAAGGGCGTGGAGGACGGCAGCATCACGGAGGAAGGAGGAGTGCCCTGTGTCTGAAGCGCAGATGCACCAGCCGTTGCTGGAAGTCAAGGGACTGAAAGAATACTTTGACATCAACATGGGCTTCTTCCGTACCAAGCCGCTGAAGGCGGTCGACGATGTGTCCTTCACCATCAACAAGGGCGAAACGCTCGGTCTGGTGGGCGAATCCGGCTGCGGCAAGACGACTGTTGGGCGCACTATCCTCCAATTGTACAAGCCGACGGCGGGCGAAATCATTTACGATGGCAAGCCCGTCAAGACGAAAGCGGACTTGCAGAAGTTCCGCACGAAGGCGACGATGGTGTTCCAAGATCCGTACTCCTCGCTGAACCCGCGCATGACCGTGTCGGACATCGTGGGCGAACCGCTGGATGTGCACCACCTGTATTCCTCCAAGAAGGAGCGGGAGGAGCGCATTTTGCAGCTGCTGGGCTATGTCGGGCTGAACAGCGAACATGCCTCGCGTTACGCGCACGAGTTTTCCGGCGGTCAGCGGCAGCGCATCGGCATTGCCCGCGCGCTGGCGGTGAATCCGGAATTCATCGTCTGCGACGAGCCGGTGTCGGCGCTGGACGTGTCGATTCAGGCGCAAGTCATCAACATGTTTGATGATTTGCAGGATCGGCTGGGGCTGACATACCTGTTCATTGCGCATGACCTGCTGGTTGTGCGGCACATTTCGGACAGAATCGCCGTGATGTATCTGGGCAAGATGGTGGAGCTGGCGTCGGCGGAGGAAATCTACAATCACCCGCTGCACCCGTACTCCAAGTCGCTTTTGTCCGCCGTTCCACTGCCTGACCCGAAGGCGGCGCGCGCGAACAAGCGCATTGTCCTCTCCGGCGACATTCCAAGTCCCCTGAACGCGCCGTCGGGCTGTCCGTTCCGCACGCGCTGCCCCTACGCCACCGAAGCCTGCGCGCAGTCGATGCCGCCCTTCAACGAAGTCGAGAAGGGGCACTTCGTCGCCTGCCACCGGGTGAAGGAGTTAGGGTGAGGGGAAGCGCCAGAGGCTCTGCCTCTGGACTCCGGCAGGGCTCTGCCCTGCACCCGCGAAGGGTCTTCGACCCTCTCGACACCCTTTTCGCGATTGAGTTGGTGACACTGGCATAGTGTGCCCGCGTGTTTATCCGCGAAAAAAAATTGCTTCAAGGATGCGTCAACACGCATTTTTGATACAGACAGTCTACGAAAAGCAAGGCTGTCACAGAATATTAAGGGAGGTTTTTTCATGAAGAAGCTGACTGCTCTCCTGCTCGCCATCGCAATGATGGTGACCTGCACCCTGTGCGCTGTCGCCGAAGACGGCAAGACGTACATGGCTGTCTGCATCGCGTCCGAGCCTGATACGCTTGACCCGGCGCTGAACTCCGCTGTGGACGGCGCGACGATGGTCGCTCACCTGTTCGCAGGCCTGTCCACTTGGGCGCAGACCGACGACGGCAAGCTGGAAATCCTGCCGGACTGCGCGGTGGAACTGCCGGATCCGGTGGTCAATGACGACGGCACGGTGACGTACACCTACACGCTCGTTGACGGCCTGAAGTGGTCTGACGGCAAGGATCTGACCGCGAAGGACTTCGAGTTCGCGTGGAAGCGCGCTGCTTCCTCCGAGCTGGGCGCGGACTATGGCTACATGTTTGAAGTCATCAAGGGCTACACTACGGACGGCTCCGACCCCAAGGCGGAAAACCTCGCTGTGACCGCCGTGGACGAAAAGACCCTGACCGTTACCCTGAACAACCCCGTTGCCTACTGGAACGAGCTGCTTGCCTTCCCGGCGTACATGCCCGTCCGTGAGGACGTCGTCGCCAACGAAGCGTGGGCGACCGATCCTTCCACCTACATCGGCAATGGCCCGTACACCATGACCGCGTGGGAACACAACAGCAAGATCACCCTGACCAAGAACCCCTACTATCATGCGGTGGACAAGGTCACGATGGACGAGCTGGACTTCTACCTCTCCGACGACGCGAACAACATGCTGGCGAACTTCCAGAAGGGCGACTGGCAGCTGATCGACGACGTTCCCACCTCTGAAATCGCTTCCCTGAAGGAACAGTATCCGACGGAATTCGTTATTGCCGGCCAGATTGGTACCTACTATGTCTGCTGGAACATCAACGAAGAAATCCTGCCCGCTGACGTGCTCGCGAACATGACCCCCGAAGAAGCGGAAGCGGCGCGCGCAGAAGTCCGTCGGGCGATTGGCCTGCTGTTCGACCGCAACTACATCGTTGAAGAAATCGGTCAGGCGGGTCAGGTGCCTGCGTCCAGCTTCGTTCCGATGGGCATGACCGATGCGGACGGCTCTGAGTTCTACAAGAACGCGGGCCATGTGGAAGGCATCACCGGCTACTACGACGTGACCGACGATGAAGACGTCTACATGGCGAACTTCGACAAGGCGGTTGAAACCCTGAAGAAGTACTACACCTACGACGAGGCGAACGCCGTCTTCACCAACTTCCCGTCCCTGACCTACCTCTACAACACCTCCGAAGCCCACAAGGCGATTGGCGAATACCTCCAGAGCGCGGTTTCTGCGGTCGGCATCACCATGAACCTGACCAACCAGGAATGGAACACCTTCCTGAACACCCGTAAGTCCGGCGACTACTCCATTGCCCGCAATGGCTGGATTGCCGACTACAACGACCCGATCTGCTTCCTCGACATGTGGGTGACCGGCTCCGGCAACAACGACGTGCAGTTCGGCAAGGGCGCGAATGCGGATCTGAAGATCTACAACCTCGACCTGACCCCCTACGGCTACGACGTGAAGGTGGAGAATGGCACTTGGGCGGAAACCTATGACGTGCTGATTTCTGCTATCAAGAGCTGCACCAACAGCACGAACCGTTATGCCATGATGCACATCGCGGAAGATATGCTGATGAATACCGGCTGCATCGTGCCGCTGTACTACTACACCGACATCTACATGCTCGACGACTCCGTGCAGGGCTTCTTCTCCAACCCGCTGGGCTACAAGTACTTCATGCACTGCACCATCGCCAAGTAATTCCATCCAAGTTTGGACAAATCCACGGGCGAATCGGCTTCAAAACCGGTTCGCCTTTTTTCGTATGTTGGAAAGATGCACTTTGCCATCCTTGGCAACCGATATTTCCTGCCTTGGAAAGGTACATTCGGCGGAAAACATGCGCGAATTGACGGGAAATCTGCGTGAATGCAGGAATTATCAGCAGGAAAAGGGCAGGGAAACGTCCAATTAATCCATTGAATGGCGGTGGCGAACAGCGCTTGCCGATGGTATACTGAAACCAGGAGGGCGATTTCTATGGGAAAAAAGCCCGCGGAAGCTATCAGCAAGGAGGAAGAAGCATGAAGCGAATCGCACGATGGAGCACCATTTTCCTGCTCTTATGCAGCATCATTTGGGCGGGTACAGCATCGGCGGCCATGATTGTGGAAAACAACATGAGTGCGCTGAACACACTGAACACCATCAACAAGAACCAGACACCACAGGGCAAGGACTCGGCGCTGGAGCGGCTGGCGAAAGAAATCGGCGCTGGCATATGGGACAATACGGACTGGAATGACCCGGCGTTTCAGGAGAACATCAAGCAGTTTGGCATCACCGTGTTGAATAAGGACACGCAGCCGCCGGAGTCCTTCATCGGCGACGCGATTTTTGACCATCTGGGCGACACGGAGTTCAATGCGCCGGAAATGAACGGCAATCTGCTGGTTCTCGGCGGGCTGAACGCCAATCTGCCGTCCGGCAAAATCGACCGCCTGTATGTGCTGTCGGACGAGGACGTTCGTCTGAACATCGGTGCGGCGGCAGATGTTCAGGAGCTGATTCTGGGCGCGTCGGGGAATGTGTCGCTGAACGGCGAGGGCAATGTCCGCTCCACCATCGTGGTGGACAAGCCGATGAATCTCGATATCGGGATTGCGACGAACCTCGTGAACCTGACGGATGACCCGCTGCCGACGGGCGATATTGTGCTGAATCCGGGCAAGAACGCGCTTGTGCCGGGGCAGCAGCTGCATATGGGCAGCGAGCTGAAGGTGGAGAAGAAAATCAGCCTGACCGTGCGCTTCCGCCTTGTTGACCAGAGCGCCAAGGACATGCAGCTGGAAACGGCGGATTGGGACGGCGCGCTGCTGAACGAAACGACAGTGCAGTACACGGGCGACAGCTGCCCGATGGGCGCGGTCAACATGATGGACAGCATCGAGGCGGCGTTTGCGGAGAAGTATCCGGATTTGCAGGAGCAGTATGTGCTGCTGCCGGAAATGCGAAGCGCAGACCCGTGGAGCAAGGTCTACCGCCTGAATGGCGGCGAATCCTGCTTTGCCGTGGCGGAAAATTATGTCTATCTTTCCCGCAAGGGCGATGTTGTGTTCCCGCTGACGGATGACAGCACGCTGGTAGCGGAATTCCCGGTGTACGTCTACCGCTATGGCGAGCAGGACGGGCGCATCACCTACCGCGTTCGCATCAGCGGCGCACGCCCGGATTACTTCACGCCGAGCCTGACCCTGCGCAGCGGCGCCGTGGCGAGCTTCACCTTCGATAAGGAGCGCGGCGAGTGGGTGACGCAGCTCAAGCGCAGCGACTTCGGCGCGGACGAGCGCGACATCATTCACCTGACGGGACTGCGCGGCGAAAAAACCAACGCATTCCTGACCGTAACAGGCCGCGAAGAAAGGCGCATCGTTACGCTGACGTGGACGGCGGACACGCAGCGCGTGACCATCGACGCGCAGAACGTCCTCTGGGGCAGCGACATGCCGGCGGAGGGCAACGACCTGCTGTGCCGCGCGGGTGAGCAGGTGACGGTGCAAATCGCGCCCGCAGCGGGCTATCGCGGCATCCACGTTTTCCAGAGCGACCCGGCTGTTTCCCTGAGTATCAGCGAGGGGAACGACGCGGTTTCCTTCCTCATGCCCTACGCGCCGCTGACCTTGACGCTGACGGCGGACAAGCTTTATACCGTCACGATGGACACGGCAGGCGGTGATCCGATCCGTCCCATCCAGTACACGGTGGAATCGGAAGCGTTCCAGCTGCCGACCCCGATTCGCACGGGCTACATCTTCCTCGGCTGGACGGGCGAGGGCATCACCGAACCGCAGAAAACCATTGAAATCCCGCAAGGCGGCACGGGCGACCGCACTTACACCGCGAACTGGCAGGTGATTGAATACACCATCATTACGCTGCTGGAAGGGGGCAATGCGGGCTCGTCAGGAGAGTATTTCTACACGGTGGAGCAAACCGTAACGCTGCCGACCCCGACCCGCACGGGCTACACGTTCCTTGGCTGGACAGGCGAGGGCATCACGACGCCGCAGCCGAACGTGACCATCCCGAAGGGTTCGACGGGCGACAAGACGTATATCGAGAACTGGAAACTGACAGAATACAACATCACCATGGATTTGAGCGGCGGCAGCGGTCAAGAAAAGGTGGTTTACACCATGACGGATGAGGATTTCGAGCTGCCAACCCCGACCCGCAACGGCTACGAGTTTGTCGGCTGGACGGGCGAGGGCATCACGACACCGCAGACGCAGGTCATCATCCCGACGGGTTCGACGGGAAACAAGGCGTATACCGCAAACTGGAAGGTGATTGAATACACCATCACACTGGACACGAACGGCGGCCCAGTCGTGTCTCCGATAAAATACACCGTGGAGGATTCCTTCACCCTGCCTTACATTCTCCGTCCGGGCTACGAATTTGCCGGCTGGACCCTCGATGGCAGCGGTATGCTCCCTTTCACGCCGCTCATTATTTACCCTGGCACAACCGGCGACCTCCGTTACAAGGCGGAGTGGCGTTTGGCGGAGTACACCATCACCATGGATTTGGACGGCGGCAGCGGTCAAGAAAAGGTGGTTTACACCATAACGGATGAGGAGTTCGAGCTGCCAACCCCGACCCGCAACGGCTACGAGTTTGTCGGCTGGACGGGCGAGCGCATCACGACGCCGCAGACAAGCGTCAAAATTCCGAAGGGTTCGACGGGGAACAAGGCGTATACCGCAAACTGGAAGGTGATCAGATACACCATCACACTGGTCACGAACGGCGGCGCAGTCATAGCTTCGATACGCTACACCGTGGAGGATTCCGTCACCCTGCCCATCCCTCCCGACCGTCCGGGCTACGAATTTTCCGGCTGGGTCCTCGATGGCAGCGGTCAGTTCCCTTCAACGCCGATGATTATCCCCGCAGGCTCAACCGGCGACCGCCTTTACAAGGCGGAGTGGCGTGTGGCGACGTACACCATTACCTACGTGAGCCACGGCAAAGCATATAATTGGGTTCAATACACCATCAACAACCAAGTTTATTTCGGGACACCGGAAGAAGACCCGTCCTACTACCTCCCGGGCTATACCTTTGTAGGCTGGAAAATCGACGGCGTGGAAGGAACGCCGCGCTCCTACATGCTGCCCAAGGGCTCGTATGGCAATCGAACGGCGACCATGCTTTGGGAGCCAATTCCGTAAGCGTAAACAAGGAGAACAAGGAGGGGCTGCGCATTGGACTACCTCAGCGTAAAGGAAATAGCGGAGCTGTGGGGCGTTTCCATCCGCATGGTGAATTACTACCTGAATACCGGGCGGATTCAGGGGGCAATCCGGAAATCGGGCGGGTGGCTGATTCCGGCGAATACGCCGCATCCGGCGGATTTGCGCAAGAGCGGGCAGCGCGGGCAGGAAAAAATCCCCCCGCGGATGGCCAAGTGCTATATGCCGCTGATTTCCCGCCCGTGCGACAACGGCTTCCAGAATCTCCTGCTGACCATGAACGACGAGGAGGAACGCGACATCGCCCGCGCCCTGCACCACTATTTCCGCGATGAACACGAGGAAGCCCGCGAAATCAGCGAGAAATACCTGACGAGCAAGTGCCCCGAAATCCGCCTGTCCGCGCTGATTACCAACACGATGGCGATGCTGCAGACGGGGGACACCGCCAAGTGCCGCCGGAATCTCGAAATGATTCAGCGGGACGGACAGCGCGCAAACGACGATTCGTGGCGGCTGTACAGCAGCATTACCGACGCGCTCATCAGCGTGTTCTTCCACTCCGAGAAGCTCGACTTGACCCCTATCCGCCCCGCCATCGGTATTCTTCCGCCCGGAATGCAGTATTTCGCCATGTACGCCATCGCCCACGCGCTCTACATCCGCCGCGAATACGAACACGCGATGGGCATTGCCGAATCCGCCCTGCTGATGGCGGGCACGCGCTACCCCATTGACAGCATCTACCTCAACATCGTCCTGTGCATGATCTGCATGAGCCTGAAGCAGGATGAACGCGCGGAGCAGAAGTTCGATACCGCGTGGAGCATTGCCAGCCGCGAGGGGTACATCCACCCGTTTGTGGAGCATCACGGCATTTTGCAGGGGCAGGTGGAGCGCGCGCTGCGCAAGCAGGAGCCGGAAACGTACAACAAGATTGTGCAGTCGGTATATCGCTTCAGCCGCGGGTGGATG
>OJPL01000822.1_pt1 | contig 10615 bp, 8 predicted proteins | sample 1598501 | NCBI WGS metagenome assembly OJPL01 (sample SAMN03922486, study PRJEB24848) | human gut metagenome | isolation source: stool sample | host: Homo sapiens | place: Germany | collected 2011-05 | reverse complement strand
GGGATTCAGCTTCATTGTCCAGAATGTGAACTTCGGCCAGTTCCGCATCCACCGGAACAGGGATGAAGCGGCGGTTGCCTGTGCGGTCACGGGGCAAAAAATCCTGTCGATTGGTCGTGCCAGCAAAGACGCACTGGCGCAGACGGTCAGCAGGATGTGTCTCGTAGGGGACTTTATAGGTTTCCTTCTGTTTACTGAGAAAACTTTTGATCTCCTCGATGCTCTTGGCATTGGCGGTGGCGATCATCTCCGACATTTCAATGATCCAGTGACCTTGCAATTTGCGGTACACATTGTCATCATCCAGCCGCCGCAGGTCATCCGAAAACCACTCGTCCTTGACCGCCAGCAACCGGAAGAAAGTAGACTTTCCAGCACCTTGACCGCCTACCAGACAGAGCATGATTTCAAATTTGCATCCCGGCTGGAACACCCGTTTGATGGCTCCCAGCAGGAAGATTTTCATAGCTTCGCAAGTGTACTCGTCCTCCGCAGCACCGAGGAAGTGGTGCAGGACGTGGGCTATCCGCTCTGTTCCATCCCATTGCAGGCCGTTCAGGTAGTCCCGGATGGGGTGGTAACGGTTCTCGTTGGCAACAATGCTGATAGCAGATTCGATCTTCTTTTCGCTGGAAATACCGTACTTCTCCATCCGCCGCAGGATATACTTCATGTCGGTGTCGTTCAGCGTCTTACCAGAGCGGGGCCAACCCACAGGCTTTACAATGTCGATGCGCTCGCTCAACAGGTTCAGCCGGATGGCATCAGCAAGTACATGGTCGTTCTGCAAAATCGTGATGCAGTTCTGGATCGTCCGCTGGATTTCGCCGTTGGAGTGCTTGGTCAGCATTTCTTTTACGTCCGCAACGGTTCTGGGAGTACGTTCTTCGTTGACTTCTTTGCTCAATAAACATCACCTCGTACTATTATTGAAAACGATTTTCTGATTTTTCCGTAGAGGGTATATCTCCGGGCTTCCGCTGTCCCTGCTCCGCCTGCAAGCGGTTCAGCAGTTGCAGAACAGAATCGCGTGCTTTTTCCTTGACCTGTTCCTTGCCTTTCTGCCGGACTTCCGGCTTCAGGAGTTTCTCCTGCAAGCGGGCAGCGGTGGTCTGCATGGTCTTGAGGAACTTGTCCAGCACGGTATCCAGATGTTTTGCGGTGTACTCCCGTATGGCCTTGGGAGCCTTGCGTTCCGGGGACAGCACCCACTTCTTCGTGTCCTCGATCATCCGCATATCTTCCTTGCGGGTCTCGGTGCGTACTACATCCGTCACGACCTCCACTGCCTTGTCATAGGCTGCTGCCGAAACATCATCCAGAAGGGTCTCCATATCCGAAACTTTCAGGGTCAACTCGTCCAGCTTGTTCTGCTGGGCGGCAAGCTGCTCCTTCTGCTTGGCAAGGATGAAATCCTGCTTTTCCAGATACTTGCGGTTGCCGTACTCCGCTTCTTCCTCCAGTTCCAGCCCGTGCCGTTTCGCAATCTCGAACAGCATCTTCCGGCAGGCGGCATCAAAGGTGATCTTGCGGTTGTTCCGGCGACTGAGAGGCTTGTCCGGGTCGGGCAAGTTGAAGCCCAACGCTTCCAGCGCCTTTTCCTGCTGAGGAGCCACCTCACCGTACTTGTTCTCGCAGTCGAACACATGACGCTCATGGATGTGGGGCGTGCTTTCATCCAAATGCAGTGCCCAGTCCAGCAGATGAACATGAGTGCCAAAGCGCTCATGAAATTCGGACATAAACTCTGTCACCACTAAAACCAGATCTTCCACCGATGCGTGTTCGTCTAGCGTTCCGAACTGGTAGATGGTTTCTTCCGGGCAAGTTTTCTTACCTGCAAGTAAGTCCTCTATGGTTCGGTTGCGCTCGATGTGGCGAATCTTCGCATTGCGGGCATTCTGGTTCTCCACAAAGTGAGAATAGTGGATTTCATAGAACATCTTCTCCACATCGCTGAATGCAGCCGTCTGTTTGTCCTTGTCGGATGCAGAGCGGATGCCGTGATAGCAATCCCAGTAGATATTGCCCTTGGCACGCTTTTGGTCAATGTGCTCACTGTTGGCAAGGTTGAAACTGCGGTCATTGTGCTTGGGGTTGTAGGTGCCGTGGGTCCCAGCTCTTCCGTTGTGTCGTGTTAATTTCAGATAGACATCCCTCTTTTCCTGTATTTTTTGTACGGTCACTCGTGCGATCAAATCACAGGAGTGATACAGTTCTTCTAAGCAACGGTTCTCGCATTTCAAGACCGTGTCTTGAAATCTTCTCTCGGAATCGAGAGGTAGTCCTTTCAAAAAAGGATTTATGTGTTTGTTATACTGCAAAGAAAGTGACCTACCGCTCCTTCCCTCAGTGGGAGATCATGGCGTTTGTCGCTTTCCGCTTAGAAGAGTTTGCTTTCGCTCTGCAAGAAAAGTATAGCAAAGAAACTCATACTCGAACAGGAACCGAGAGTTCCTAATTTTCGGTGAAAGTAGGAAGCATCGTTCCCATTTCTTGTTGCATCGCTATTCTTTCTTTGCGGAAAATCATTAAGATGCTGCATCTCTGCAATTATCATAGCACCTGAAATCACTAAAGTCGTGGGCTTCGTAGGCCTATTATTGGCCCCTAGGTGAACCCGTTTTGATTACTTTTTCCTAATTTTGGTATAAGGTTTAGCAGAGGTTTCTTTCATTTCAACAGCTTGCCGGGAGAGAACGCAGCAGCGGAGCTGCTGGATCTGCCGCCGTTTTGCGCCAGATAATACCCAGTAGGATATGACGCACAGCATCATATCACTGGGGCAAAGGGCTGCGCCCTCTGCACTCCTGCACCGGGCAAGCTGTCCTGAAGGACAGCTCGTCCGGCTTCAATATGTATCGAGAACCAGCGTACTCGCCAGTTCTCTCAATTGTAGATCAGCACACTGGTCTGCTTAATATGTTAAGGTCTCCCATATTCGCCCTCGGCTCCCTAGGAGTGGGGAATCGTCCGGCGGCGGATTCTCACCGCACCATTGGCATTTCAGCCACCCCGCCTTCGTTATGGCCGGGCTACGAGTTACAGAAGTACCTTTTGCGAAGTACCGGACGATTGAACTATTCTGTTTTCAAGGTGCAGATTTTATAGAAAATCTTCGAAATTTAGGGTTTCCGAAAAAAAATATCCCTCTAATTGATAGCCGACGAAAACACCCAAAATACAACCATGTTTTCAAAAGTTAACAGAAAAGTCACAGATTCGGAGTTCAGCGCTTAAGAACGCTGTCTGTACTATTAACAGAAAAAGTACTCTGAAATAGGGGGTGCTGAGACAATTTTTCTGCCAGAATTTTGTGCCCTGAAAAAGAACCCTCCATATACTAGCCATCGAAAATGCCCATTTGGCACCCTTCAAGGTGATTTTGTAATCAAATTGTCATTTTCGCAGGTGATTTCAGCTAAAAAAACACCCCTCTACTTACTAGCCCGCGAAAATGGCTATTTCGTAGCATTGAAAGCGACTTTGTAACTGATTTGTAATAAAAAACGGCAAAGCAGAAAACTCTGCTGGCTTTCCAAAAAAGTTTTGATTTTATTAAAATCATTTATTGCATTTAAAGGATCTTTGCGCATTTGCCGAATGGAGCATTCCCATACGATGAGAACTCGGATGCCGCTGTTTGTTAATTGCTCATAAACAATTTTGTCACGTGTTACATTTGTTTTAAATTTATTAGTCCAAAAGTCAATGTGGCTTTTCGGCGTATAGGCATATTTACATCCTTGATGCCTATGCCAGAAGCATCCATTCACGAAAATTGCGACCTTGTATTTTGGAAGATAAATATCTGGATGTCCAGTAATACGATTGTCATTCTTACGATATCGGTACCCTTTTGAGAAAAGCAGCCTTCTAAGATATATCTCCGGAGTGGTATCCTTGCTTTTAATAGCTGACATATTTTCACTGCGTTTTTTCTTTGAAACGATATCAGCCATTATAGATTTTCAACTTCTTTCACATACGTGACAAAATGACCCAGTGTCCAGATTCGTTCACGCCTATCAGCAGGATATGCCTGAATATATGGTTTTGGAACAACTAAAATGACATTTTCAGCCTGCATCTCGTCCATCTGTGCAGCAGAAATCCCCTGCTGCAAGGTACAAAGATACTTTGGCCGATCACGAAGTCGATCAGCCTCATTTAAAATTTGTCGCCAACGATCCTTGCAGGTTGTTTTCGCTGCAAGAGAAACCAATCGGTCAGTTGAATACGCTGCATCATGATACGCATCCTGTGAGGGAAAAATAAAATCAGGTTTCTTATTGCCCTCAGTGATTGCTTGAGCCTTATAACGGACCCCATTGCCATCAAAAATCGCAGCAAGGTGGTGTTCAAGACTTTTTCCAGCGCGGCTTTTTCTTCGATTCAGTACAATATTGGCTGTATTTATAAAGTCCTCAACCGATGGAAAGCCATGAGTTATCATATCACCATATCGTGCATATTCCAAAGCACGAAACAGTTTGAATTCCGCATCAGTCCAATCAAGCAATTTGCGATCAGGGTTATCTATAATAAAGTTTTTTGCGATCAGGGTTATCTATAATAAAGTTTTCATGATCATACACAGCATTCTGGATTCGCCGCGCAGCTGCGGACATTTCTTCGGATGCAGGAAAATCTACCGTCAATCCAGAAATAAACTCTTCTATTGCTGTTTTTTCGCGAAGTTCAAGGTCTGCTTCACGAATTTGAATCAATCGATTTGTCTCTGTTGGACTGACACCAAATGCATCCAGAAACTGATTAATATCATCTTCTGTGTTAAGAACAAATCCCTGATAGTATTCTTCGCTATCCATAACCAGAACGAATAATGCACCAGTATATTCGGGACGCAAAAAAGGAAACCCTTTGCCAAAATTTGTGATACGATATTCGTTTCGTGATCCCTGTCCGTAGTAAATAAAACGGCTTCTCCTTATAAAATCACCCTGCCATTTTATTTCAACCCACCGATCCTTATTCTGTCCACGCTCACCCGGAGTTTCAAATAGAATGGGAATGGCTGGTTTTGCAATATAAATTCCTTCCTGATGACCACCGGTCAATCCGGTATCATTCGCTGCTAGGAATTTGCAAAACACCTTTTGACCATTTAATGCCGCGGATATCGCATAAAGTGCAATATTTTCCATTCAACCAACCTCAGAAATAATCATTTCATCCCTCGACTGGCTGCTTTCATTATCCAGCCGTTCAATCTCTTTTACAATAAGTGTGGCAACATTTTCCATAAGGGGGACAACAACTGAATTACCGAATTGACGGTAAGCTTGGGTATCCGAAACCGGAATTTTGAAAGTGTCAGGAAATCCTTGAAGTCGCGCACATTCACGTGGAGTTAGACGCCGCGGGTTTTTTCCGGATTGTTCAATCAGGATTTCCGAACCATCCTTATAATATCGTGCGCTTAACGTACGAGATACACCATCTAATGGGGCAATGCCATATCCAAATCCATTTCCAGCGGCCTTGTGCTTTGCGGCATAGTTTTGAAGATATGCCCACAACTTGTCGGATAGCGTATATTTGGTATCGACATTTGTTTCCAGAATATCCCGAATAACCGGCTTCGGTGTTTTGGGCGTAATATCAAATCGGAATTTATAATTGTAACCATGGCCATAGCGTTTTCTATCAAATCCAACAATCAGAATACGCTCTCTGTGCTGCGGTACAAAATTCTTCCCATCGAGTATCTCAAAAAAGACTTCATAATCAAGTTCTTCAAGGGCTTCACGAATAATCTTAAAGGTACGGCCCTTATCATGGCTGCACAGATTTTTAACGTTTTCAAGCATAAAGGCCTTTCAAAGCCGGTCGCTCTGCCAAGGCTCTGCTTTTTAGAGACACCCGCAATGGAGAAAGGCTGACAGGGAAAACCGGCTACCAAGATGTCATGATCTGGAATAGAGTTTGCATCTACCTGAGTAATATCGCCTTCTGGCTGTTCGCCAAAATTAGCCAAGTAAGTCTGTTGGCTGTATTTGTTCCATTCGCTGGAATACACGCAGTGGCCACCAGCGTGATCGAATGCAATTCGCATTCCGCCAATACCAGCAAACAAGTCAATAAACGTGAAAGAGGCATCCACCTTTTTTTGAGACTTCTGCTGACTCAACATTCTAATTAAAACTCCTGATACACAGTTTTGCACGGATTGCCCGTTTTCATTAGCGTAATCAGATAATTCATCGAAAACATTATCTTCAAGTCGGATATGAAGCTGCTTGGACATTGTATGCATCCTCTCTGGGAAAATTTTTGTACCGTTATTTTCCCAGTATATCACCGGTTCAATCTTATCGCAACAAGAAATTGTTGTTTTGCTTGCCTTTTTCTCAAAAAAGGTGTATTATATATAATGGTTTTTTATGTCAGGGAGAGGAAATGGAATAATGCCAAACGTAATCGATCTTTACGCTGGAGCGGGTGGGTTAAGCTTAGGTGCTGCAAGAGCCGGCTTTACGGTTACCGCTGCTGTTGAACTTGAACCACACGCGATTGAAACACATTCTAAAAACTTTCCTAATACCATACATATCCGTAAGGATATTATGGAATTAACCGGTTCATCTTTGCTGGAGATAGTAAAGATAAAAGACAAAAAGCCTGATGGAATTATTGGAGGCCCACCCTGCCAAGGTTTCAGCAGCATTGGTCAGGGAAATGTTGATGATTCACGAAATTGCCTTTTCATTAAATTCTTTGAACTTGTTGAAGATATCCAGCCTTCTTTCTTTCTGGCAGAGAATGTGCCTGGGATTATGAATCCCAAATATGATGAAATTCGAGCAAAGGCTTTCCAGCATGTTTCACAATATAGCATGTTCCCCATAAAAGTTGCGGCAAACGAATATGGTGCGCCTACAACTCGTACACGTATTTTCTTTATTGGCTTTCTCCCTGGCAAAGTAAAGCCCATTACAAAGGAAGACATCGAACAGAAAAAGGTCTTTCCTGACGCAATGACGACCGTGCGCCAAGCGTTTGAAGGGCTTCCCGAAAAAGAACAAGTGAATGGTGAAACCGGATTTGGTATACTGGAATCGAGTTATTTTGATACGAATCACCAACATTCTCAAACGAAGTTCTTTTACGAACATACAGTTTCAAGACGCCCTCCATTAGTTGGCGATCCTGATTATATTAAAGGCTTTATGGAAAGGCATGAAGTAAACGGCTTTCTTCCGACAGTACATACAGATAAGGTAGCACAACGTTATGCCAATTTGGCCTATGGCCAAAAAGATGAAATTTCAAAGTCAACGCGCTTAAATCCAGATGGATTTTGCCCAACGTTACGTGCAGGTACCGGACCGGAAAAAGGAAGCTATCAAGCTGTACGGCCTATCCATTATAAAGAAGCTCGTGTTATTATGCCGCGAGAAGCGGCCAGACTTCAAGGATTTCCGGACTGGTTTTGCCTGCCAGATACGATATGGCACAGTTTCAGGCAAATTGGCAACAGCGTTTCTCCGATTGTTGCTGAACAGGTTTTGAGTGTGATCTTTCAAAAGCTGACCAAATGATAATTGGGATAGTATTTGTAGTATGCAATGTAACTGTTCACGGCATCCAAGTGCTTATCATCAAAGATAAATGGAAAATCTGTCATAAGCGTTTGCTGATCGGTGATTGGCAAACGCTTATTTAATTCTGAAATTTCCTGAACCGAGAGAGCAGGGATTTCAATTCTACTGGGTTCAGTATCCCAAGAAAAAGTATTATGCGGGTATGCCTTTAGCGAATCTCTGATTCTTGATTCCAAACTGGGGTCATTTAAAATGATGCCGGTAAATGTAAGCATTTGCTGTCCGTCTGCATAGACTGTTGAAAAAAGTGGAAATAAGAAGTTCGCACTGTATTCAAAGCTTAGCAACGTTGCTGCCTTTAAAATTTTCAGCAACGTTATTGGATAGTTGTGCCGCGTAAGACACTCTGCTGTGAGTTCTGGAGGAAGGTATGCATCCTTGACTCTGCTTCTCAATGTTTCTAATCGCGCTGCCCGAATACTATCCGGATTTTCTGATTTCTTCCCAAGAGAATCCGGGTTAGCGTTTAATGTGATTCTAACGATATCTCCTGGATTCAATCGCTCCAGCAGTGTTGTATAATCAGCTAATTGGGCACCCAGTCCTGATGGTGAAACAAAATCAAGCCAGAAAATATTATGGTCGGTATCGTTGGGCATAAATCTTGTCAGATACGCAGTGCTGTCCATATTTTTTACATCTATACAATTGTACGGCAAATTGAACTTTGCGCGAGAAAACACCTGTGGATCGGCTTCAAGTGAGATCATTTTGGAAATATTTAAGCGTTCATGTAATATTTTAAAATCATCAAACATATATGATCCGAATCCTGTATACCAATAATCAGCAACAGGAAATACCGATGTCAAGCCTATCAGTGTTTGCACAAATAGATTACGATCAATACTTTTATTTGGCCGAAGATGATAAAATGGTTGGCTGGCCATATTAATTACCTTCTTTTTTTCTGGCTTCGTCCAGAATCATTTCAAAACACTTTTTTCCAACGTCTGAGGGGGAAATGGAAAAAGACCGATCATTGTATACATATTCAATGATGTCTTCAATTTCATCCAATGCTTTAGTGTATCGAATGACTTTATAGGGCTTGTCATTTGGAGGTTCTGGCAAATCCGGACTATAAACAAGTCCACCCTTATTTTGACGCAACTTGATATGATTGTTTTTCTCCAGTTCACTGGCAGGAACGAGCAAATCGCCGACAGAGGTTCGTTTTGCAGCAGTAGAATACAAACGTTCTGTTTCATTTTGCCCTTTCCAGCGGTTTGTATAATCTGTAAACATTTTTAGACCTTGGCGCATTCGATTTTTAACGGCAGCATAAATATATGATGAAGTATCTACACCGCGTTTGGTTGTTGTCATGGGAAGCTTTTTCGGGTTGTTGCTTTCGAAGATTACAATGCCACGAATTCCTATGAACTGTGTATGATACTGCGGCACGCCTGCTTCTCCCCAACCAGTAAGATGAGACTTGTCATTGTATAGCACCACACGATCATTGCATACGACCGTCCATCCGGCATCTGCTGTCGAACGCTTTAAGTCGTTTTCATCATCGATATCTTCCGGAGAGGGAGGTGGAGCATAAAATCCGATTACAAGCTTTACACTTACGTCATCAAAATTCTGCGTATAGATGAATGGCTTTATTCCAGCATCTTCTTTTGTAACAAGAAGTTCAATAGGGAGTGGAGTTACTTTTCTACCATTGATACTTATTTCAAAACCCTTTTGAATAATAAAACTGTAACTTTGCTCGATTGCCTTTATAAGCTTGTTAATGTACATACCAAGCTTATCAGCGTTGTTCCAAAGCTCAGCGATTCCATTGTTGATATTTTTAATTTCAATGCTTGTCCCTCCAGTGGGAAGAACATTGTCATCGTGTAATTCTTCAATCGGGAAGTTCCAATCGTCTTCAGACGAAGACCAGTCTTCAGGGATAGTTACAGTATAGAGGCAGCCATCATTCCGCGTAGTTACGACAGCAGACCTGCCGATTTTAAAAATAGCACGTTTCATACCGATTCCGTAGATACCAACTGTTGGAAGTTCATCATCAGACTTTTCTGCAGAGCGTCCCATACGAAACGCGTATTTTTCAGCCACTTCCATCGGGATGCCACCACAATTATCTTCTATGGTGAAAGAGGTATCGGTTATTGTGATTTTAGAGTAGAAACCATTATAAAAGTCTGGTGTATCACGTGTTGTCAAGCCTTTTTTCTGACGTACCACACCATCCAGACAATTATCCAGCAAATCAAGAATAGCATCATTTAACTCAATATCACGAGTAAGCATTCCCACAAAAAACTCTTTTGTAGGAAATCCCTGTGCTGTTTTTGCCATCTCAGTTCCGCCTTTCATTTTTTATTAGGGGAGCACACTTTTGTCTATTATACAACTATACATTATGTGTAGCAATAGAAATTTAGACAAAATACCCAGTAAAGAAACAGCACGCCAGAACTAAAAGCCCTGGCGTGCTGTTTCTTTATTGATAACTTGACTCAATCAATCGAAAAAGACCATTTCTTTTGCTCGATTTTGAATATCGTTCATTCTCTGTACCCATTCCATCTGGTTGGCAGCTTTCAATTCTTCAATCACGCCTTCAGCATTTGACATCTGCTGAATGAGAAGATTTAACTGCTCGTGCACTTGTTCGTCAACAGTGAGCAGATAACTGTTCATCTAAAGTCAGGTCGGGAAGATAATAATCACCAACAGGGACATAGTCCAGATCATTAGTTTCATGATGGAATCTGATTTTCAACTTTTCCATTGTGCTCTTCTCCATATTCTTCCCATTTACTTCTTCTGTGGTGGAAAGTTCCAGCTGTCCGTTTGCAGATCCATGAACCCACTTTTTGATGTAGCCCTTTGCAGGTCTACACCCATCCACCACACGCCCGATTCTTACACCAAACGCGAACTTGTCGGGGCGGGGCCCCTCCATCTTGCTTACGCAAGACCGTTCGGTCGCTTAAAAGCCCCACTGGGGCTTTCATTGCTCC
>OJPL01000817.1_pt1 | contig 10640 bp, 4 predicted proteins | sample 1598501 | NCBI WGS metagenome assembly OJPL01 (sample SAMN03922486, study PRJEB24848) | human gut metagenome | isolation source: stool sample | host: Homo sapiens | place: Germany | collected 2011-05 | reverse complement strand
ACATGGACAGGCCGAGCTCGTCCAGGATGGCCGTGGCCTCCTTTTTGGCCTCCGGGTCGATCCGGATCGTCGTGGCCGGTATATTCGACGGCATGGCTGCACCTTTCCTCGTATATCGCGATGCGACCATTCTACTGTCTCTATGCGGCGGCTTCGGTCCAGTAGTCCATTTAGGGCGGCAGGACGTTGAACATATCATGGATGCGGCTCCTGCACACGCCGTTGGCGAGCTGTCGCGCGACCGTGCGCTCGGCGGTGCCGGAATCGGTCGCCATGAAGGTCCGGCACCACTTGAACCAAGCGAGGTAGGTGCCGAGGTGCTTCGTCGACACGCCCTTAAACGGCTTCATGAAGGTATCGAGGAGCGAATGGACGGTGTTGATCCGGTTGATGGTCCCCTCGGAAGGGTCCTTGGAATCGTAGGCCGTGTGTGCGTCGACCTCGAGCTCCGCGAGGACGTCGACATAGGCGGACGCCTTGTCCGTCGCTACGACGGAAGCGGACGCGATGCGGTCCCTCAGCACGTCCATGGCGCGTTTCCTCGACAGGATGCCTCGTCCCGAGACCTGGAGAAACGTCTCGTTCGAGTCGTTCACGCCGGTCATGACGCAGATCTGCTCGCGCGACAGTCCGCGCCTGTGCACCTGCTTGCCACGATGTCGGGAGTGACGTGGCATCGTAAATGACCCCTTCGTGTGGTTGCCCTTGAACGACTCGGGGAAGTAGGTCTCGTCGAGCTCGCAGCCGCAGCCCCGCCCGGTCTTGAACGAGGGCGAGTAGGCCGAGAGACACTCGATGAGCCTGTGGCGCATGGTGTAGGCGGTCTTGAGGCAGACATGGCAGCGCCCCGCGCATTCGCGCAGGGGCAGCATGAGAACGAAGCACTCGGCATTGGCCATCCAGGTCTCCTTCGGGAGCCTGCTCGTCCCCAGGATGTGCCCGCTGCCCATGCCGAAGGTCCTGCCGCAATCCTGGCAGAGGTAACGCTGCTCGCCGTTCTTTGATTTGCCCTTCTTCACGACCGCGGCGGACCCGCAGCGCGGGGAGCGCTCGGCCTCGTAGGCGGAGCCGGCGGCGTTCGGTCCTGCTGAGGCTCGCGATGTCCCTCTTGAAGGTGATTACCAGGTCCTCGGCGTTCATGATGCCCCCATCGTCGCGGTCTACGGGGCTAACGATATGGCACCGTGATGACATATGTATGCCAATCTTGGTCTAACAGAGCCTAGCGAAAGTGCGTGTCAGGAGTTTTCCCTTAGGCATTTTGCGGCTATAGGGACAAGGTCGAACATCGTGTGAACGACATCGCCCGTGTTTGCAACGGTAGCCGTGAACTTGCCGTTTCCAAAATCCATCAGATGGTAGAGGTTGATGGTTAAGTCCTTTTGCGTGGCAATTCTCAGAATCCAGTAAGCGCAATTGTCGCTGCAGGTTGTGGCGTTGTATACGTTCTGAGGCATGAAGTGCATGAGCAACAGCGTCTTAGTGCCTCCCGACAGCCTTTCAGGAGGGATAATGCCTAGGATCTTGGTGTCTATTGCGCAGGGTCCAACGACATTGCCTTTATCGATTGATTTAATAATCCTTTGAGCAAAGGCGTCTTGAAACCACTGGGGCGAATAGACGTTATCGAAGTAAACCGACGTATTGTAGATAACGTTTTCCATATCACCATAGTGAATTGTTAACACGTTGGTCCCTTCGGGTTGCTGGTTTGGTGTTCGGTGAGACTGATTGTATCGCACGCATAAGACGGGCGTAATTTGCCAGAAACACATGCGATTGATAACCATTGACAGTCAAGACCTGTATCCAGTGCCCGTATTTGCATGTCCGTACTTGAACCTAAGTTGCTTTGAAGGCCTATGTTTTAGACAATAGTTCCAGGCTAGGCTCTGCGTGGCGGCACGTAAAAGCCGTACTGTGCTTGGGTGGGTAAAAGTCCAAAACGATTAGATATCCGAGAGGATATCGAGCCCGTGCCGGGGAGATAAGGTGAGCCCGCGCCGGGGACTATAGTTCCGGCAACAAATGGGTTTCCGCGAGGATGCCGCGGCTGACGGTCAGTATATTACCGCCCTACACGCTCCTTCCGCGCGTCGCCTGCTCAAACGATTTGCGCCGAATTTTATTCCGCGGGCGGTGAGCCTGTTTATAGACAACGTCACGACCTATAGACGGGTGTCTTGGGGGTATTGCAGCTTGGCTCCCGTCCCCCCAATCTAGTAGACTTGGAAACCGTTGCTAGATTAGGGGGATTTTCCATGAGACGCTCCACGAAACGAATTTCCGGTGCCGCCGCCGCGCTGGCGGTCGCGGCCGCCCTGGCCCTGTGCGGGCCCGCGGCCTACGCCGCCCCCGCCGCCCCGGGCGACGCGCAGGCCCCGGCCGCCGGGGCCCAGCCCGCCGACGGGGGTCCCGCCGCCCAGGCCGACGCCGCCCAGCCCGCGCAGGCCGACGCCTCCCAGCCCGAGGCCTCGCAGGCCGACGGCGCCCAGGCGGAGCCCGCCCGGTCCGAGGCGGCCGCGCCCGTCTCGCTCTCATACTCGGCCCACGTCTCCAATATCGGCTGGATGGGCGCCGTCGCCGGCGGCGAGGTCGCCGGCACGACCGGCAGGGGGCTCCCCCTCGAGGCGCTGCGCCTCGTCCTGTCCGACGCCTCGACCGGCGAGCCCCTCGGCGCCGACGCCATATCCGTCGAGGCCCACGTCTCCAACGTCGGCTGGCAGCCCGCCGTCGGCAACGGCGGCACCGCCGGCACGACCGGCCAGTCCCGCGCCGTCGAGGCCCTGAGGGTCAGGCTGTCCGGGGAGCTGTCGGCCCGCTACACCGTCTGGTACCGCGTCCACTCCGCCGAGTTCGGCTGGCTGGGCTGGGCGTGCGACGGCGCCGACGCCGGCTCGGCGGGCTACGGCCGCGCCGTCCAGGCCGTCCAGGTCGCGGTCCTGCCCAAGGGCGACCCCGCCCCGGGCGACACCGCCACCCCGTTCGTCGACAGGTCCTCCGAGCCCCCCTCCGTCTCCTACCGCGCCCACGTCGCCGGCATCGGCTGGCAGGGCTCCGTCTCGGACGGCGCCGTCGCCGGCACCACCGGGCAGGGCCGCGCCCTCGAGGCCCTCTCGGGCTCCGTCTCCTGGTACGGGCACGGATCCTCCTCCCTCGAGGTGAGGGCCCACGTCTCGAACGTCGGCTGGCAGGGCTGGACCTCGGGGACCGCCGGCACCACCGGGCGCTCCCTAGCGGTCGAGGCGCTCCAGTTCAGGCTCTCCGGCGAGGCCGCCTCGTCCTACGACGTCTGGTACCGCGTGCACTGCTCCGACTACGGCTGGCTCGGCTGGGCCAAGGACGGCGCGTCCGCGGGCACGGTTGGCCTGTCGAAGGCCGTCCAGGCCGTCCAGGTCGTGCTCGTCCCCAAGGGCGGCGCCGCGCCGGGGCCGGCCGGCGGGGCCTTCCGCGGCGCCGGCGAGCGCCTGTCCGGGTCGTCCATCTCCGTCGCCGGCTCGCCGGCGGGCTCGTCGTTCTCGGGCGGGGTCCTGACGCTCGGCTCCGAGAGGGGGCCCGTGCTGGGCTCCGTCGCCGCGACCGTCGACAACCTCGAGTCCGACGGGTCGGTCTGCTACCGCGGCCTGCTGCTGGGCTCCGGCTGGCAGGGGGAGACCAGCTCCGACGGGGCGCAGCTCGGCGCCTCGGGCGGCGGGCTCCAGCTCAAGGCCGTCCGCTTCGAGCTGTCCGGCGGCCTCGCGGAGCGCTACGACGTCTGGTACCGCTCCTGTGACTCCGCGCGCGGCTGGCTCGGCTGGGCGAGCGCCGGCGAGCCCTCCGGCGTCGAGTCCGGCGCCTCGGGCCTCACCGCCGTTCAGGTCGCCCTCGTCGCGAAGGGCTCCGGCGCCCCCGGCCCGGCCGAGGGGGCCTACGTCTCCGGCGCCGCCTCCGGCCCGTCGCTCGTCCTGCAGGGCCATGTCGCCGAGCGCGGCTGGCTGCCCGCGGTGGGCGGCGGCGAGGACGTCGGCACGACCGGCAGGGGCCTCGCGCTCCAGGCCGTGCGCGCCTCCCTCGAGGGGGCGGGCGAGGGGAGCTCCGTCTCCGTCGCGGCCCACGTGGCCGGCATCGGCTGGCAGGACGCCGCCTCCGCCCCCTCCTACGCCGGCACGGTGGGGCAGGGCCGCGCCGTCCAGGCCGTGAGGGTGTCCCTCTCCGGCCCCGTCTCCGAGCGCTACGACGTGTGGTACCGCGTCCACGCGGCCGGCTACGGCTGGCTCGGCTGGGCCAAGGACGGCGAGGCCGCGGGCACCGAGGGGCTCGGCGTCCAGGCAGAGGCCCTCCAGGCCGTCCTCGTCGAGAAGGGCGGCGACGCCCCCTCGACGGGCGACCCCGCCGAGCTCTCCGTCCCCTCGCTCAGCCTCAGGGCCCACGTCTCCGGCGTCGGCTGGCAGCCCGCCGTCGGCAACGGCGGCACCGCCGGCACGACCGGCCAGTCCCGCGCCGTCGAGGCGATCGCCGCCGAGGTCTCCTCGCCGGTCTCCGGCGGCCTGTCCTACAGCGCCCACGTCTCCGGCGTCGGCTGGCAGGACGAGGTCTCGGGCGGCGCCGTGGCGGGCACCACCGGCCAGGGCAGGGCGGTCGAGTGCGTGAAGATGCGCCTGACCGGCGACCTCTCCGAGTACTACGACGTGTGGTACCGCGCCTACGTGCAGGACTACGGCTGGCTCGGCTGGGCCAGCGACGGGGCCCGCGCCGGCACGACCGGCATCGGCTACCGCGTAGAGGCGCTCCAGGTCCGCGTCCTCGCGAAGGGCTCGGCGGCCCCGGGCCCGACGGACGGCGCGTACAGGGATGTAGCCGACGAGAAGGTGATTGGCGTTCCGCGGATTAGGCTCGTTACTTGGCTTACCCAGCATCAATATGACGGTTACTACCTCGGGACTCCATATTCCACTGGATTCTCTATTCCTACTTGCACCTATCCCAACGGGGAGAGACGCTGGGATGGATATTCTGGTATGAACTGCACTGGCTTTGTCGCTCATGCGTGGTCGAAGTGCGGCGGTAATCTCGCGGCAGTTGCTGCAAATAACAGCCATTCGCCTTGGGCCGGAGGCCCCGGTGGAGGTGGTTATATCAACGCGTGGCGTTTTTACGGCTATGCGATCGATTCCGGTTCAAAGGTTTATGAGTTCAACAAAGTGCAGGATCTACTGAATAGTGGGTTGGCAAGAAAGGGCGATGTCATTTTCTTCAAGACTGCTCCTAACGTCGATTGTCATATCGGATTTTTCTGGGGTGACAATCCTCGGGACAATAAGATGTGGCACTCTTCGTCGCCCGCTAATCAGATCTCGTCCATTTATAACTATTCGAACCCGGCTGAAATTAACCAGCACGTTTGTCTGATTAAATAGCTGCTGGTTAAATAGCCTCTTCGGCTTGGCTCCCGTCCCCCCAATCTAGTAGACTTGGAAACCGTTGCTAGATTAGGGGGATTTTCCATGAGACGCTCCACGAAACGAATTTCCGGTGCCGCCGCCGCGCTGGCGGTCGCGGCCGCCCTGGCCCTGTGCGGGCCCGCGGCCTACGCCGCCCCCGCCGCCCCGGGCGACGCGCAGGCCCCGGCCGCCGGGGCCCAGCCCGCCGACGGGGGTCCCGCCGCCCAGGCCGACGCCGCCCAGCCCGCGCAGGCCGACGCCTCCCAGCCCGAGGCCTCGCAGGCCGACGGCGCCCAGGCGGAGCCCGCCCGGTCCGAGGCGGCCGCGCCCGTCTCGCTCTCATACTCGGCCCACGTCTCCAATATCGGCTGGATGGGCGCCGTCGCCGGCGGCGAGGTCGCCGGCACGACCGGCAGGGGGCTCCCCCTCGAGGCGCTGCGCCTCGTCCTGTCCGACGCCTCGACCGGCGAGCCCCTCGGCGCCGACGCCATATCCGTCGAGGCCCACGTCTCCAACGTCGGCTGGCAGCCCGCCGTCGGCAACGGCGGCACCGCCGGCACGACCGGCCAGTCCCGCGCCGTCGAGGCCCTGAGGGTCAGGCTGTCCGGGGAGCTGTCGGCCCGCTACACCGTCTGGTACCGCGTCCACTCCGCCGAGTTCGGCTGGCTGGGCTGGGCGTGCGACGGCGCCGACGCCGGCTCGGCGGGCTACGGCCGCGCCGTCCAGGCCGTCCAGGTCGCGGTCCTGCCCAAGGGCGACCCCGCCCCGGGCGACACCGCCTGTCCTTTTAAGAGCCGTAGCGATGAACCTGCCTCAATCACTGTTCGCTCACATACGTCGAATATTGGTTGGATGTCGCCCGTAGGCGGCGGATCTGTTGCCGGGACAACTGGTAGGGGCCTCCCCATGGAGGCGCTTGAGGCTCAGCTTGGCTGGTATGGTCACTCGGGCTCCATTGAGCTTCGTGGCCATGTTTCTAATGTCGGCTGGCAACAGTGGTCTGAGGGGCACTGTGGAACGACTGGTAAGTCTCAGCGTCTCGAAGCCGTTCAGATTCGTCTAACCGGTGAGGCAGCTGAAAAATATGACATTTGGTACTGTGCTCATGTCTCGGGTATAGGCTGGCTCGATTGGGCTTGTAATGGAGCTGCCGCTGGTTCTGCCGGTAAAGGCAAGGCTATCGAAGCGGTAAAGGTAATCCTTGTGGAGAAAGGCGGAGCAGCGCCTGGCTCTTCGAGCAAGGTCTTTATCGGCGATCTAGATGCTGTTGCGGTTTCCGGATCCGCCGTTTCTGGGGAGAGTCTTGGCTTATCTTCTGGTCAAAAGGCTACGATTGGAGGCAAGGGCGCCAAACTGCTGAACTCCATTGCCTTAAGCGTTGCAGGCCAAACTGATGACGGGTCAATTTCCTATGCCGTTATGGATGCATATTCAGGCTGGGGTGCTTCCGAATCGGATGGCGGCGCCGCCAAGGCGGTATCCGGCGCACCCATTAAAGCGATAAAAATGTCGCTGAGCGGCCAGTTTGCTGCCAATTATGACATTTGGTATCGAGTATACGATTCCGGTAATGGCTGGACGGGCTGGACGTCAAATGGTCAGGCATGTGGCGTTTCTGGTGGTTCTTCCGGTTTGTGCGGCATAGATGTTGCACTTGTTCGTAAGGGTCAACCTGCCCCTGGTTCTACCGGTAATGCATTTACCGAAACGTCGGGAATCGGTCTTGTATCCCAGGCGCACGTTGCTTCTGCGGGCTGGTTGGCTCCCGTTGGCAATGGCGAAACTGCCGGCCAGACGGGCATGTCTCGTTCTCTGCAGGCGTTGTATATTTCGACGCAGGGCATCGATGCCTCCGTTGAAGTGTCAGCACACGTTGCGAATATCGGTTGGCAGCCATACGTTTCGGGTGCTTCCTATGCTGGCACTGTTGGCAAGGGCCTCGCAATTCAGGCGGTTAAATTAAGGCTCACTGGCAACGACTCGTCAAAATACAATATTTACTACCGTATTCATGCGGCGGATTATGGTTGGCTTGGTTGGGCTAAAAATGACGCCGCAGCTGGCACCGTTGGGCTGTCTAAGCAGGCCGAGGCAATTCAAATTAAGTTGGTTGCCAAGGGTTCGTCCGACGCTCCCGTTCAAGATCATGCTGCGTTGATCCAGCTTCCTGGGCTATCCGCTAAGGCAAATTGCTCCGGTCTTGGCTGGCAAGCGTCTGTTGGCAATGGCGGTGTTGCCGGAACGGTTGGGCAGAACCGTGCCATGGAGGCAATGCAACTGTCCCTTTCCGATAGTTCCATGAACGGTGGCATTTCGTATTCCGCCCACGTATCCAATATCGGCTGGCAATCTGCTGTCTCAGATGGAGCCACAGCGGGAACCATTGGACAGGGACAACAAATCCAAGCTGTGAAGATTAATTTGACTGGTGACGTTTCGAATTACTTTGATGTCTGGTATCGCGTCCACGTGTCAAATTACGGATGGCTTGGCTGGACCAAAAATGGATCACCGGCGGGCACCACGAAGCTTGGCATTCCTGTTCAGGCATTACAGGTAAAGATTGTTCCCAAGGGCGCTTCCGCACCAGGCTCTACGTCTGATTCGTATTTTGAGACCTATCGTTATATGGGGTATCAGACCCCGGGATCTTATCCAAAGGTTAGTTGCAATAGCGTGCAGCTTCCTTCGTATTGCACCGGTTACTTTACGTATGTCACGCCTTCTCGAATTCCTTACAACGCTTCGCGACAGGATTGCATCAACGCATTCGTCCAGCGTGCTCGTGAATATATCGGGACGCGTTATATCGAGCCTTGGTCTTCTTGGCCGGGGGATGCGGTTGATTGTTCGGGCTTAGTGCTGCAATGTCTGTATGCGACTGGCATGGATATGGGTTGGTATAACCCGTATAACCATCGTTGGTTGCCCGAGCAAACCTACAACTCCATGAATTGGTATCGCAACAACACGTTTATGCCGGTTAGCACTTCTGCTATGCAGAGGGGAGATGTGGTCTACTACCAGGGCCATATTGGAATCTATATCGGAAACGGTCGAATCATTGATTCGTGGCCTGGGATCGGTGTGACCGAGCGCTCGGTCAATGCTCCAGGTCGTGTAATCGGTGCCGCTAGGCCTTTCGCATAGAGTCTGTTGAGGCGCTCCGTTGCAGGAGCGCCTCTTTTTGACTGTGTGCTAACTGGTGCTTTCCTAAGCTTTAAATGCCTGTATGGAAGTGCGATAATATAGCTAGTATTCGTTTCTTTATCTGTGGTTACTGTCTCGGGGGATATGCATGAAACGTCTTAAAGCGTCTGCTGCTTTGGTTTGTACGCTATTGATGGGCTGGTCGCAAATCATTCAGCCTTACAGCGCGTATGCGCTGTCGGTCCAGGCCGCCGCTGCTTCGCAGTCGGTCTCGCAAACATCGAACGAGTACGAATCTCAAGGTGCAAGCTCTCAGGGAGCGCAGGACGATGCCTCGGGTTCTCAGGGTGTAACCGAATGGTATGGTGACGATGCAAATGCTGCTCGTCCTGATGGGGGTGTAGACTCTGATTCAGGCGAACAGCCTGGAATTGGCATCGAAGAGTCTCGTGTTGACGAGTCAAACGGTGAAGCCCCAACCGATGATTCCACTGAAATGAATTCCTGCGAAGCCGACTCTTTGGAACCGAACTCTTGGCGTTTCGAAAACGGCGTGCTTATCGATTCTGACAATGGCGACATCGATGCGCAGTCTTTAACTGACGATCCTTTGCCCAATGGCGCTGTTGCGCGCGGCATCGATGTCAGCAATCATCAAGGAACTGTTGATTGGAATAAGGTTAAGGCCGCGGGGATTGATTTTGCCATTCTCAAGGTCGGTCCGGTTTACGGAAAACCTGACGATTCTTTTGAAAGGAACGCTGCTGAATGTGAACGCCTCGGCATTCCTTATGGCGTGTATTACTACTCCTACGCCCGTTCTGTAGAGGATGCCAATAAAGAGGCCGACAGGACACTTGCTTGGCTCGGCGGCCATCATCCGTCGCTTCCCGTTTATTATGATCTTGAGGATAGCTATATCTTGCAAGATCCGGATTTCAGCAAGGATAAGCTTACCCAGATTGCGCAGGCTTTTTGCAACCGTATGGAGGCCGTTGGCTTTAAGTCGGGTATCTATGCGAACCTTAACTGGCTTAACAACTACCTGAATTCTCCGTCGTTGAGCGGTTATGACCATTGGGTCGCTCAATATAATTGGCGTTGCGATTATGCTGGCAGCTACAGTTTCTGGCAGTATTCAAGCAGTGGCAATGTCCCGGGCGTCAACGGACGCTGTGACATGAACTACTGCTTCAACGGTTCTCTTCTCAACGTAGATGACAGCAAGATGCATATTCAGTATGAGGCGCATGTCTCGAATATTGGCTGGATGAGCAGCAAGCGCGACGGATCTACGGCTGGCACAACGGGGCAGTCTAAATCAGTGGAGGATCTTAAGGTCAGCATCTTGAATCCCGTTGAAGATGGCTCTGTGCAAATTAACGCCAATGTAAGTGGCGTCGGCTGGCAGGGCTGGGACACCCCCTCGGCCTCCGAGGGCGGCACCACCGGCCAGGGCCGCGCCGTCGAGGCCGTGCGCCTGAGGCTCACGGGCTCCCTCGCCAAGGACTACGACGTCTACTACCGCGTGCACGCCTCCAACATCGGCTGGATGGCCTGGGCCAAGGACGGCGAGGAGGCCGGCACCACCGGCTTCGGCAGGAGCGTCGAGGCCGTCCAGATCAGGCTCGTCAAGAAGGGCGACGCCGCCCCCTCGTCCGACGGGGCCAACGTCGACTACGCCTTCAAGAAGAAGCCCATGTCCCTGACCTACCGCGCCCACGTCTCCAACGTTGGCTGGCAGGGCGCCGTGTCCGACGGGGCGACCGCCGGCACCACAGGCCGCGGCCTCGCCCTCGAGGACCTCAAGCTCTCGCTCGACAGTTCCGACTACTCAGACGGCTCGTGCGTCCAGATCGACGCCCACGTCTCGGGCGTCGGCTGGCAGGGCTGGGACACCCCCTCGGCCTCCGAGGGCGGCACCACCGGCCAGGGCCGCGCCGTCGAGGCCGTGCGCCTGAGGCTCACGGGCTCCCTCGCCAAGGACTACGACGTCTACTACCGCGTGCACGCCTCCAACATCGGCTGGATGGCCTGGGCCAAGGACGGCGAGGAGGCCGGCACCACCGG
>OJPL01000806.1_pt1 | contig 10702 bp, 8 predicted proteins | sample 1598501 | NCBI WGS metagenome assembly OJPL01 (sample SAMN03922486, study PRJEB24848) | human gut metagenome | isolation source: stool sample | host: Homo sapiens | place: Germany | collected 2011-05 | reverse complement strand
AAAATAAACCGTGGCAGCCCCCTCTTTCTTCCCGTCGGCATAAGCATAAACTTCCTTCAAACTGCCGTCTTCGTAATAAGATTTAGCCGGACCGCTGCGAACGTCAGCATCATACGATATCCTTTCTTTGACATTGCCATTCTCAAAAAAAGTCCGCATCACGCCGTTTATCTTTCCGTTCCGATACGGAATTTTCTCTTTCAGACGCCCGTCTTCATAATATACCAGAGCAATCCCTTCCGCTTTGCCGTCAACAAACGGCATATCCGCTTCTTTTACGCCTTTCTCGTTATATAGGGAACCTACGCCGTTTAATATCCCGTTCACGTAAGGCATCAGGCTTTTGCGAATATTGTTTTCATAAAAAACTTCGTATGTTCCGGTTACCGGATCGCCGTTAATGTCATATAAAACGCCGTTCACCAAACGTGTATCGTCTTCCTTATAGGTATAACCGGCCAGAACCGGATTGGTTCCCAACAGCACAAAGCCCAACAACAAACAAAACGGCCGCAAATTCATGGAAGTACCCCTGCTTAAACTTACTTTTAGCTGAATTCTAAACCATAGCCCGGCGTATAATCAAGGCAAAAAGACGTTTTGACCACATCATAAAAGGATAGAAAACTTAAATATCCTCCGTAGCAGTGCCGACAGTCTATTCCCCAGGCAGGATGCTGTCATTTTTGCTGTCCTCTGGCTGCATCTTATATAAAACAAGCAAGACAACTGCCACTATTATGATAAACGTATGCCAACCGGTCAGGCCAAATCCCGTCCCGACAAAGTATGACCCCAACTCCGTCACCGCGGCCGTCATCGCGCTCAGGCGCATTAATCCGCTCATATTAAGCATTTCCGGCTTTTTCATCACTTTAAGAGCAACCCGGCCGAGAAGTGCCGCCAGCCATGTTTTCAAGAGCAGCGTCAAGAAGTACATCGCCACTAAAATCATAGCTGCAAAAGAAGAAACGTAACCGACAACTCCGTCCATTATTTCGGCAAAATTTTCCTTGGTCAAAACACCGTCCTGCTGCGTCTGCAAATTTAACCGGCGGATTTGGTCTGCCGTAACGGCATAAACCGTATCGGTTGTAATAAATAAGCCTTGCGGTTCCGTCGGCACCGAAGAAACCTCATTTCTTGTATCCAGAACTACCGGAAACAAATCCTTTTTTTCTCCTTTGCCGCCAAAATCAAGCTCAATGCGTTTATACGCATTGGCAGGTTCGACAATTTTTCCGCCCTTGACCGTAATCGGCAGAAATTCATTCGCCACCAGCACCACCTCTGGCTTTATTTCCGTATAGGCGCTTTTCAGCGAAATCATCAAAAACATCGTTGCCAAAACGGCAGAGGCCAACAGGAACAAAAGCCCGATGCCCTTTCCCCGCCTTATATACAATTTGATTTTTTCCATCTGGATACTCCTTAACGTCAACCTGTGCAGATTAAATACAACTTTTTATTTAAAGATACAAGCTCTAATTAAAATTTGTACTGCATACCTGCATCAATCAACAAAGCGTCACTGCCTCCGGCTTCCTGTTCAATATTGCCGTAAAGCATGATATCTTTGTAATTATAGTTGACCCGTGCGGAAAAGACCGTCCTGTTGTCATCAGAAACATTGCGGAGTTTATACTTGCCGTTAAGCCCGTTCAGCGAGATATCTGTTCCGTCATCCGGATTCATAAACTCGACATAATAAACGCCTCCGATTTGAATTCCCAGACGGCTGTCTTCGGAAAACTTGATTTCCTTGGTCAGATACGCGCCCAGCCCGCCTTCCAGCGACAGAGCGTTCCCGCTGTCGGAATGCAGGGCACCTTCGGCATTGCCCTCATCGTATCCGTCCTGATAAATGCCCAGGAAATTCAATTCTGCCAACGGTTCAAACGTAAACCCGTATCCCAGATTCATGCTGTGCCGGACTTCATTGCTCAAACCGTACTGATATTCCGTAAAGTCGGAAGAAAATTTGCCCAGCGCTGTCAGGCGGTCATACGAACCGTCGGCATACCCCGCATACAGCTTGGAATACCAGCGGGTTCCGTTGCCGAAGTCATATCCCAGCGGCATCCAAAGGCCGAAAATATTGCTCTTGCGGCTGGAACCGTTGTCATAATCGCTTTTCAAATTGGCAATGCTCGCTCCCATTCCGTATACCAGCCCATTGCCTGCCTGTCCTTTCAGCATGCCGTATGCCGCATGAACCTCGCCGTCGCTGCCTTCCAGCGTTCCGTCGGAATCCGTCGAAATGTCAATATGTTTATAGCCGCCGATATAATTTTCATCAGGACGGTTAAACAGATTGTCATTAAACTGCCTGCTCAGGCTCCGATAAACCAAAGCGTCTTCGCGGCGGAAATTCGGCAGCACGTCTTTGCCGAAAAGATTGTCCGATGCTCCCTGCAAATCCGCTTTCGTCCCTGCTTGTTTCAAACTGTCAAAAATAGCGCTTCCGTTTTCATCGGCATAATTGTTTTCCAGAAGCTCCGCCATTTCGCCGTCAGTTAAAAGTTCGTCAAAATCCTTCCGATTCAGGACAACGTCATATCCGCCGTTCTCATTCTTCTGCGAGTTCGCTTCAAACATCGCCGATTTAGATTTCAAGTTCAAATCATTTATATTTTCCGCCTGCAGCGAACCGGACAAAACGTATTCATCGCCAAAACTGCCCATAACCGTTTTTTCCGAAACGCTCATATCTCCGGACAACGCATCGGCAAAAAAGCGTCCGCCCTGCCCCAGAATTATCTCGCCGCCCATATCGTTCAAATCAACAGACGCCCTGTTGGTACCTTCTCCATAAATATCTACTGCGGAACCGTCTTCGACAATGGCATCCGATGTGCCGTTAAAGCTGATGTTGCCCGTATTTTCAAGCGAAGCGCCTTTTTCCAGATAAATGCCCGTCCCTTTTTCGGCACCCGTGATTGTTATGTCGCCGCTGTTAATCACTTGCGCACCGCTTTCGGCATAAATACCGTACGCCGTCCCGCCCGTAGCGCCGTCGGGATTATGTACCGTTCCGTCTTCCGCATCGGTATGCGCCTGACGATATATGTTGATTTTTCCGCGGTTGAGAATGTTAGACCCGGCGCCGCCGTATATGCCGACTGCCGTTCCGTCGCCCAGATTGTTTATATTGATTTCTCCCGTATTTTCAATATGGCTCCTTTGCCCGCCGCGTAATCCGGTCGTCACACCGCTGCCGGTATTAACCAGATTAATCACTGACTGGGCACCGTTATCCGAGTTGTTGGCAATAATCGGCTGCTGTTCGCCTTCGGCTCCGTCATAAGCCTCCGGCGTATACATTCCGTAAACATTTCCGTTGCCGTAATTGGCTATGTTTATCGTTCCCTTGGCTTTGCCGTCCGGATTTCCCTCTTCGTCCTGTCCGCCGTAAGACATGGCGTTAAACAGCTGTTCTCCACCGTACATGCCATAAACATCGCCGTCTCCCTCATTTTTGATGTTAATAGTCCCTTCAACGTTGTCTCCGCCGCCGGAAGCATAAGCGTTAAACGCAAACCAGTTGGCAAGTTTCTGCCCCGTATCCGGCTGTCCTACGCCCGGAATATCGTCTTTGCTTATCATCATGCCGTAAACGTCGCCGTTTCCTTTGCTGTACAAATCAATCACGCCTGTAACATTATGCCCCAAAAATGCCGAAACTGCATTCGTTGCCGTCGAATATCCGCTGAGACCGTATATGTTTCCGTCACCGCGTATGGTAATGGAACCGTATGCATTCCCGCCGTAATCAGCCCGTGCATTATAAGCGCGGACATCGCCGAATATGCCGAAAGTGCTGCCGCCGCCGGTATGCGTGATGTCAATATTGCCAATGGCCGTTCCCTGATAAAAAGCCCGCGCATTATACCCTTCTTTTAATTCAGTTACATCATCCACCCTGGAAAATACGCCATAGACGGAACCACTGCCTTCATCGGTAATGGTTATGTTTCCCGTTCCTTCTTTTTTGGGATTTTGTTTACCTTCATACTCGCCGATAACATAAGAGTTATATACGTTGCCAAAACCATAAACGCCGTACACATTCCCATTGCCCTTGTTCTTCAAAAAAATCGACGCTTCATCATCAGGATATTTGGGCGAAGAATACAGGTTAAATACGTCCTCTTCTTCCGAATAAATGCCGTACAAATCATCATCGTTTTCATTATCTACAACAACATCGCCGTCAGCGACGCACAAATTCCCCTGCAAATGGGTATTCGGCGGACAAACTATCGGCACGCACTGGCCGTCTACCATCTTCTGTCCCGTCGGGCACTCTCCGTCCACTACACATTCGTTGCCCACCAGATGGCTGCCTTCCGGACATTCTATCGGCCGGCATTCCCCGTCTACAAACTCTTCCCCCGTGCCGCAGGGATTTCCCCCGCCGGAAGAACTCCCCCCGTCATCATCAGCCCACAAAGCCACCGCTGTAGCCGCTCCTGCTACCGCTGCCCCGGCTGCAACATATTTCATCGTATCGTCCGAACCGCCTGCAAACGCTGTCCGTCCTGAATTTGCAGCAACGGCATCATATCTTTGCGCCAAATCTGCCGCATTATCGGGATTGACGCGACGCATACAACTGTGTGTTTCGTCCGCCCCTAAATTACGTATCCGGCTGTAAGCCCTGTAATCATTATTATCAACGGCAAAACATAACGCCGTATAGCCATTGGGACTGACTGCGTCAATACTGTATCCTCTGCGCAAATAATTCTTAATTCCCGCAATATTGCCTGTCTTGGCATTCTGATACACATAGTCGGCAAAAGAAGCAGCCTCAGCGCTGCCGGCTGCACATAAAAACGCCATTGCCAATAAGCCCAAACCGAATATACGCGTACTTAGTCTCATATTTTTATACCTTATTGATAAAACCGTTGTCTTACACATTGTTTATAAAACCGCTCTTTTATGTTCAGCCTGCAAAAACGCTGTCTTGCAGGCAGCTTACATAACCGTCATTTTAATTATAAAGAAAAAATCATTAACATTCGGTTTACCAACACCAAAAATCCCGCCCCGCTTTTCATCTTTTCATAAAAATCCCATCTGCCATCCGCCATTGCGCACCACAAAAAAACAGCCGGAAATATTCCGGCTGTTTCTCTGTTCCTCCTGGCAGTATGCCCGGTTGAAAACCTGCGGCATCTGTCCTGCCCAGTTAGAAGCCCATAGCGCCCGCGCCGCCCGGCATTCCGCCGTGCCCGCCGCAGCTGCATTCTTTGGATTCAGGAAGTTCCGTAACCATAGCTTCCGTCGTAATCAGCAGGCTGGCAACCGAAGCCGCATCCTGCAACGCCGTTCTGACCACTTTGGTCGGGTCAACGATACCGGCTTTAATCATATCGGTATATTCGTCGGCCGCCGCATTATAACCGTAGTTATAATCCGTACCTTCCAGCAGCTTTCCGGCAACAACAGCCCCGTCAACACCGGCATTTTCGGCAATCTGACGGATAGGAGCCTGCAAAGCGCGGCGAATGATATCCACGCCGACGCGCTGATCCTGATTGGACGGCTGAACCTTTTCCAAAGCCTTGGTCGCATACAGCAGAGCCGTGCCGCCGCCGGCAACGACGCCTTCCTTGACCGCGGCGCGCGTAGCGTTCAACGCGTCGTCAATACGGTCTTTCTTTTCCTTGACTTCAACTTCGGACGAACCGCCGACTTTCAGCACGGCAACCCCGCCGGACAACTTGCCCAGACGTTCCTGCAGCTTCTCGCGGTCATAATCGGAAGTCGTCTTTTCGATTTCTTTCTTAATCTGCGTCTTGCGTGCTTCAATCGCCGCTTTGTCGCCGGCACCGTCAATAATCGTCGTATCATCTTTGGTAACAACAACCCTCTTGGCCGTACCCAGCATATCAACCGTCGTATTCTCAAGCTTCATACCCAGCTCTTCGGAAATAACCTGTCCGCCGGTCAAAATTGCCAAATCCTGCAAAATAGCCTTTCTTCTGTCGCCAAAGCCCGGAGCCTTAACCGCGCAGACTTTCAGGCCGCTTCTGATACGGTTGACAACCAGCGTCGCCAAAGCTTCGCCGTCAATATCTTCCGCTACGATAAGCAATGCGCGGCCGGACTGCAAAACAGCTTCCAATACCGGCAGAATGGCCTGCAGGTTTGAAATTTTCTGATCATAGAGCAAAACGTACGGCGCTTCGTATTCGGCCGTCATCTTGTCCGCATCGGTTACGAAATACGGCGACAGATAACCGCGGTCAAACTGCATACCCTCTACAACGTCCAGTTCGGTCTCCAGCCCTTTGGCGTCTTCAACCGTAATCACGCCGTCATTGCCGACCTTTTCCATAGCGCGCGCCAGATATTCGCCGATGCTCGTATCGCCGTTGGCGGAAATCGTGCCGACCTGGGCAATTTCTTCCGAGGTTTTGATTTCTTTGGAACGAGACTTGACATCTTCAACCACAGCTTCTACCGCCATATCAATGCCGCGTTTCAAATCCATCGGGTTCATACCCGCAGCAACCGCCTTGCAGCCTTCTTTAATGATAGCCTCGGCCAGAACCGTCGCTGTTGTTGTACCGTCTCCGGCCTTGTCCGCCGTTTTTTGTGCAACTTCCTTGACCAGCTGGGCGCCCATATTTTCAAACTTGTCGCTCAAAACGACTTCTTTGGCAACCGAAACGCCGTCCTTGGTAATCTTCGGTGCACCGTAAGACTTGTCCAGCATAACGTTGCGCCCTTTCGGCCCCAGCGTTACCTTGACTGTTTTTGCCAGTACTTCTACGCCTCTGAGCATTTTCGCCCGTGCGTCTGTTCCGAATTTAATATCCTTTGCAGCCATAATTCAAAATCCTTTCCTTATCTTTCAACAATCGCCAAAATATCGCCTTCTTTGATAATCAAATGCGGCTCGCCGTCAATTTTGACTTCCGTTCCCGACCACTTGCTGAACAGAATATGGTCGCCGGCCTTGACGCTCATCGGCAGCGTTTTGCCGTCCGGGGTTCTCGGCCCCTCGCCTGCGGCGATAACAATGCCTTCGCTCGGCTTTTCTTTGGCTGTATCCGGCAGGATAATGCCGCCCGCCGTCTTGTTTTCTTCTTCAACACGCTTGATTAAAACGTTTTCACGTAAAGGCTTTACTTGCATTTACATTGCTCCTGTAAAATAAGTTAAACTAAAACTAATACTTTAGTTAGTGTCGCTCCGCGGCAAAATCAAGCATTTCGCCAAAGATTTTTCTCATTTTTTGATATTTTTAAAAATGCCGTCAAAAATCTGCGCCGCTTTATCCGCCGTAAAACGCTCCAGCGTGATTTGCCGTGCCCGCTGCGCCATTTCCGCCCGGACTTCCGGATGTGCCAGATAATACTCCAGTTTTTCCTTAAAATCGTAATAATCCTTATAAGTCGCCACACTGTCGCCATAAGCTTCTTCAATCTCCGGCAGATAATCGGTCAGGACAAACCCGCCCGACGCGGTAACGTCATAAACACGATTGGAAACAAAGCCGTAATAGCGCATATCGTCGCGATGGTCGTTCAAAACAATATCCGCATTGGCGTAATAGCGGTATAAATCGTCGTTTTCAATAAAATTGCCTTTCAGCACCTCCGGCCGCAGCGTTTTTTCCCAAAATTTCCCGAATACGCTCAAATCCGCCCCGGCCAAAACCGCATAGTCGACGCTTTTCCGCCCGAACCCGCTGTGGTCAGAACCGACAAACAGCACCGGATAAGCCTTGTCGGCTTCTTTGTCCGCCGGCTTGAACCGTTCCGGGTTGGTAAACTGTGGCACATAAACCGCCTGCGCCCCCGCCGGCTCCGCCACTTCGCTGATAAATTTCTTTGAGGCGCTCGCCACAACGTCCGCCTCCTGCAAAATCTCCTGATGCAAACCTTCTACATAATAAAGATACAATATACGTTTGCGCCCGTCGTCCCGGTCTTCCGCCCCCGGCAGCCGTTTAAAATCATAATATCCCTTGAAATAAAGCACATTTCCGGCATTGCCCAACTTTATATCATCATAATCTTCGCGAAACCGATATTCCACCGTATAACCGAGCTTTTCCAAACCTTTGCGCAAATCCTGCGCCAAAAAGAAATCGCCGTCTTTTTTATAATAGTACGGCGACGACGCCCTCTCCGAAGACGGCAGGACAAAAACAATCTTTTTATAATCATACCCGGCCGCAAAAAACCACGCCGCCGCCCCGAAAATCACCGCAATTCCTAAAAACAACCAAATTTTCTTCATCACACTGCCTTAATTTAAATATTGACAAAAAACTATTTTTGTGCTATTTTCGCCGCACTAAGCCGCTCTTGGCCGACAGCAAAACAAACTATTATAAGATATTACTAATGACTATTACCCGACTTATCTTAAAAAATCTTAAAAAATGCCGCAAACTGTTTATTCTTTTTTGTCTGGCATTCCTCCTCACCTGCATTATCCTCCCGTTGGAGGGGTGGATTGTCAGCCGTCTCGTCGGCTGTTTTGAAATCGAAGATAAAATGCAGGCATTGCAAAATTGCCTGATAATTATGCAAACGATTGTCGCTTACTATCTGTTGCGCGCCCTCATTAACGGCTTCTTCGCCTCCTATATCAAAGAGGCCTTTTCCCATACTTTTATTTCCTATCTGATAGCAGACATTTTCGCCAGTGTGCATGCCCACTCCGTCCGTTATTTTGACGACGAAATGAGCGGTCGGATATCCGCCGCGGTAAACGGTTTTGCCCGCGGACTGGTTTCTGCATTTACGAACACCTGTTATATGCTGGTACGCCCGCTCTGCACGCTGATTGTATCGTTTGCCATTATCGCAGCGTTCAGTCCGGCATTAAGCCTTTCCCTGCTGGCGCTAAACATCCCGTACTTCTTTGCCGTTTATAAGGTCAACCGCCGCTTCTTCACCCTCAGTAACGACAGAACAAAAGCCGAAAACAAAGCCAGCGGCATACTGGTAGACAGCATTGCCAACGCCGGTCTTGTCAAATATTCCGGTTCATTCTTTACCGAACAGCTGTATTTCTACAAACATCTCAAACAGGCATACCGCCTGCACGCCGCACAGGGAAAATACCAGACTTTTTCCCGTTTTGCCTTTCATGCCGCAGATACGGTATTCCTGAGCGTCAGTATCCTTCTCATCCTCTTTTTTGCCAAACGCGACAATATCGCGCTTGATAACCTTTTCTATGTCTATACCACGCTTTCCGGCATGGTGCTCTCAATTATGTTGATTAATAATTTCAGCCAGTTCAGCGCCAGCCTGTTCGGCAGCCTGAAAGCCAATTTTGACATCATAAACCTGCCGCCGGACATTTCCGAAAAAGAAAACGCCAAAACCCTGCACGCTTCAAAAGCGTCAATCACATTCCAAAACGTCAGTTTCTCCTATGTCAAAGACCGCCCCGTATTCCAAAACCTTAACCTGAAAATAGAACCCGGACAGAAAATCGGCCTCGTCGGACATTCAGGCTCCGGCAAATCCACCCTCGTCAACCTGCTCCTGCGCTCCTATGACGTTACCGCCGGCAAAATCCTCATTAACCACACCGACATTCGGGATTTGAAGCTCCGCTCCCTGCATCAGAACGTCGCCGTCGTTCCGCAGGACACATCGCTGCTCAACCGTTCCATAACTGAAAACCTGCGTATCGCCAACTCCAAAGCCACAACCGGACAAATCCGCAATGCTGCCCGTCTCGCCTGCATTCACGATACGATTATGAAACTTCCCCAAGGATACGACAGCGTCGTCGGCGAACGCGGCATTTTGCTTTCCGGCGGCGAAAGGCAGCGTATTGCGATTGCCCGCGCCATTTTGCAAAACGCGCCCGTGCTCATTCTGGACGAAGCAACCTCCGCACTTGACAGCCAGTCTGAATCCCTGATTGAAAAAGCCCTGCAAAACCTGATTAAGGACAAAACCGTCATCGCCGTCGCCCACCGCCTTTCCACCCTGCACCACATGAACCGGATTATCGTTCTTGACAACGGAAAAATTGCCGAAGACGGCTCTCCCGCCGAACTCCTCAACCGCCCGGACGGCATCTTCCGCAAACTTTGCCAAATGCAAAACAACGGCTACCTGACCTATGGAGAAAACCAATGACCGCCGCCAAATTCATCATCCGCAGCCTGTGGAAAGTAAAATACTATACGCTTGCCACTTTCGGGCTTTTTGCCCTTTCCCGCGTTTTCATTTATCTGGACAATTACTGCATCGCTGCCTTGTTCGGATACGTCGGCACGCACCCCGAACAGGCTTTTTCCTCTGCAGCCCTGTCCTGGCTTGCCGTCTACGCCGCGCTCCATTTTGGCTCAAACATTGCCGACGGCGTTCGCACCTTTTTTGAATATCGTATGGACATCCGGCTCAAAAAAAATCTCCTTGTCAGCCTGTTCCGGCAAACACACAAACATTCCCCCGCCTATTTTGCAGCCGAAATGTCCGGAACCGTATCCGATAAAATCCTCAGTCTGGAAAACAGCACGCGCACTATCGTCTGGAGACTCAAAGGTTTTCTGGAAGGCGTCATCGTTCCCTATGCCGTGGCTTTCCCGATTCTGTTTCAGATTAACGGCAGCCTGGCGCTTACTCTGTTCGTTTTCTGCATCGCCGCGTCAATTATAGACCTGTCTCTTATACACATCTGACGCTGCCGACGATATGCAGTGTGTAGA
>OJPL01000799.1_pt1 | contig 10736 bp, 7 predicted proteins | sample 1598501 | NCBI WGS metagenome assembly OJPL01 (sample SAMN03922486, study PRJEB24848) | human gut metagenome | isolation source: stool sample | host: Homo sapiens | place: Germany | collected 2011-05 | reverse complement strand
TCGAGAGGAAGGGCCATTTTGAGGACAGGAAGGGAAACGGGATCGCGGTGACGGTGGCCAAAAGTGAGGTTGACAAGGCAACCGGGATTGCCCTGCAGATCGAGGGGGACGGTAAAGCGAAACGATGTACCGTCACTGACGAGCTGGACGAGCTGCGGGAGCTGCAAGACACCGATTTCACGATTATGTCCCCGATCTCCTATTTTGGACGGCGGCGGTGCGGCAAAAATGCCCGGTATCTCTATGCCCTGGTCTTTGACTTGGATGGGGTGGGTATGCCCCAGCTCCGGGACACGCTGCACCAGATGAACAAGGATATTCTGCCCCAGGCAACCTTTGTTGTAAACAGCGGGACAGGGCTTCACCTGTATTATGTGCTGAAAGAGCCGGTGCCTATGTACCCGTACAACCAGAAATGCTTGAAAGAGCTGAAATATTCCCTTACCCGGCAGATTTGGAATAAGTTTACCTCCACCATCAAGGAGCCGCAAATGCAGGGGATTTTGCAGGGCTTTCGGGTTGTCGGCTCCGGCTCGAAGCTGGGACGGGAGTACCCTGTGAGGGCGTTTCGGCTCGGTGGGCCGGTGGAGCTGGCGCGGCTGCTTGATTATATCCCGGACAGCAATGGGGAGCAGCAGCGGCTTGAAGGGCTTATGAGAAAGAGCCGCCTGTCGCTGGCCGAGGCGAAGGAGAAGTACCCGGATTGGTATGAGCGGCGGATCGTCAAAAAGGAGCGACGGGGCCGCTGGACGGTCAAGCGTGACCTTTATGACTGGTGGCTGCACCGGATCGCCGATGAAATCCGGGTGGGCCATCGTTTCTATGGCATTATGACGCTGGCGATTTATGCGAAAAAATGCGGGATAGACGAGGACGAGCTGCGCCGGGACGCTTTCGCGCTGCTCCGGCCCTACGATGATATGAGCGTGGAGGATATAAACCGCTTTACAAAAGATGATGTGGTGTGCGCCCTGGAGATGTTCAACGAGGACTATGTGACATTCCCCAGGGACGATATAGCGAAGCTCTCCGGCCTGACTATGCCCGTCAATAAGCGGAACTGGCGCAAACAGCCAGTACATTTGCAGGGTGCGAGAGCAATCCAGGAGATTAACGATAAGGCCAATGGTACGAATTGGAGAGAAGGGAATGGGCGGCCTAAAGGCAGCGGAACGGCCCAGGCGCGGGTTTATGAATGGCGGCAGCAGCACCCGGAGGGGCGCAAGGCCGACTGTCACCGGGAAACTGGCCTTGATCCGAAAACCGTCCGCAAGTGGTGGGATTGCCCGCTGCCAGTGGTGCGCTTTGAAAATGGGCATATAACGGTGCGGGTGTCCCCTTCCCAGGAGTTGAGCGATTGGCTCCTGGACGCGCTGCACGATGGGGGTCAGGAATAAGGCACAGAAAGGCCCCTGTTACGCTTTAGAAGCCGTTTTCAGCCCTCCGAGGGTAAAATATATAGGCCCCCTCTCTACCGCGCCCGGAAAGCCGCATAAATCAAGGCTTTTTTGCCCCCTAAATGCGTACATACCAGGGTAGAACTTTAGAGCGTCGAGGGCGGGGAGGTTGTATTGACATTGTAAACAAAAAGATATACAATGAATATGATAAAACGGGTTATAATAAAAGCGAAAGGAGTTGCTATTATGGCGAATACAAGTATCAATATCCGTATGGACGCGGATTTGAAGCGGCAGTTTGAGGCGTTTTGTTCTGATATGGGAATGACGATGACAACGGCGTTCAATGTTTTTGCGCGTAAGGCTGTGAGGGAGTATAGAATACCCTTTGAAATCAGCGGCGATGTGCCGAACGCTGAAACCGTCGAAGCAATCAAGGAAGTAAAGAGAATGAAAGCCGATCCGAGCCTCGGCAAGACCTATTCCAATGTCGATCAGATGATGGAGGAGCTGCTTGCCGATGTATAACATAAGACCAACCACAAAATTTCAGAAGGATTTGAAGCGCGTGAAAAAGCGCGGTTTTGATATTTCTTTGCTGACGGATATTATTAAAAAGCTGGCGGCGGGGGAGCCGCTGCCAGAGAAGAACAGGGATCACCAACTTTCTGGGGACTATGCGGGGTGTCGTGAGTGCCACATTACGCCGGATTGGTTGCTGATCTACGAAGTGGACGGGGACGAGCTGATTTTGTATCTCACCCGGACGGGATCGCATAGCGATTTATTTTAGGGGAAGGAGGAAAGGCCTATGAGCTGGGATAAAGAGAGGATTGCGCAGATACAGCTTCCCGATCCGGCAGACGATGATCCGCACCCTCGGCTGCTCCTGGAAGGGCGTGGCATACACGCAGGAGAGGGATTTACCGCATTGTTTCCAGATGGCTGGCACGAGATTACCCTTGAAGTGGCCTGGGAGCCAACAGGCCCCGGCTGTTGGTACATATCTACGCCTGGGTTTAAGGGTGTGAGTCCTGTGGGCCTGTTCGTGAAAGTATGAAAACGATCCGGCAGATAGCCGACGAGATAGGGGTATCAAAGACAGCAGTAAATAAACAAATCGCAAACCTGGGTTTGCGATCAGGTTTGCGAAAAAACGGAAACCAGTTTGCGATTGATGAACACCAGGAAGCCTTGATAAAAGAGGCTTTTTCTGAAAAATCGCAAACCGAAATCGCAAACCAAACGCAAACTAAAACGCAAACCGAAAACCACGAAGTTTCCGATTTGGTTTGCGTTTTACAGGCCACCATCGACACGCTACAAGGACAGCTTGAAGTAAAAGACAGGCAGATTGAAAAGCTGACGGAGGCTCTGGTTGCCGCCCAGCAGACAGCAGCGGCGGCCCAGGCCCTTCACGCGGGGACAATCCAGCAGCAGCTTCTTACCGGGGAGGCCGGAGCGGATCAGCAGGGCCAGGAGCCGGAGCAAAAGCGCGGGTGGTTTAGTAAACTGTTTGGAAAGTAGAAAGCAACTTAAAGTTGCTCAATAATTGGTGGTAGCAACCGAGAAGTTATTGCTAAAATGATGATCAGAAAGGAGGAACAAATATGAGTATAGCGGCACCAATGATGGTTATTTCTTTGATCATCTATGCAGGTCTTTTCGGGCTATTTATCTATCTGGTTATCTTGATTATTCGAGCTTTGAAGAAATATATTAGGTCTAAAGATGTAAGAGCTGAAAAGAGCGTCCTTAAACAAAATTTAGGTGAAGTATTGAAAGACTTGCGGACTAAAAATAGGATGACCCAAGAATTTGTAGGAGAAACAATAGGGGTTAGTCGGCAAGCAGTATCTAAGTGGGAAAGCGGAGAATGTGATCCGAGTACCTCTAATTTGATTGCGCTGGCAAAGTTGTACGGAACGACGGTTGAGGAAATTTTGCAGAGCATAAAGCAGTGATTTGACAGTGTGGCCGAAGTCCCAGCCGGAGCCGCCCGAAAGCAGCGGGAAACCGTAGCGGTTGGCAGCTCCGGCAATCCCCGCGGGAGCGCGCAAAAGCACTTTCATACTGCCAGCCCCAATGGGGCGGCGGTGTGAAAGTGCTTTTGCGTTACTTTCTCACAAGAAAGTAACAAAGAGGTTGTGGCCTGCGGCCTGGTATGGTAAAATAGGAGTAGTAGGATATAGGCTTTTTTCGAGAAAGGGACGGGTGATTTTATAGGCACAACCATTTCGGGAATGACGGGCCGGGGAAGTATCCGGCACAACAACAGGAGCTTTTCAGCGGCGAATGTAGACCGAAGCAGGTCGGGGCAGAATGTCACCTTTTGCAACGAGGATTTGAAGAAGGTGTACCACGAACTTTTTGATGAAGCCCTGGCCGCCTACAATGCCAAAAAGAAAAAGACCAGGGATAAGATACCAGACTACTATGAGCATATTCGGCAAAGCAAGCAGGAGAAGCTATTTCACGAGGCTATCTTTCAGATCGGCAACTTAACGGACTGCGGGTGCGGCTCCCCTGGAGGGGAACGGGCGGCGGCAGCTCTCAAAGAATTTGCAGAGTCCTTCCAGGAGCGCAACCCTCATCTGCGGGTGTTCAATATGGTGCTGCACATGGACGAGGCCACGCCCCACCTCCATGTGGACTTCGTGCCAGTGGCAACGGAGCAGAGCCGGGGCCTCTCAACGCGGGTATCAATGAAACAGGCGTTAAAGCAACAGGGATTTGAAGGGCTGGGCCGGAAGCAGACGGAATGGAAAGCCTGGATGGAACGGGAGAAAGAGGCTCTAACGGAAATCGCCCAGGCGCACGAGTTTGAGATCATCAGCCTGGGCGGTGGCCGGCCTCATATGGAGCTGCCAGAATACAGAGCAGCGGCCCAGCGACTTGAAGCTGTCCAGGAACAGGTGATAGCGGCAGAGCAAGAGATCGCGGCCCTGGAAAAGCAGAGAAAGGCCCTGCAAGGGAATGTGAAGCTGCTGAAAGCGGTGGAGAAGGTCAAGCCCGATCTGGACGCGATACAACCAGAAAAGACGCTGACAGGGGCCGTCAAGGGCGTGACGGTGGAGCAGGTGAAGGAGCTGAAGGCGGCGGTGATCCGGGGCGCGGCGGCAGAGCAGAAGGTGCGGGAGCTGAAAGTAGAAAACCAACAGCTTCAGCAGAAAATCCCCTCGATGAAAGAAAAGCTGAAGGACGCCCAGGAGCGACAGCGGCTTGAAAATGAAAACCGGCAGCTCAAAGTGCAGGTGGAATACCTGGAAGAAGATTTGAGCTGGGAGCGCGGGATTTCGGCACGGCTCCAGGAAGGGATCGGGGCGGTGCTGGACTTTCTGGATCGGCACTTGCCGGAGCAGTTCCGGCCCCTGGTCGAAAAGGCGCGGGAGCTGCTACCTGTGCCAGAGGTGCAGCAGCCGGAGAAAGAGCAAGAACGGGGCCACACCTGGGGCGGTATGGAGCTGTAAAAGAAGCCTGTCCGGGGGACTTGAAAGAGCCGCCCGGACAGGCTATAATAACAGTAAAAATAGGGAATAAAATGTATTGATAATATATGCCCCCCTATGGGGTATGGGGGATAACAGGGGGTTAGTGTGTCATAAAATAGGGAATAAAATGTATTGATAATATATGCCCCCCTATGGCCTTTAGGCCAGGGAAAAAATAATAAAATATTCTCTCTCGGACAGGGAGAAAGTCGGAGGGGGTAATGGGGGTGAGCGGCGGGGTGTGGGAATGTGGTAAACCTGAAAGGTTTTCCATCATTTCCATGCCCCAGAGCGAGGGGGAAAAGGGGGAGGTGACTTTCTCTTTAAGGCCCCGAAGGGGCCGCTCTTTGGCTCCCCCTTTTCCCCCTATGGGTTTGCAGAATGTACGAAAAGAGGTGTAAGGAATGGCGGATCAGCAAGAAGCCCTGGAACGGCTGCGGGAACTTTACAGGGAAAAGAACGAGCATTTAGAGAAATTTTTGGAGCCGGTGGAGCCGTATGAGTTTTATCGTGAGATCTTTCCGGAAGGATCTTTCGAGAGGAAAGGCCATTTTGAGGACAGGAAGGGAAATGGAATTGCGGTGACGGTGCCGAAAGGTGAGGTTGACAAGGCAACGGGGATTGCCTTGCAGATCGAGGGGGACGGTAAAGCGAAACGCTGTACCATTACTGACGAGCTGGACGAGCTGCGGGAGTTGCAAGATACCGATTTTACGATTATGTCCCCGATCTCCTATTTTGGGCGGCGGCGGTGCGGCAAAAATGCCCGGTATCTCTATGCCCTGGTCTTTGACCTGGACGGGGTGGGTATGCCCCAGCTCCGGGACACGCTGCACCAGATGAACAAGGATATTCTGCCCCAGGCAACCTTTGTTGTAAACAGCGGGACAGGGCTTCACCTGTATTATGTGCTGAAAGAGCCGGTGCCTATGTACCCGTACAACCAGAAATGCTTGAAAGAGCTGAAATATTCCCTTACCCGGCAGATTTGGAATAAGTTTACCTCCACCATCAAGGAGCCGCAAATGCAGGGGATTTTGCAGGGCTTTCGGGTTGTCGGCTCCGGCTCGAAGCTGGGACGGGAGTACCCTGTGAGGGCGTTTCGGCTCGGTGGGCCGGTGGAGCTGGCGCGGCTGCTTGATTATATCCCGGACAGCAATGGGGAGCAGCAGCGGCTTGAAGGGCTTATGAGAAAGAGCCGCCTGTCGCTGGCCGAGGCGAAGGAGAAGTACCCGGATTGGTATGAGCGGCGGATCGTCAAAAAGGAGCGACGGGGCCGCTGGACGGTCAAGCGTGACCTTTATGACTGGTGGCTGCACCGGATCGCCGATGAAATCCGGGTGGGCCATCGTTTCTATGGCATTATGACGCTGGCGATTTATGCGAAAAAATGCGGGATAGACGAGGACGAGCTGCGCCGGGACGCTTTCGCGCTGCTCCGGCCCTACGATGATATGAGCGTGGAGGATATAAACCGCTTTACAAAAGATGATGTGGTGTGCGCCCTGGAGATGTTCAACGAGGACTATGTGACATTCCCCAGGGACGATATAGCGAAGCTCTCCGGCCTGACTATGCCCGTCAATAAGCGGAACTGGCGCAAACAGCCAGTACATTTGCAGGGTGCGAGAGCAATCCAGGAGATTAACGATAAGGCCAATGGTACGAATTGGAGAGAAGGGAATGGGCGGCCTAAAGGCAGCGGAACGGCCCAGGCGCGGGTTTATGAATGGCGGCAGCAGCACCCGGAGGGGCGCAAGGCCGACTGTCACCGGGAAACTGGCCTTGATCCGAAAACCGTCCGCAAGTGGTGGGATTGCCCGCTGCCAGTGGTGCGCTTTGAAAATGGGCATATAACGGTGCGGGTGTCCCCTTCCCAGGAGTTGAGCGATTGGCTCCTGGACGCGCTGCACGATGGGGGTCAGGAATAAGGCACAGAAAGGCCCCTGTTACGCTTTAGAAGCCGTTTTCAGCCCTCCGAGGGTAAAATATATAGGCCCCCTCTCTACCGCGCCCGGAAAGCCGCATAAATCAAGGCTTTTTTGCCCCCTAAATGCGTACATACCAGGGTAGAACTTTAGAGCGTCGAGGGCGGGGAGGTTGTATTGACATTGTAAACAAAAAGATATACAATGAATATGATAAAACGGGTTATAATAAAAGCGAAAGGAGTTGCTATTATGGCGAATACAAGTATCAATATCCGTATGGACGCGGATTTGAAGCGGCAGTTTGAGGCGTTTTGTTCTGATATGGGAATGACGATGACAACGGCGTTCAATGTTTTTGCGCGTAAGGCTGTGAGGGAGTATAGAATACCCTTTGAAATCAGCGGCGATGTGCCGAACGCTGAAACCGTCGAAGCAATCAAGGAAGTAAAGAGAATGAAAGCCGATCCGAGCCTCGGCAAGACCTATTCCAATGTCGATCAGATGATGGAGGAGCTGCTTGCCGATGTATAACATAAGACCAACCACAAAATTTCAGAAGGATTTGAAGCGCGTGAAAAAGCGCGGTTTTGATATTTCTTTGCTGACGGATATTATTAAAAAGCTGGCGGCGGGGGAGCCGCTGCCAGAGAAGAACAGGGATCACCAACTTTCTGGGGACTATGCGGGGTGTCGTGAGTGCCACATTACGCCGGATTGGTTGCTGATCTACGAAGTGGACGGGGACGAGCTGATTTTGTATCTCACCCGGACGGGATCGCATAGCGATTTATTTTAGGGGAAGGAGGAAAGGCCTATGAGCTGGGATAAAGAGAGGATTGCGCAGATACAGCTTCCCGATCCGGCAGACGATGATCCGCACCCTCGGCTGCTCCTGGAAGGGCGTGGCATACACGCAGGAGAGGGATTTACCGCATTGTTTCCAGATGGCTGGCACGAGATTACCCTTGAAGTGGCCTGGGAGCCAACAGGCCCCGGCTGTTGGTACATATCTACGCCTGGGTTTAAGGGTGTGAGTCCTGTGGGCCTGTTCGTGAAAGTATGAAAACGATCCGGCAGATAGCCGACGAGATAGGGGTATCAAAGACAGCAGTAAATAAACAAATCGCAAACCTGGGTTTGCGATCAGGTTTGCGAAAAAACGGAAACCAGTTTGCGATTGATGAACACCAGGAAGCCTTGATAAAAGAGGCTTTTTCTGAAAAATCGCAAACCGAAATCGCAAACCAAACGCAAACTAAAACGCAAACCGAAAACCACGAAGTTTCCGATTTGGTTTGCGTTTTACAGGCCACCATCGACACGCTACAAGGACAGCTTGAAGTAAAAGACAGGCAGATTGAAAAGCTGACGGAGGCTCTGGTTGCCGCCCAGCAGACAGCAGCGGCGGCCCAGGCCCTTCACGCGGGGACAATCCAGCAGCAGCTTCTTACCGGGGAGGCCGGAGCGGATCAGCAGGGCCAGGAGCCGGAGCAAAAGCGCGGGTGGTTTAGTAAACTGTTTGGAAAGTAGAAAGCAACTTAAAGTTGCTCAATAATTGGTGGTAGCAACCGAGAAGTTATTGCTAAAATGATGATCAGAAAGGAGGAACAAATATGAGTATAGCGGCACCAATGATGGTTATTTCTTTGATCATCTATGCAGGTCTTTTCGGGCTATTTATCTATCTGGTTATCTTGATTATTCGAGCTTTGAAGAAATATATTAGGTCTAAAGATGTAAGAGCTGAAAAGAGCGTCCTTAAACAAAATTTAGGTGAAGTATTGAAAGACTTGCGGACTAAAAATAGGATGACCCAAGAATTTGTAGGAGAAACAATAGGGGTTAGTCGGCAAGCAGTATCTAAGTGGGAAAGCGGAGAATGTGATCCGAGTACCTCTAATTTGATTGCGCTGGCAAAGTTGTACGGAACGACGGTTGAGGAAATTTTGCAGAGCATAAAGCAGTGATTTGACAGTGTGGCCGAAGTCCCAGCCGGAGCCGCCCGAAAGCAGCGGGAAACCGTAGCGGTTGGCAGCTCCGGCAATCCCCGCGGGAGCGCGCAAAAGCACTTTCATACTGCCAGCCCCAATGGGGCGGCGGTGTGAAAGTGCTTTTGCGTTACTTTCTCACAAGAAAGTAACAAAGAGGTTGTGGCCTGCGGCCTGGTATGGTAAAATAGGAGTAGTAGGATATAGGCTTTTTTCGAGAAAGGGACGGGTGATTTTATAGGCACAACCATTTCGGGAATGACGGGCCGGGGAAGTATCCGGCACAACAACAGGAGCTTTTCAGCGGCGAATGTAGACCGAAGCAGGTCGGGGCAGAATGTCACCTTTTGCAACGAGGATTTGAAGAAGGTGTACCACGAACTTTTTGATGAAGCCCTGGCCGCCTACAATGCCAAAAAGAAAAAGACCAGGGATAAGATACCAGACTACTATGAGCATATTCGGCAAAGCAAGCAGGAGAAGCTATTTCACGAGGCTATCTTTCAGATCGGCAACTTAACGGACTGCGGGTGCGGCTCCCCTGGAGGGGAACGGGCGGCGGCAGCTCTCAAAGAATTTGCAGAGTCCTTCCAGGAGCGCAACCCTCATCTGCGGGTGTTCAATATGGTGCTGCACATGGACGAGGCCACGCCCCACCTCCATGTGGACTTCGTGCCAGTGGCAACGGAGCAGAGCCGGGGCCTCTCAACGCGGGTATCAATGAAACAGGCGTTAAAGCAACAGGGATTTGAAGGGCTGGGCCGGAAGCAGACGGAATGGAAAGCCTGGATGGAACGGGAGAAAGAGGCTCTAACGGAAATCGCCCAGGCGCACGAGTTTGAGATCATCAGCCTGGGCGGTGGCCGGCCTCATATGGAGCTGCCAGAATACAGAGCAGCGGCCCAGCGACTTGAAGCTGTCCAGGAACAGGTGATAGCGGCAGAGCAAGAGATCGCGGCCCTGGAAAAGCAGAGAAAGGCCCTGCAAGGGAATGTGAAGCTGCTGAAAGCGGTGGAGAAGGTCAAGCCCGATCTGGACGCGATACAACCAGAAAAGACGCTGACAGGGGCCGTCAAGGGCGTGACGGTGGAGCAGGTGAAGGAGCTGAAGGCGGCGGTGATCCGGGGCGCGGCGGCAGAGCAGAAGGTGCGGGAGCTGAAAGTAGAAAACCAACAGCTTCAGCAGAAAATCCCCTCGATGAAAGAAAAGCTGAAGGACGCCCAGGAGCGACAGCGGCTTGAAAATGAAAACCGGCAGCTCAAAGTGCAGGTGGAATACCTGGAAGAAGATTTGAGCTGGGAGCGCGGGATTTCGGCACGGCTCCAGGAAGGGATCGGGGCGGTGCTGGACTTTCTGGATCGGCACTTGCCGGAGCAGTTCCGGCCCCTGGTCGAAAAGGCGCGGGAGCTGCTACCTGTGCCAGAGGTGCAGCAGCCGGAGAAAGAGCAAGAACGGGGCCACACCTGGGGCGGTATGGAGCTGTAAAAGAAGCCTGTCCGGGGGACTTGAAAGAGCCGCCCGGACAGGCTATAATAACAGTAAAAATAGGGAATAAAATGTATTGATAATATATGCCCCCCTATGGGGTATGGGGGATAACAGGGGGTTAGTGTGTCATAAAATAGGGAATAAAATGTATTGATAATATATGCCCCCCTATGGCCTTTAGGCCAGGGAAAAAATAATAAAATATTCTCTCTCGGACAGGGAGAAAGTCGGAGGGGGTAATGGGGGTGAGCGGCGGGGTGTGGGAATGTGGTAAACCTGAAAGGTTTTCCATCATTTCCATGCCCCAGAGCGAGGGGGAAAAGGGGGAGGTGACTTTCTCTTTAAGGCCCCGAAGGGGCCGCTCTTTGGCTCCCCCTTTTCCCCCTATGGGTTTGCAGAATGTACGAAAAGAGGTGTAAGGAATGGCGGATCAGCAAG
>OJPL01000785.1_pt1 | contig 10837 bp, 4 predicted proteins | sample 1598501 | NCBI WGS metagenome assembly OJPL01 (sample SAMN03922486, study PRJEB24848) | human gut metagenome | isolation source: stool sample | host: Homo sapiens | place: Germany | collected 2011-05 | reverse complement strand
TACTACAATAGATGCATTGTCGAAACGCACCTTTTAATACCTCCTCGTAGCATGTGAGAACTACAGGATTACTAACTCGTATTAATATGTATATTATTACTGCCGCATAACGATTACAAAATTACACAAAAAAATATATCTAACAAAAGTGGGAGGATTTTTTAACTTTTTACCATAGACATTTTATTAGGGAAGCGTAGGTTCAACTGGCAAGTACAAATAAGTAGAAATGTTTGAACAACACCGTTTTAGGAAGTTGAAAAATCAAGTTTCTCTCTCGGTATAGCGTTTATTTTGGCCAATATCTTCTTTAGTTTAGCATTTGTGTATTTCCCATTCGTGTTCTATTTAGCTCCTTATTATGAGTATGTAGCAAGTTACTTATCAAATTCAGCCTCTTTGAGGGTCAAATATGGTTTTGCAAATGGTGACTGACAAGACATAAACAAGGTCAGCAGGAATTTTTTACATAAATGGACATGAATGTATATAACCTAAAATAAGAATAAATTTTAATAAGGGCTGCCCAAAAAGAAAAAAATGCAGTTGCCATCCTATAGATACTTGCAGAAAGGATAAAATTTACTTTTAGACCTTTTGGGATAGCCCTTATTAATACTTCAGATAAAATTCCTTAGGTTATATTTTCAATCCTTTGGACCGGGTTTCCTCCTTGGCATACAGTCCCGGACGCCCGATTATGACATGGTTGGCAACGATACTATCCGCCGGACTGCGTATCTGCGGCGGTGCATTTTCGGGATATTGCGCCTGCCTGTTCCTCACATCTTCCGCTTCCGGCTTGAGCTGTTGCCCTTCATTCTCCTTTTCTGCGACTTCGGGCGTGGGTGGCGCAAGCTCCAGCTGAATTTTTCGGTCAAGGGCGGCAAGTTCGGACTTCAACTGCTTCAGCTCGTCCTCCTTCTTCCACACCTTACCCGCTATCTCCTGTAACTGCGGTATCTCCATCTCCAGCACCTCGTTCTTCGCCTTGTACTGGTCGATGATGGAGGGTATCCTCTCCATCGCGTTGAGGAAGTTGCGGGCGGCGGCCAACGGGTCAGCCATCGCCAGATGCCCGTTGTTGTAGGTGTACTTGTAGTTCCCCTCGACCACGAAGCGGTTGTCGGTGAACTCCAATCCCTCTTTGAGTATCCTTTCGCTCACCACCTTTATCGGAAAACCGTAAAGTTCACCGACCTGCGTGTACAACCCTCCGGTCGTGGCATTCTTGGCTATCTCCTGCAAACGCTTTCCGATGACCTTCTCATCGGCGGAATCCACTCCGTCCACCTTTATTATATTAAGGCGGTTGCCCTCCTTGTCGGTCTGCACCACCGACAGGAAGCGGTTCCAGTCCTCCGTCATGGCATCTATGAAAGCCGTGTTGTTGCGCAACTCGCCGGTCTTTGACTCCAGCTTGAACTCCGAATCACGCTTGCCCTTGTTGAACGACTTGCGTTCCCCTTCGAGCGATGCGATCCGCTTTTCCAGTTTCGCCTTGTCCAACAGGTCGGTATTGCCGGAGAGCAACGCCATGTATTCCGAGAAATTCATGCCCGATTTTTCGTCCATTGCCCCCTCGTCGATGGTACGCGCACCCATCGCACCGCTTTTGAGCTGGCTTATGAAAGTCTGCTTGCAGTGCAGGAGGTTGAACTTGTAGCTGTCCAGTGACTTCTCCACCGCGTAGATGATTACATCCACGTTGTTCCCGGCGAAATGTTTGGCAATCTCATTACCTGCCCTAACTCCGCGTCCGTCACGCTGTTGCAAGTCGGACGGTCGCCACGGCGTATCGAGATGATGGATAGCCACACACCGTTTCTGGGCGTTCACACCCGTTCCGAGCATAGAGGTAGAGCCGAACAGCACACGCACCGTCCCGGCGTTCATGGCGTCTATCACCGCCTTCCGCGCCTTGTCGGTCTTGCACTCCTGAATGAAGCGCACCTCGCTTGGCGGTATACCGTAGTCCTCCGTCAGTTTGCGCTTGATTTCCGAATAGACGTTCCACCCGTCGCCCGGCTGGTATGTCCCCAAATCAGAGAAAACGAACTGCGTGCCTTTCTGGGCGTCGTATTTTTGATAATACTCCGCGATCATCTTGGCACAGTGACTCGCTTTGTTGTCGGGATGATCTTCGTAATTCGGGTCTATCATGCGCATGTCGAGTGCCATTTTCCGGGCATAGTCCGTGGCGATGAGCATCTTCGCCTTTTCTTCCGTTTCCGAAAGCGGCAGCCTGCCCAACAAGGTGGCATCGCCCGTCTTGGCGAACTGCATCAGTTTCTGTATGAAGTCCTCCTGTTCCGGCGTGGGCGGTATATGGTGCAGTATCTCGTTCTTGGCAGGACGGTCAACGCCCACATCCTCCGCCGTGCGGTAGTCCGTGATTTCATTATAGAAGGCGGCAAGCTCCGGCACTTTGATGAAGTAGCGGAAACGCTCCTTCTGGACCACATTGTTCGTCACGTTAAATTCAAAATCCGTCGTCTTCTTGGCAAATATCGCCGCCCAAGCGTCGAAACACCTTATGTCCTGCCGTTCCAGCTCCTTCGGGCGCAGGTACTTGAACAGCAGGTACAATTCAGTCAGTGAGTTGCTGATAGTCGTGCCGGAGAGGAAGGTCGCACCCAAGTCTTTTCCTGTGCGCTCCTGTATGGTGCGTATGGCAAAGAGCATGTTAAGTGCCTTCTGGCTTCCCTCGCTGTTTCCCAATCCCGCCACACGGTCGTGGCGCGTGTTGAAAGTCAGATTCTTGAACTGGTGGCTCTCATCTATGAAGATGTGGTCGATGCCCATCTGCTTGAAATCCACCACGTCGTCCGTGCGTGACTTTATGGCGTGTTCCACCTTCTCCAGCTTCGCTTCAAGGTTGTGCTTGCGCTTCTCCAATCCTTTCAGCATCGCCCGCGACACGTTCTTTCCCTGCTGCCGTAGCACTTCGAGGTTTTCCTCCACCGTGTCAAGCTCTGCTTGCAGGATGCGCTGCTGCAATTCCGGCGACTGCGGTATCTTGCCGAACTGGTCGTGCGACATGATGACGCAATCGTAGTCGTTGTTCTTTATATTATTGAAGAAGCGCACACGGTTGGCGGTCGAAAAGTCCTTCTCCGAAGCGTACAGAATACGTGCGTTGGGATATGCCGCCTGATAGGTGGCTGCAATCTCCGCAACGTTGGCTTTCAGCCCGATAATCATCGGCTTGTGTGCCAAATTCAGACGCTTCATCTCATGCGCGGCGATGCACATTATCAGCGTCTTACCGGTTCCCACCTCGTGGTCGCAAATTCCGCCGCCGTTCTGTTTCAACATCCAGACGCAATCCATCTGTGAGGGATAGACGCTCTTGATACCCCGGCTTGCCAGCCCTTTCAGGTTGAGGTCGGGAAAGGTCTGATGGGAGCCGTCGTAGCGCGGGCGCACGAAACAGTTGAACTTGCGGTTATACATCGTCACAAGCCGCTCCTTGAACTGCGGCGACTGCTCTTCGAGCCATTCGGAGAAGCCGTTTCGTATCTCGTCAATCTTGGCGTTGGCGAGTTGTATTCCCTCGCTGTCGCGCATCTTGATGTCGTTGCCATGCTCGTCCTTGCCGATGGACTTCATCATGTCAGGGCAGGTGTTGTGCAGGGCGTGTTTTAGGAGGTGCATACCGTCATAGTTCCGGTAATACCCCTTCACCAGAAACTCGTCCGTGATTTTCATGGTGCGGTAGCCGCACACCACCGAAAACTCGTCCATGCTTGCGGAATAGGCGATTTTCACCTCCGTGTCGAACAGCCGGCTCATGTAGGCGGCATAGACACCCGTCGGAATCCAGCGTTCCCCGAAATTGAAGTCCAGATCCTCGAAGGCGATGCGCTGCGGCTCGGCATCTTTCAGAGCCTCCAACGCCTGCTTCACCTCCGGCATACGCTCATTTTCGGGATTGTCACCCATCCATGCCTCTATGCGTTCCGCTTTCTCTATGACATTTCCGGCGATGAAACGGTCTTTGATTTCGTAACCGGTCACGAGCGGATTGTAGTAGATGCGCCCTTGCAGGGCAGTGAGCAAATCCTCCGCCGTGCTGTCGGTTATCTCCCGCATATAGTCGAGATTGACCGTACCATATTTGTTGAGCGACGCAGACAGGGCTTCTTCGGGAGAGCCTACGTTGGCATGGCTCTCCACCGCGAAGGAAACAGGATGCTCGAAGATGTCCGCCTTGACGAACTTTCCGTTTTCCATCCGTTCCAGCGAAAGGATGTCGCGCCCGCCCGCATCCATCATCACTAACTTCACGTTCTGCTTGGCGTTGAGGTTGCCGTAGCGCATGACAAACTCATCGTAACAGGTATTCAGATGCTCTCGCCACGGAACATTTGCCTCGCGCCGGAGCGATTCATAACGGTACAGACGCTCGTAGGCGTCACGCAGCGACACATACAACAACGCCTTTTCCTTCTGGTATCCTTTCAGGTCGAGCGGCTGGAATGTCGCCCCGTATGGCGTGATGTCTTTCAGGTAGCCGATGTTATGACGCCCCCGGTCAGCCACCAGCGACCCTTCGCGCAGGTGCATCTCCGGCGTGCGGTGGTAGGCACGCGGAGAAAGGTCCACGACTTCCTCCTTCGGCTTTTCCGCTTCGATGTCGGGGAAAAGGAAAGTCCCCACCGCTTCCGATGGGGTATCTGTAACGGCAGGTGCGGCGACTGCCTCCGGCTGTGTTTCCTCCTGTCGTGGCTGCTCACGGGAAGTTTCCGGCACGGCTTTCACTTCCGTCTTTTCCGCCACTTGTTTCTCGTTATGCTGCCTTGCCAGTTCCCGAAGTTCTTTCCTACGCTCCGGCGTCAAACCCATCATCATTTCATAGAAACCGTTGATGGGAGGATTGGTATCCCAGTCCAGTGTGGCATAGATGTCGTCCGGGTCGGCAGGCTTGGCGGTGTTCTCCGCTTTCACCTCCTTATTCTCCATTGCGGGTTTTGCAGTTGGAGCTGTCGGTGTAACCGTGACTTTCGGTTTGGGCGGAGTGGACTTTGCCGTAACTGCCTTTTTCACCGTCTTTTTCTTTTTGGAGGTTTTCGGTTGGCTGACCTCTTCCGTCATCCCCCAGAGGTCAAGCAGGGTGAGCTGCACGCCTGCGGAATATTGCGGGCGCGGTTCTATCTCCGGCTTTTCATCTGCGGGTTGCGGCTTTTCTGTCGGAGTTTCCACCGTCTGCGCCGAGGATACTGTTTCCAATTTTATGGCAGGACGCTCTACTTTATTTTGAACGGCAACTTTTTCTTCCGTTCCTGCCTGCCGGATTGAACCCGAATACAAGCGCATGGCAAGCCTGTAATGGAAATCCTCGTCGAGCATACGGCGCAAATCCCCGGCGATGCCTGCTGCCTTGCCCTCGTGCAGATAAACCATAGCGGGCTTCCCGTAGGGGTCGGTGTCAAGTTTCGCGGTCGTATGCACGATACGTTCCGGGTGATGGATGAAATAGGCGTTGTCGGTCAGGTCGGTTTTCGTGTCCGTCTGTATCACGGTCATCAGCCGCTCGTCCTGCGACATTTCCTTCTTGCTGAGGTTCTTTTGCAGGACAATCAGGTCACTGCCCACCTCCGTGCCCGCGTTGTCCGTGAACAGGTTGTTGGGCAGGCGTATCGCGGATACCAGATTGGCCTGACTGAACAGCTCGTTACGCACGGAGGTCTTGGTGCTATTCAATACCCCTTGCGAGGTGATGAACGCCACGATACCGCCGTCACGCACGGCATCCAGTCCTTTGAGAAAGAAATAGTTGTGGATGGTTTTCTGGGCGGAGCGTCTGCCGAAAGAGTCGCTCCGCTGAAACTCCGCGTCGAACACGGCAATGTCACCGAACGGAATGTTGGACACCGCCAAGTCGAAATAATTGTTGAACGGTCTTTCGATTTTCTCAAAACCGCAGGTGCGCATTTTCTGGTCGGGATAGAGATGCCTCAAGATTGTACCCGTGAGCAGATCCTTCTCGAAAGCCATCACATCCGCATTGGGGCTGTGCCGCAGCATGGAATCCACGAACACGCCGACACCTGCCGACGGTTCGAGCATACGGGCGGGGCGGACGCTGTAATCTGCCAGCACGTCCGCGATGGTGTCGGTTATCTCTTTGGGGGTGTAGAAAGCGGTCAGCACGGACGCTTTCAGCGAATCCACAAACCGCTTGTACTCTGTTTCGTCCTTGCTGTTCTCACGGATAAGCCTGTGCAGCTCCACCGTCGGGGCGAACAGTTCGAGGTCGGATTTCGCCCACCGGACGGCATCCGTCAGTTCCTTTGCAGGGTTGAGGATACATTTCAGACCGCCGAAACCGCAGTACCTTTGAAGTATGGCACGCTCTTCGGTTGTCGCTGTCCTATTTTCCCTGTCAAGGATGAATGCCGTCCGTATCGCCTCGATGTTGTCCCGCAGTTTCTGTTTGCGGTTAAACGCCATATTCGTCTAAGTAAAGGACGGTTGCTCCCGTCAGCTCCGTGTAGAGCAGGTCGTAATCGGAAGACAGGGCGAAATTGTCATCCGAGAGGTCATAGACGGAGAACACGTTGCCGACAAGCGGCAGCAGTTTCAGGACAAAGGCTTCACGCTTCTCTTCCGGCACTTCATCGGCAAACTCGTTTTCCACGACTTCGCGGAGGATGGCGTAACGGGAATAATGCAGCCCGCGCAGCAGCGTGTCCATCGCCAGTTCCTGCGCACCATCGGCGGGATAGCCTTCAAGCCGTGCCCTCTCATACGTTTCGGCGGCACGGTCGGCCCGTTCCCGTATGAAAGCGGTGTCGTCAGCCTGTTCAAACTTGTTCGTGCGGAGATAGTCCAGCAGGTACAGACCGTAATAGGAAAAGTCGGTCTGACCCTCGTTTTTCTTCTTGTTGTTCATTACTTTGGAATTTAGTGGATTGATAATGACGTGGATAATCGTCTGAAAAGGAGAAAGAAAAGGCACCCGGTATCCCTCCGAGTGCCACCACTAAATCCAAAGTATGAGTGTAATCCGGTATCGAAGAACAATTCATTACTCTGAACAAGTGGCAAAGTTAATACTATTTCTTCCGTCCTGAAAATTTCTTGTCCTTTTTAGCCTCCGGGAACACAAAAGTCGTGTTATATTCCCCGTCAAAGGCGACAACAGCATCGAAACTCTTGCCCTGTTTGCTCTTGAACCCTTTGAGCAGCTTGGTATGCCCTTCGGTGAGCAGGTCTTTGATTTCATCGTCGGACAGGGTGCGTCCCGCTTTCAGCCGGAACACGGGCAGTCCGCACTCCGTGTTGTCGCAGCGTACCACCTTGCCGTAGAACCGCATCCTGCCCGTGCCACACTTGGGACACGCGCAGCCGGAGTCACGGCTGCCGAAGAGCTTGTCGCACGAGATCAGTTCGGAGGTTATCTCACGTGTGTACGCCTCTATCTCCTTGCGGAAGGTGTCGTCGGACAGTTCCCCGCGCTCGATACGCGCCAGCTCCTTTTCCCATTCGCCCGTCATGGCAACATCGGCGATGCGCATCGTCTTGACGACGGAATTGAGGGCAAGTCCTTTTTCGGTGGGAACAAGCGACTTCTTGCAGCGTTCCATGTAACCGCGCTTGAAAAGCGTTTCGATGATGGAGGCGCGTGTGGCGGGAGTACCGATGCCACAGTCCTTCATCGCCTGCCGCAGTGCGTCGTCCTCAATTTCCTTGCCCGCCGTTTCCATTGCCGAGAGCAGGGTGGCTTCGGTATGCAGCGGCTTGGGTTTGGTCTTTCCTTCGGTAATGGACGAGCCTTTCGGTGTCAGCGTGTCGCCTTCCTGCCAGCCGGGGATGGTAATTTCCTCTTTTTCCTCGCCATAGACGGCACGCCATCCGGTTTGCTTCACGACGCTGCCTTTTACGGTAAACTCCACTCCGGCACATTCCGCCGTGACAGTGGTCACATCCTTGACGCATTTCTCAGAGAATGCCTCGACCATGCGCCCGGCAATCATCTGATAGATGGTATTGTCCTCTTTGGAGAGGAAGAGCGGTTTCTCACCCGTGACGAGCAGGGCATGGTGGTCTGTCACCTTGCCGTCGTCCACGCTGCGGCGTGTCGGGGCGGCTTTTGCCCGCACCTTGTCTTTCCATTCGGGCTGTGTGCCGATGAAAGCGAGCAGTTTGGGAATTTCGGCAAACACGTCTTCGGGGATGTAGCGGCTTCCCGTTCTCGGATAGGTTATCAACTTCTTTTCGTAGAGTTTCTGCGCGATTTCAAGCGTCTGTTCCGCCGTGAAGCCGTGCTTGGCGTTGGCTTCTTTCTGGAGCGTGGTCAGGTCGTAGAGCAAGGGAGTTTCCTCCGTCTTCTCCTTGCGCTCGGCTTTCGTGACAGTGGCGCAACCTGCCGCCTTTACCTTATTATATAGTTCCATCGCCGGTTCTTTCTCTTTCCATTTCTCGGAGGATGAGAATTTCACGACTTCGCCGTCGCAACCGTCCGTTGCGATATGGAGCTGCCAGAATGCTTCGGACGTAAAGCGGCGGTTCTCCCAGTAGCGTTCACATACCATAGCCAACGTTGGTGTCTGCACCCGCCCCACGGAATACGTGCCGTGTCCGGCGGCGATGGATAACGCCTGTGTGCCGTTGATGCCCACGAGCCAGTCGGATTCGCTCCGCGCTTTGGCGGCGAGGTAGAGGTTGTCGTATTTGCTGCCGTCTTCGAGTTTCCGCAGTCCCTCGCGGATAGCTTTGTCGGTGAGAGAGCTGATCCACAGGCGCACGAAAGGAGTGGTGCAACCCGTATAGTGGTAGAGGTAGCGGAAGATAAGCTCTCCCTCGCGTCCGGCATCGGTCGCCACGATGATATGTTCGCTTGTGTCGAACAGTCTTTTGATGACTTTTATCTGCGACACCACGCCGCTGTCGGGCTTGTAACCTTTCTCCGTCCTGACCTGACGGGGGACGAGCGTGAATGTGTCGGGAATAATCGGGAGGTTGTCACGGACAAATCCGCGCACGCCGTAGCCGTCGGGCATGGCAAGCTGAACGAGGTGTCCGAATGCCCATGTCACGGCATAACCGCCTCCCTCGAAATATCCTTCCTCTCTCTTTGTCGCGCCCACGATGCGGGCGATTTCACGTGCCACGGAGGGCTTTTCTGCAATGATTGTCTTCATGTCTTCTTCTTTTTTGTTGATACTTTGGATTTTATTTTGGATTCAGTGGCGGACACGGGATTACATTTTCATGCCCTTGCCCGTTTTCTTCTGCGGCTTCTCCTGCTGCTGTTGCTGGCGGGCGTCCTTCGGGTTGGTCTGACCTTTCTGCAACGGCTCTCTCAGATTCTTTGTAGCCTCGTTGGTCTTGCCATCGTTGTTCACCGCCACCTGCGTGCGGCTCTCGTTGGACGGAGCAACCTGCTGTGCATTGTCAGGGTTCGTGTCGTAGCGGTACGGGCGTCCCTTCTCCGGGTTGAACTTGATATACATCGTGGCATGGAAGCCCTGCTTGTCGGTCACGTTCTCCAGCTTCACGGCTTTACCCGCCACATAGTCGGCTTTCTGCTGGTCGGTGAAGCTCACGCCGCTCCATTTGCTGATGGGGCGGATGCTGCCGTCCTCGTTCGTCCACGTGTTGCGGCGTTGCTCCTTCTTGGTCTGTGCGGCATTTTCCCCGCCTTGCGCCTGACTTTTCGACGTGTCGCCTTTGGTTTCCTGCGTCTGTGCGGTACGGGGCGACCTGCCGGTTCCCGGCACGAACTCCACGCCGCGCTGCTCCACGTTCACTTGCAGGGTGGTGACGAACTTTCTGCCGTCGTTGCGCTCGATGAGCTTGTCGCGTACGGGCAGTCCGGCGCGGAGCATGTCCCGCTCCTGCGTGGTGATTTCCGTCTTGCCGATGCGCTCCGGGATGCGCACCCTGCTTGCCGGAATGTCCGTGATTTCATTCGTCTTGCGGTCGATGCTGATGTAGGAGGGGATGATCTCGCCCGTTTCCCTGTCCACAATGTCCACGACCCTACCGAGATTGCCCGTTTCGCGGAGGTTCTTCCGGTCATTGTCGGAGAATTTGTGTTCCTTGTACTCATCCAGCTTCTGCTCCTTGCGGATGAAGTGCGGCACGAGGCTGATGTTTCCCTCACCGTCCTTCTTGAAGGAGAGGCGGGCGTCCAGCTCGAATGATTCGCCGCCGAAGGTCGGTTTGACCTTTACCAAGTCGGACTTGCCATAGTTGAGCATCTTCGTAAGGTCGCCGGACTTTTCAAGGTTGTCCCGCTTTACGCCCCATCTGTCCTCCAGCTCCTGCCAGTTGATTTTACTCTCGTCGATGGGCTGGTAGCCACGTTTGCCCTGCATCTGTTCGGATTTGTCCTGTTGCTGTTCTTTCCGTTGTTCCATGTTCTCCTGTTTTTGAGGTTCTTGTTTCTCTGTCTGTTGTGCTGCCATCTCTTCCTGCACCTTCTTCTCATAGTCGGAGGTGTCCACCTTGTGAGGGGCGAGCAGCTCCTTGTTCGCTTCGGGGTCTTTCAGCAGTTGCTTCATCACCTCTAAGAGATTTTCAGCTTGGTCTGCCGCAATGCGGTAGAAACCGAAGCGGCTGGGTTCCTTGCACTGCCGGAAGAAGTTCTTGAAGAAGTTGTCCAGCACGTCGCCATGTCGGTCGAATTGCAGGAAACTCTGCGCGTTCTCCGCTTTTGCGGGGGTGCGCTTGGGTGTGCCGTCCGCGTTCAGCCCGGCTACCACGCTGATCTCGCCTGTCTTCTCGTCACGGACTACCAGCACGTCCTTTTCGTCTTTTTTCTTTGCCATCTGAAAAATGTTTTAATGGGTTATTTATGAAAGAAATTATGGATACGAGCCTTGTA